>Ga0326512_10001323_pt1 | contig 19398 bp, 21 predicted proteins | sample 1_2617_0518_D_FD_203652 | JGI IMG/M metagenome (GOLD analysis project Ga0326512, IMG submission 203652) | Bovine rumen microbial communities from UC Davis, California, United States - 1_2617_0518 | ecosystem: Host-associated > Mammals > Digestive system > Stomach > Rumen | place: USA... | reverse complement strand
ATCGACACCCAGACGGGCCAGATTCAGGAGAACACCGACGCGATTCTCGCGAACGTCGACGCCCGCCGCGCTCAGGCCCTCATCGAGTACTACAGCGACGACTACGCCCAAGCGGTCGGCCAGTTCCAAGACGCCACCGACAAACTCAAGGAGGCGCAGGACTCCTACGATAAGCTCTCTAGCGCGGAGGGCAAGGAGGAGTACTTCGCGCACGCGAAGAAGGTCTACGGCAGCAACTACGACGAGGCGAAGATTCAGGCCGCGTACAACAAGGAGCTTGAGGACGGCCAGACGGCCATCAGCAACTACTCTCAGGAGGTTGAGAAGACTGGTCAGGCCCTCTCGACGCTTGAGGGCAAGATGGATGTCGCGCAGGCCGAACTCAATGAGTCGCAGCGGACCCTCGACGAGGCCGCGAAGGCCGAGGAGGAGTACCAGCGCCGAACCGACATCGTGACGGCTGACGTGACGGGCAACATGAAGCGCATGTCCGACGCCGTGACCGAGCTTGGCGGCGACGACTCCGCGTTCAACGACATGGTTGACGGCCTATCCGCAATCAGCGTCAGCGCGAAGGAGCTGAACGACGTTGACATGGGCAAGCTCGCGAGCGCTTTCAGCTCCGTGGGCGGCTCGATGGATCAGGTCATTCAGGCGCTCGTTGACGGCGGCGTCCAGCTTGACACGTGGAACGCCGCCCTTGAGGCGGCCCCTGGGGCGGCGGAGAACATGTCTGGTCTCACCGCAGCCGCATTCGACTCCATGTACGAGATTGCAGGTCAGGACCTCAACGACACGATGCTCCTCGTCGCGGGTCTTGACATGATGCAGGTCGGCGATAAGACCTTCTACATCGGTGACAACGGCTCAGTCGTGGACTCCGAGGGCAAGATTTACGACCTCAAGACGCAGCTCGACGAGCTCCCGCCAGAGGTCGTGACGCTCATCAACGGCGACAACAGCGACGCCCAGAGCAAGATTAGCGAGACTGAAAACAGCCGCAGGGAGCTTGACGGCAAGCAGGCACGGGTTGGCATCTACGCCAACAACTATGCCTCTGGGACGATTTCCTCCGTCAAGGATGAGCTCAACCGACTCCATGGAAGGTCGGCGACGACCAACATCTATGTGGTCAGGCACGAGCTTCAAGCGACTGGCGGCATGAACAACCGACCAGTCATCCCGAAGCACGCGACAGGCTACATCGCGACTGGGCCGACTCTGACCAACCAAGGGTGGATAGGCGAGGATGGTGTCGAGGCGGTGGCGAACTGGGCCACTGGTGGCGCGGTGGTGCCGCTCACCAACAAGAAGTACATGCTGCCAATCGCGGACGCGATAGCCGAGGGGATGTCACAGCGTCTCGGATACGGCTCAGGCACCGTGTACAACACCTACGTCAACGACGCGATAGTGAACAGCGACGAGGAGATTCAGACCGCCCTGCTCGCGCTGCTGACCACCCTCCAACGGAAGGGGGCGATGAACCGTGGCTGAGCTTGCTGACGGCACCTACTACGTGTACAGCGGGTACGGTAGCAACCTCGTTCTGGACGTTGCCCACGGCAACAGGTCCAACGGGGCCAACGTGCAGGTCTACGCCAAGGACGCCACCGACAACCAGGTGTGGCTGGTCACGACGCGCTCTGACGGGTCGAGGCAGATCACGAGCCGATTCACGGGCAAGTCCATCGACGTGGCTGGCGACAGGGTGACCACGGCTGGCGCCAACGTCCAGATGTGGACCGACAACGACAAGCGGAGCCAGAGCTGGGACATCGCCGACACTGGCGGCACCATGACGGTCGGCGGCACCAGCTACCCGCTCTACAAGGTGACGCTCACTGCGGCACCGACAATGGCGATGGAGCTGCTTGGCAACTCGGGATTCCAGTCCGGCACAAACACCTGCATCGCGGGCTACACGGGGGCGAGCGACCAGAAGTGGGCGTTCGTCCCCGTCCCCAAGCTGAGGAGCGGCGGCGTCTACGAGCTGGTCCTGCGCCTCGACAGCCGCTACGCGCTCGACGTGCATAGCGGCAGCAACGCGGACTGCGCGAACATCATCCTCACGGGACGCCACGGCGCGAACGACCACAAGTGGTACGTCACCGAGGAGTCCGATGACAAGTGGCTGCTCCGCAACATCGCGAGCGGCAAGTACGCGCAGGTGGCGCACGGCACCGCAGCGGACCTCGCGAACGTCGAGCAGTACCGCAAGCAGAACAAGCCGCGAGAGCTTTGGAATCCCGTCTCGTTCGGGACGATGACCATCGACGGCAAGGAATGCGAGGTGGTCAAGCTCTACAGCTGGGTCGATAGCGCGGGGGACACGTTCGTGATGGACGCGAACCAGAACTCGAAGCTGAGCCTCGGCAACATCTGCATCTGCCACACCGACGCCACCGACGAGGGGCAGTACTCGCAGGAGTGGGCGCTGTACCCGACCACGGCGACGGACCCCAACATGGCGATACCGACAGAGCTTGGGTGGTCCAGCTCCGTTGGCGGCTCCGACTGGTCGCCCGACAGGGCCAGCGCCGACGTCCTGTACCCGACGTGGCGCTGCGCGAGCGCGTGGGCAACGTCTGGGCCGAACCACTACGAGTGGCGGTGGCGCAAGCGCAACCTCCGCGCCACAACCTCCACCACGACGGCTTGGGGGAGCTGGACCGCGTGGGAGACCGCGCTGGTCACGACCTCCGGGCAGCGGTCGTGGGTGACCGAGGGGCTTCCCGCGACCTACGACGAGTCCACCTACAAGGACGTGGAGTACCAGATTCAGGTGCGCACGGTCGGCGTGGAGGAGACGGCGGCGGTTGTCGGCTGCGAGGCGTCTCAGGTGCTACGCGCCTTCAAGGAGCCTGACACGACGCTCTCCAACGCCGGGTTCTCCCCGGACGGACTCAGGATGGACTACACCTCGTCGTACACGGCGGGGACGAACCAGGTCATCATCCGCAGGGTCACGCTCAACGGCAAGAACGTGCTCAAGTCGAATTGGAGAAGCCCCGACCTCGACTCGTCCACGTCCGTGCTGCTGCCAGCGGACTCGCTGACCACGTGGCCCGAGGACGGCGACACGGTGATTGTGATGTGGCACAACGCCAACGACCAGATCGCCGACTTCGCCGTGAACCACTTCGAGACGCTGCAAGTGTCACAGTCGGCTGCGTCCGGCGTCACGCTCGAACCAGTCTTGACCGTGGCCGAGGGCCGCACGCTGCGAGTCGAGGTCAGCCCAACGGCAGACCACGAGTCCGTGTACATCAGGGCCAACGGCGAGACCATGCGCGTCGGCGGGGACGCCGAGCACACCTACTCCGTCGAGTACCCGTTCGGCTCCGACATCGACCTCTGGGTGGCGACGTCCTCCGGCGACTCCGACAGGTGGGCCATCTGGCACAGGCGCTACGCCTCTGGTGCCATCGGCAACAAGAGGCCAGCGCACGCATGGAACTGGGACGGCGGCAGCTTCGTCCTTGAGCTTCGCGAGGGCACGCCGCTTGAGACGCACTACGAAGTGCAGACAACGCACGAGGCCCTGACGCTCGACAGCAGGCCGTGGCAGGCCGTGAGGTTTGGCGCGTCGGCTGTGGGCACGCTCTCGGCAGAGGGCGTCGTGTCCGAAGCCCTCGGCACCGAGGGGACGAGGCAGGCGCTTGAGGAGCTGCGGCTGCAAGGCCACGTCCGCTACCGCTCCCCGCACGGGCTGCACTGCGACGTTGCCGTGACGGGCTACTCGCTCACGTGCCTCCGTGGCATCTGGACGGTGAGCATAGAGATGACGAGGGAGACGATCTGATGGCATCCATCGACTGGCGCGACCTAACGCATCAGCACAGGGTCACGGTCCAGATGGTGAGCCAGACGAACCTCGATGACGTGTGGGGGACGCTTGAGGGGGTTGACCTCTCGGCGTCCACCATCGACGCTGGCTACTACACGGACACGAGGACCAGCGGCAGGGTCAGGGTCTACGGCGAGGGCTGGATACGCGGGAGCTTCCTGCGCATCGTCCACGAGGTCCCCGACTGGAACTACCGCAACGTGCTCGGAACCTACATCGTCACCAACGACGGCTCCTCGCGAGGGCACGGGGGCTGGGCATACGACCTTGAGCTGCATTCCACGCTCATGGGCCTTGCCGAGGACAGGCTGGTTCGCCCGTGGTCGATAGCAAGGGGCGCGTCTGCGGTCACGTGCGCCAAGCAGGTGCTCACCGCGTCGGGCATGCACTCCATGCGCAAGGCCCTCGCGAACTTCACTGGCGTGCGGGAGGCCAAGGTCGAGGTCGATGACTCGCTCGCAGATGACGTGAAGGCGACCACGGCGCAGGTGATGAAGGCGGGCAGCACGAGGCTTGAGTGCCTTTACGCGCTCGCGTCCATGTCAAAGAACCGCATCGACGTGACGCCGAAAGGAATCATACAGTTCAGCAAGTTCATAAGCCCGTCCGCGAGGACCCCAAAGTTCCGCATCGACATATCGGACGGCAGGGGCATCGCCGAGTCCGGGACGCTCAGGCGAACGACGGACTGGCTCTCGATGCCAGACACCGTTGCGGTCGAGCACTCCTACAGCAAGGAGACCACGGGCGGCGACGGCAAGAAGCGCAGCGAGCAGACCACCATCTACGGCATCGCGAGGGTGCCGTCCTCCGCGCACCAGGCCGTGGCGAACCGTGGCTACTCCATCGTGTCCTTCACGAACCTCTCCGAGCTTGCGACAAAGACCGCGAAGGCCGCGAACGACAAGGCCGCGCAGCTGCTCAGGGAGAAGATGCTGCAACTGGTCGAGTGGGAGCTTGACTGCTGCTACATCCCCGTGTGGGAGGGCGACGTGGTGGAGCTTCGCGTGCTCGACGGCAACCCGTCCTACAGGGGCATCCGCAAGTGCCTCGTCAAGGACGTCTCGATCTCGCTCGACTCCATGATGATGCACCTGACGCTCAGGGAAACGGCGTCGGGGGACAGGGAGGAATGATTTGAGCAGGCTTGACGATATGACCACCGCGCTCTTCGGCAACGAGCGCGTCGAGGTTACCGCCTCTGCCGCATCGTCGGAGACCTACACCATCACCGGGCACGCCACATCGAGCAGCGCCGATGGGACGGTGTGGGTCAACCTCTCCGACGATGTGACGCACGGGGACAACGAGCCAGAGGACGATTCCGAGCTTGGCACGTCGGTGGAGATGTCCACCACGGTGAACGTGCTTGAGGGCGACGAGGTCATCGTCACCGTCTACGGCGGGGTCATCTCTAGCATGGTGGTCACTGGCGTCGTTGGTCGCGGCGACGAGCAGGATGACAAGATAAACGACGCCCAGCGTGCGGCTCAGGCCGCATGGGACTGGGCAGACGAGTCGCACGATGCCGCAGTTCAGGCGCAGAGGGACGCGGACGCGGCAGAGGCGGCTGCTGGCGCGGCTCAGCAGAGCGCTGACGCAGCGGCGGCTTCGGCCCAGACCGCCAACGAGAACGCATTGCAGGCAATCGAGGACGCAAGCGCTGCGTCCGACGCGGCACAGGCGGCTCAGGGGAGCGCGGACAGCGCGGCACAGTCCGCACGCACGGCACAGCAGACGGCGGAGGCGGCACAGCAGAGCGCCAACACTGCGCAGAGCGCGGCCAACGCGGCACAGACGAGCGCGAACGCCGCCAACGCCAGCGCGACCGCAGCGCTAAACAGCCTGTCCACGGTCGAGGACGTGGTTGACACCCTCACGTGGATAACCGAGCACGGCACGATGGCAAGGACCACCGACACCGCCGTGGACCCCTCCAAGGTCTACTTCGTCCGCGACAACAACGGCGATTACACGGTGGGCGGCAACCGCTACTCCATCGTGCAGGAGCCAGCCGCGTCTGGGCTTTCCGGCTACTACGAGCTGACCATCGACAAGAGCGTTGAGAACTACATCGCCACGCACCTCAGCGTGACCAACGAGGGCCTGTGGCTGACACCCACGGAGTCGAACGGCTACCGCGTGCTGGTGGCGACGGGCGGCGCTGGCAAGACCTACCCGACCGCTGGCACCTACATCATCGACGGCAGCGGCGCGACCGTGGCCCAGTTCACGGGGACGGGCATCTCCTTCGCCGATGACCGCACCTTCTACATCGGCGACGAGAGCGCCTACATCTTCTTCGACGGCAACGGCCACATTACCATTGGCGGCACGGGCGTCACCATCGGTGGCAACCTCACGCTGCAAGACCTCATCGACAAGTACGACGCAACCATAACCAGCGACGATATCTCCGTCTCAAAGACTGGCGGCACCGCGACCATCACGGTCGGCGGCGATTCCGTCACGATCAGCGACGGCGCTGCTGGCGCACAGGGACCAAAGGGGGACACTGGCGACCAAGGCCCGCAGGGTCCAGCTGGACACAGCCCCACGATCACCACCACCAAGAACAGCGACGGCTCGGTGACCATCTACGTGGACGGAACCGCCACGAGCACCGTTGACGCTGGCGAGGACGGCAGCACGCCGACCGTCACGACCACCAAGAACAGCGACGGGTCCGTGACCATCTACGTCAACGGGACCGCGAGCAACACGGTCGAGGCGGGCGCTGACGGAACGAGCTACTACACCTACGTCCGCTACTCTGCCAACGCGAGCGGCAGCGGCATGGTCACCACCCCGACGAGCGCCACCAAGTACATCGGCGTGTACACGGGAACCAGTTCAAGCGTCCCCGCGTACACCAGCTTCAAGTGGAGCAAGTATGTCGGCGAGGACGGCAGCGACGCCGACCCCCTGACGGTCACCTCGCACGCGGTTGACTACCAGCTCTCCACGAGCGGCACCACGGCACCGACTGGCACATGGAGCACCACGCCGCTCGCGCCGACCACCACGCAGTACCTCTGGACTCGCACGACGCTCGGGTTCTCAGACGGCACCGAGTCCGTGAGCTACAGCGTGGGCGGCAAGGCGGGAACCAACGGGCAGAACGGCACCAACGGCACCAACGGCACGGACGGCGGGCGCTGGTACGCGGGGACCAAGATCACTGGCACCAGCACGACCGCGACGGTGTTCTCCGGCTCCGGCATCGCGGCTGCGGTCGTGGGTGACATGTACCTCAACACGAGCACGTACAACACCTACCGCTGCACCGTCGCTGGTGCGGCGAGCGTCGCGAAGTGGGTGTACACCGCCAACATCAAGGGCGCGACGGGAGAGCAGGGACCGCAGGGAGAGACGGGAGCCAAGGGCGACACTGGCGCTCAGGGTCCGCAGGGCGAGACTGGCCCGCAGGGGCCACAAGGTCCGCAGGGCGAGACTGGTGGCACGGGCGCGGCTGGCGTGTCCATCACGGGCGTCGAGCACCAGTACTACCTCTCGACTAGCAGCACGTCACAGACAGGCGGCTCGTGGACGGTCAAGCCCGCAGCATACGTGAGGGGCCGCTACTACTGGGAGCGCTGGAAGGTCAGCTTCTCAAGCGGCGACCCGACCTACACCACCGCGACGCTGGCCGAGGAGGTCACGTCGGCTTGGACCGCGATTGAGAGCAACGAGGACGCCATCGCCCTCAAGGCCAACTCCTCCGACGTGTACACCAAGACCGCCGTTGACGGCAAGATTACGCAGGAGGTGTCGGACCGCAACGCCGCAATCACGGCAAAGGCGAACGAGATTACGTCCACCGTCTCGCAGACCTACACTACCAAGCAGGAGTTCGCTGACTTGGAGGTGGGCGGGAGGAACCTGCTCTACAACACGGGGGACTGGTCGAGCTGGGCATGCACGCCGAAGGCCACCGTCTCCGATGGGGTGCTGACCACTGCCAACACAGACACGTCCGCGTTCCAGAGGGCCAACGGTTGGTTCACTCTCGACAAGGCCGACATCGTTGACCGCGTTATCACCATCTCGTTCGAGGCCAAGAAGACGGATGCTACATCGCTGCAAACACTTTGTTTGCAGGTGTTCACCACGTCGGCAGCGCCTAAGAGCGTGACGAGCGGGAACATCCCAGAGGGAACAAGGGTCTACATCCCGCTCAACTACGCTTCCACCGACAACCTCACTATCGAGAACGCGGACGCAATCAACGCGAGCACTTGGACCAAGGTGACAATCACGTTCAAGCCGTCCGAGGTCTTGAACACCAGCTACACCGAGTACGCGTACCTTGCCATGTACATCGGCATCAACAACAAGGTCGGCTCCGCTCAGTACAGGAGATTGAAGGCGGAGTTCGCGAACCGCGCTTCTGACTGGACACCTGCTCCAGAGGATATGGTCAGCCAGACCGAGCTTACGGAAGCAAAGTCAGAAATCAAGCAGACTACGGACGGTATCACCTCGACCGTGAGTAAGATTTCTGGCGTCAAGTACCTTGAAGCAACTTCTGCTGGATGGTCTCTTGCAAACATCAAGTCTTGGTGCGTCGAGGGCGCGACTAATAGCTGGTCGGTCAAGAGTACTGAGAACGTAAGAACTGGCGATACGGTCTACATCAAGGGCTACGACGCCACCAGACAATGCACGGTCTACATCAAGGGCACCGTTAATAGCGTTTCTGGCAACACTGTCAACATAACCTCCCACGGCTACGAAGATGTTTTGCCTTCTGACGTTGTAATCAGCTCAATCAACCAGAGTGCCGAGTCGGTGTCAATCAACGCTAACAGGATTAACCTTCAAGGTGCCGTCACTATCTCGGACCTAAGCTCGGATGCGCAGTCAGCCACGCTCAACAGCAACATAAGCGTTGGTGGCAGGAACTACGTCCTGAACAGCTCTGGAACGCTGGTAAGCGGACTCGGCTCAGCTGCTGGCTCACGCAAGGAGTACCAAGCGCTCAATGTCGGCCAGTCGTACATGGACATTCCCCACGGAACGCAGGTGACCATATCGTTCGACCTGTACATGACCGTCAACACGGCGAATCCCTTTATTCAGGTCTACAACACGAACAACAGAGGCCCGAAGGCGTTCAGCAGCTCCGCGACTGGAACTGGAACGACTGCGGGTGTCTCTAAGTTTTTCACCGCAGCGGCAGGCAGCGTGATAGACGAGCGAGTAAGCGTCACTGGGTACATAAACGACCGAACAAGCCCGATGATATCGAACAACTTCCTTGAGTTCTATTCAAGCTATGGAACAAGCAACTGGTTCTCGATTTCAAACCTCAAGCTCGAAAAAGGCAACAAGCCCACCGACTGGTCACCAGCCCCAGAGGACGTGGACGCAGCGGTGTCCGACGCCGCCAAGACCGCGACGAACTACATCGTGGCCGACAGCTCTGGCATCAAGATAGCCGACGCAAACCCAGCAAGCTCCACAACCTACCAGCACCAGACCTCCTCTGGAACAGACTTTGTTGTTAACGGCGGTGTGAGGAACCGCGTGAATGCGGACGGCATGACGCTGTACGACGGCAGCGGGGTTGCCGACTCCAACATCTTTGCCAAGTTTGCGAGCCAGCTCATCGAGCTTGGCAGGAACAGCATCAACAGCATCATCAAGCTGTGCAACGGCGTAGGCAAGATTTCCGTAGAGACTGGCACCACGACAACCATGCGCATCGAGGCGGAGTCAACGTCTGAAATCAACGCGCATACGTACATCAGCAAGTCGGCGCTCGACTTGACGCAGGCATACGGAGCGGCCATCGGCGGGTTCATATTCAAGGACAGCATATCGACAGCGAACAGGCTCTCCTACGCAACGGTGACGGCACGCGACACTGGGCAGGTCGAGATTGACACGCAGCGAGATGACGGTAGCACACAGCACTTACAGTTCGATGACTCTGGACTCGCAATAAATAGCACTAAGGGCATCAGGGGCATCAACTTCGGCTTCTCGTCTGCAACCACCAACAGCAACGGCATCACGACCTTCAACCCTGGAATGGGCGTCGCGCCTACTGTGGTGTTCGTGGCCGCTGGCAAGGCGAGCAACGAGACCGAGGCCGTGGCGAAGATTGCCGTACCGATGGTCTGGTCCATTGACAGCGCGACTCAGGTTCAGGTCAGGTGGCAGCGCTCGGACACGAACGCATGGCTCACTAACAATGCGGTCGGCTGGTACTGGCTGGCCCTAGCGTAGGAAGGAAACGCACATGGCTTTTGAACGCACGGTGAGGATGCCCAACGAACAGGTGTGCACGTGGCACGAGGTCGTAGGCATTACTCAGCTAGTCGGAACATCGACTTGGATTGAGGTCGCTTCGTGGGAGGACAAGGAGGCCCGTGACAATGACAGGGCCTCCGTCAGGACCTCCCTGCTCCACGACTTTGTAGACGGCATGACCGTTGCCGACGCCGAGGAGATTGCCAAGGCTTCCACCGAGTTCGAGGAGTACACCGACCCGACCGAGGCCCTGATTGACGAGATTATCGGCAAGGTTGGTGACGATGCGGCTGCAATCCTGTTCGACGCATGGGTTGCCGACCACGTCTACAAGCTCAACGACCGAGCTTCCTACGGCGGCACCGTTTACCGCTGCATCCAGTCACACACCTCGCAGGCCGACTGGACGCCAGACGCCGTTCCCGCGCTGTGGACTCGCATCAAGGCCGACCTAGACCCCTCCGAGCCAGAGGAGTGGGTGCAGCCGACTGGTGCTCAAGACGCCTACGCCAAGGGTGACCGAGTGAAGCACAACGGCAAGGTGTGGGAGTCTGACGTTGACAGCAACGTCTGGGAACCTGGTGCCGTTGGGACCGAGACGCTGTGGCATGAGGTGGTCGCATGATGCCACCCGTCCACTGGGACACGATCATCACCGGGCTTATCAGCGCGGGCATCCTCGGGGGTGTCCGCGCTCTCATTAAGGCGTTCAAAGACTACAGCGCCGAGAGCCAGAGGTGGCGGGCGAGCATCGACACGAAGCTCGATGACCTCAACAGCGCCACGCAGACCACCATGCGCACGCAGCTGCTCCACATGTCGGAGAAGTACCTGACGCGCGGGTGGGTCACGTCGGAGGAGCGTGCCGCCCTCTGTGACATGCACGAGAAGTACGCCGCGCTCCATGCCAACGGCTACATCGACGGATACATGCAACGGGTCAACCAGCTTCCAGACAAGGAGATATAGCTGGCTCCCATCACACAACGGTCAGTAGGGACGCTCGGTTGTCGGGCGTCCCTTTTCTTTTAAGGAGGAAAGACCATGACCTACTTCCTGCCAAACAAGCTCTACGACCTCATCAAGCACGTGGTAACCATAATCCTACCTGCCGTCTCGGTCGCCTATGTCGGGCTTGCGGCCATCTGGGGGTGGCCTTACGCCGACGAGGTGTCACGCACCTTCGCCGTCGTGTACACGTTCCTGTGCGCCGTGATGGGCTTCTCCACGCTCACCGCGAAGAAGGAGTAGCCGATGATTGGCGTCAACGGAACAGATATCACGCTCACCCGCGGGGACACCGAGACGCTGACAGTCACCGTCACAGACGCAAGCGGGCAACCCTACGAGCTGGGCGAGGGCGAGTACATCGAGCTTGTTGCGAAGGCCAAGCCCACGGACGCGGAGCCGCTCATTCGCAAGGTCACGACGGACGGCACGATCACGTTCGACCGCGCCGACACCTGGGACCTGTCGACTGGCAAGTACGCCTACAACATCCGCGTCGAGAACGGCACGAGCTCGTATCACACCATCATTGAGGGGAAGCTCATCATCACGGCGGTGGTGGACGATGCCGCAGATTAGAGCGGCCACGCTGAGCGGATCTGTGTCGCCTGCCACCGTCGACGGCACCTTGCACGGCAGCGGCCTTTCCGGGCGCATATCCGTCGACGAGGTCGACGGTGCTCTCGGCGGCGCGGAGCTGGTTGGCGCGATCGTAGGCGCTTCCCTCTCCGGTACCGTCGCGCTCGCGGAGGGCATAAGCGACTACGCGGGGCCTTACGAGGTCGTACCGAGCCGTGACGCGCAGGTGCTCTCAACAGCTGAAAAGCGCATGGCGTCGGACCTCACCGTGGCACCGATACCCAGCAACTACGGGCTCATTACTTGGGACGGATCGAAACTGACAGTCAGCTAAGGAGAACACATGGCAAAGAACGTGGTCATCAATGAGGTGACCTATTCAAGCGTACCGTCGGTGTCCATCCCGCTCAGCACGGGCGGCGGATCGGCGGACTTCTACGACACATCGGACGCTACGCTCGACAGCGGTGGCAAGATGCTAGCTGGGAACACCGCCTACGCGAACGGCACAAAGTACACGGGGAACATCCCGACCAAGACCGCCTCGGACCTCACCGCCTCAGGCGCGACCGTGAGCGTGCCGTCTGGCTACTACGAGACAGCAGCGAGCAAGTCCGTCGCGAACGGCAGCGCGAGGACTCCGAATACCACAATCACGGCGGCCCCGACCATCACCGTCAGCGATGCGGGCCTCATCACGGCGAGCGTCAGCGCGTCCCAGAGCGTCACGCCCACCGTTTCCGCTGGATACGTGTCGAGCGGCACGGCTGGCACTGTGACCGTCGGCGGCAGTGAGACCGAGCAGCTCACCACCCAGGCTGCACAGACCATCACGCCCGGCACTAGCAACCAGACGATAGCGGCGGGTACCTATCTCACAGGTGCGCAGACCATCGTCGGTGATCCGGGTCTTCTCAGCTCGAACATCCGCAAGGGCGTCAGTATCTTCGGTGTGGACGGTGGGCTCACGTCGGCAGTCGTTTCGCAGGACGCCAGCACAAAGGTGCTCTCCATCAGCTAGGAGGGCACATGGCAAAGGACATTACGCTCCTGGGGGCGTCCTATTCGGGCGTCCCTGCCGTGACCCTGCCGAAGACTGGTGGCGGCACGGCAACGTTCATTGACGAGGACGATGTGGTTACCTACCACACGTCTAGCTCCGAGCCGACAAGCTCGCAGGGCTCCGACGGTGATATTTGGCTGGTGACGGAGTAATGGCTATCGAGCAATTCACGGCCACGAGCTATCCGGCGAGCTACACCACGTCGGGCAGCATCAGCGGCACGAGGTATCGCAACGCAATCGGAAAAGGCTCCGACACGTCAGCCGTGACGGGCAACGACTACTGCTCGTCGCGCAACAGCTACGCCCACATCTACTACGCCTTCGACTTCTCGGCAATCCCAGACGGCTCCGATATCGTGTCCGTGGAGTGCTCCGTCAAGGGACATGCCGAGTCAACATCGAGCAGCGGCCACAGGGCTAGGTGCCAGCTGTACGTGGGAACCTCGACGGCCAAGGGGAGCTACACCGACTTCACGAGCACGTCGGCGCAGACCATCAGCCTGACCACTGGCACGTGGACGCTCAGCGAGGTGCGCGACATGCACCTGTGCTTCACCATCGGCTACTACGGTGGTCTGGTCAACGGCGCTACCGCGACCGTCGTGTACTCCATCAACTCGACGCGGTGGACTATCACGGTGTCCAACTCGACGGACGTGCCGGTTACAGTCTCGGACGATAACCCGCGCGAGGGCGATGACGTGGTGGTGAGGGCCGATTCGGTCGAGAGCATCACGGTCAAGGACAACGGCACCGACATGACCGCGAACTTCGTCGAGGTACAGGACACGGCGGAGAGCTATTCGGTGGAGACTGTGGGTAACTACGGCTTCACCCTCAACTCGTCGGGGTACTACCAGTCTGAGAACAAGGGCATCAGCAAGACCGCAGCTGTCTGCAAGGTGAATGTCCACGTGCCAGTGGCGGCGACAGTGACGTTCTCGTTCATCAACTACGCAGAGCAGGGCTATGACTTCGGCGTGTTCGGCAACGTGGACGAGACCCTTAGCACGAGCTACTACGCGGCAGGCTCAAGCGGAGCCACCATCACAGACTCAAGCTACAAACTGGCGTGCAACACGTCCAGCAGGAACACGTCCTCCGTGCAGACGCTCGACTACGAACTCACGGCGGGAGACCACTTCGTCTACGTGAAGTACTCCAAGGACGACGCCTCCGACGACCACAGCGACACATTGCAGTTCAAGGTCTCGATTACCTTGGACGAGCCGTTCACCCCCGGCTCGCACTACGAGTACGTCATCCAGAACGTCACCGCAGACCATACCATCGTGGCGGCGAAGGCAGGGCCGAACCTGTACGTCAAGCAGGGGAGCGCTTGGGTCAAGGTCACCAAGGCATACCGCAAGGCGAACGGATCGTGGTCCGAGGTCTCGCTGGGCGAGGCTTTCAGCTCGGACGGGAAGTACGTAAGAGCATAGTTCCAACACACAACCGAATAAGGAGGATGCATGGCCCTATCAGTTCCTGAGCGCATCGCTCAGATCGCAGAGCATTTCGCCAAGCACGACAGCCACGGCTACAGCCAGCCGAATCGCGGCACGGGCAGCGCAGAGACGATAACCCTTAGCGACGGCAGCAAGGTCAGCGTTACCAACAGCGACGTGGACTGTAGCGAGATGGTGCGACAGTGCGTGAACGGCGCACTTGGCAAGAAGGCAATCGCTTACATGTGGACGGGGAATCAAGACGAGCAGCTAAAGGCGCAGGGCTTCACGCGCATGGGCTACTCACCCAGCAAGGTCCAGCGCGGGGACGTGCTCTGGGTCAAGGGCCATACAGGCGTCGCCCTCGGCAACGGCAAGCAGGCCGACGCTCATGGCGACGAGTATGGCGGCATCACTGGTCCCAACCGTGGCGACCAGACGGGGCATGAGGTGGAGGTGCGCAGCCTACGCAGCTGGACGTACATCTACCGCTACGGCAAGGACAGCGGACCGTCCATCGTCCCCGCGAGCTTCCGCGTCACCGCTGGCACCGAGCGCAACGTGCGCTCCGAGCCGTCCACCGCGAGCGGTGCCACGATCACTGGCACGCTGAAGCCCGGGGAGTCCGTCATTTGTCGCGGGCTGGTCTATACGGGCGGCCTCGCGTGGGGCGTGTACGACAACTACTCGGGCAAGACCCGCTACATCGCACTGCAAGGGAGCGTGACCGTATCATGAGCTATCACCGCTATGAACCGCCAAGGCAACAGCTTACGCCGACGGACCCCGTAGTGACCACTGGCTGTCTCGCGGTCACCCTCGCCGTAGGAGCGCTCGTCTCGCTTCTGCTATGGATTGCCCTATGAGCGAGGTCGCGGCCCCGCAATGCCCCAAGTGCGGGTATCGCATGGAGCTGGTCCCGTGGTCCGAGTGGACGCTGCACGGCCAGCGGACCATCGACGCGATATGCCCCAACTGCCTTCACGTCGAGCGCATAGACGTGAGCAAAAGCAAAGACTAACAACAGCCCGTCACCCCGCGTGGGTGGCGGGCTTTATTTGTGTGCTGAATGTGGAGCTTGTACATACTCTATATTGACTATGTACAAACTCTATCTTTGGCTGTATATTGAGTATGTACAAAGTCAACGCCACAAGGAAGGGCAGAGCAATGAGCATCTTTGGAACCGCAAACGACCTTAACGACTTCGCAAGCCTGGACATCATCAACACTATTGACAACGTCCTTCTCGGCATGACCTACGACGAGCAGCAGACCAACGCAGACATGGTCACCGAGCTTTACGCGGAGCGCGAAGAGGTTGAGCTTTGGCGCGACGCATTTCTGAGCTGCTGGGAGGACGGCGAGGACGTGTACGACTCCGCGACCATCCTTGATTACATGGCATAGGCAAGGCCAAAAGCAGGACACAAAGAGAAAGGGCACCATCATGCGCAAGGTTATCAAGGGCAAGCTGTACGACACCGAAAAGGCAACCCCGATTGTCAGTTGGAGCAACGGCTACTATTCCAACGACTTCCACCACGTGTCCGAGACGCTGTACCGCAAGCGCACGGGCGAGTACTTCCTTCACGGCGAGGGCGGCGCAATGAGCGAGTACGCCGAAAGCTGCGGCCAGAATCAGTGGTGTGGAGGCGAGCGCATCACGCCACTGTCCTACGACGATGCCCGCACGTGGACGGAAGAGCACGCTGGCGCAGACGTGTATGAGCGTGAGTTCGGCATACCCGATGAGGACAAGGAGCACGACCTGCACGTGATTATCTCCGAGAGCGCTTGGCAGTCGCTCGCTCGCACGGCGGCACGCGAGGGCATCACCGTAGGCGCTGTGATTGAGCGATTTGCCGCAACCATGTAAGCGACCCGACCAGCCTAAGAGTTACGCCCGCTGCCATTGAGCGCAGCGGGCTTTTTTGCGTTGCGAGCGCCGCAGAATGCTGAGGTGCGGCGCGTCACATGCGCGTCCCCAGCGCGTCCCAAATGGCTGCGATTCGCTGCGGTTCTGTGCGGTTCCTGCGGTATTTGTGCAGGTAGATGCGGTACAGGGTAGTTGGTGCAGTTAGCCAAAACACACAAAAGTACTTCTACAAGGTGCTTTGACCTGCGGTTTTACATCGTTTGCGTCCCAAATTGGGCTAAGTGGCCCAGTCCCACCCAGCGTCATAGGGCCGCTTGGCGTAGGCATCCAGCACGACTTCCGCGACCGCTTCCGACTGGGGGCGGTCGTAGTGCTGGCCCGTGACGCTCGGCTCAAGGTGTCCCATCGCGTACTCAATCGCCCACGGCGGGACGCGCATCTCCCAACGCATCCACGTCTGCCAAGCGGCGCGGAGGTTCTGGAACGGGTGCTCGGCGGCTGCGGACCACGCAAATTGCAGCACGCGCCGCGTGGACGGCCCGCCCATGCCGTCACCCGATATCCAGCCGTCGCAGGTGGCCGCGAGCTGGACGATTCGCCGACCAGCCGCGCCCGCCATCGGCACCACGCGGCGGCTCTGAGGGGTCTTTAGGCGGTCCGTGATGCCGCGTGGCGATACCTGCCGCTCCACCGCCATCATCGCGCACCCGTCGCGCTCCGTCACGCAATCGGCGCGGACCCCGAGCGCCTCGCCCGTCCGCAGGCCACCGAACGCGGCGAGAAGGAACGCACCCTCCCACCATTGGCCCCAAGCAACGTCGCGCCACAGCCCGCCCAGCTCCGCGAGGGTCCAGATGCCACGATCGCGGCTGTTCACGGTGGACCGCGAGGGCAGCAGGTACTTCTCGCGGAACGGGTTGGCGTCAATGACCCCATAGCGCACGGCGTTGTCGACCAGCGGGCGCAGGACCTTCAGGGCCCCGTCCGCTTCGGTGCGCGAGAGTCCGTCAAGCCACTGCTGCACATGGAGCGGGCGCACACCGTCGCACGGCACGTCCGACCAGCGTTGGTCGATGGTGCGGGTCCACACCTGGACGTACCGTCGCATCGTGGACTCCGACATGTCACCGTCCCCGACGCGCCGGTGCAGCGTTGGCAGGTACCAGCGTTCCCACGCCTCGCCCACGGTGGGGCAAGGCGCATCGTCGGAGTGCTCCAACATCAGCTCGGCACGGGCGCGCTCGGCGTCCTTGCGGGTGCCGCGTATGGTCTTTGAGCGGCGTTTGTAGCCATCGGGGCCGCTGGACCAGTAGCGTATGCGGTAAATCTCGCCCGCGCGCACCTCCGTGATGGAAGCCCACGCGTCTCGGCGCTTATTGCGGGGCATGGCTATCGTCCCCCGCGTCTGTAATCGTCGGTCAGTTCGAGCAGGTAGTCAGCGGAGCAATCAAGCACCACGCAGAGCTTGCGCAGGTAGTTCGCGTTGGGCTTCGACGTGTCATGTTCCCACCCGCTAATTGTCTGCTTGGCAACGCCTATCCTATCGCCCAGCTCTTCCTGGTTGAGTCTGCGATACCCTCGCATCGACGCAATCCGTGCTCCTAAGCTCATGTCCGACCTCCTTGTTAATAATCTGTGACAAAGAAATTATTACCAAAAAAAGGTTGCAAAAGTACGAGAAACCCGTACTATTGGATTTGCAATAAGGATTTCCCGACGAAAGGAGGTCACATGCAACTCAAGCGACGAATCGAGCCAGCCGCCGACAATGGCTGGCGTGACGCGATGTGGAACAAGTCGGCTCACCCGCAGCGGAGGATGTGCCCATGACGCGGGGGCAACAATACCGCGTCCGTCGTGGCGGGGGCTGCGTTGACGAGTCGCAGCCTCCACCACGGCGAGCGAGTGGCCGTTCGTACTCTGACATACAAGACCGAGGGCTGGCTGGCACCCAGTCCGTCCCGCGCTGAGCGGGAGCAAGCCGGTAAACTCATGGGCACCGCCCAGAGGGGTGACGGATGTTCGGCATCTAATGGCAGGGCTTTCCTTTAAGAGCCACGGCGCGGTGCGATGCCGCGCATTGATTTTTTGGGTACCTAACCACAGCACGCATAAGCGCGCACAGTATTGTGTTAGGAGGATGAATGAACGATCAGAACTACAGACAGGCGCGGATAGATGCTGGGTTGAAGCCCGAGCAGGCGGCAGCTGAGCTTGGCGTGAGCATTACGACGCTGTTCAACTGGGAGCGCGGCGAGACTTCGCCCGATGCCGACAAGCTTGTAAAGATGGCTGCTCTCTACGACGCAAAGATTGACTATCTGTTGGCTCTGGAATAGCTATGCCGACAGAGTACGAGATACTCGTACTCACTATCAACCCCGCGAGTCTCCATCGCTGACCACGCCACGGGGGCGGGGCCTACCGACCCACTCCACTCCGTCATGGTCCGGCGACTCGGACCATCCTGTGCAAGGGATGCCAAGCCCGCACCCTTCCTTCCGACGCACTCTTCTCTCCTTTCTAGTGCTTACTGTAGCGGGCTGTGCGGCAGTCACACCGCATGAGCAGGCTGACCTGATGCGTGGTCGGCGATGGGGACTCGTGGAATCTAGGAATCAACATGGAGCGCTATTACACCGCATCGGAGATAGCGGAGCGCACGGGCATACCCGAGCGCACCGTCATGAAGGCGATGCAGTTGAACAAGCTGCGGTGGACCACTGCGAACGGCACCACGCGCCCACGGCGCGCAAAGGCCGAGTGGGTCACCGATTGGCTGGAAGGCAAGGAGCGCCGCGACTAGCTGGGGAGCGGGCGCGGCGCAGGGAACAACTAGGAGGATACCATATGACCGATAGCGATATCTGCACTCTGATCGGCTTCGTGCTTGGGCTCATCCTCGCTGGAGCAATCATGGGGCTGGCGAACATGGGCGGGCCGACCGATGCCGAGCTTGACGCTGCCGAGGTGCAGATGTGGCAGGAGCGCGGCGTAGAGATTGGGCGGTGGTGAGGTTGAACGTCTCCAAGCACGAGGCCGAGGCCGTACTGAGAAGCTTCGGCATCGACCTTCTCGCGCTCTGCGAGCAGATTGGCGTAAGCCACATCGACGCCGATGTCATCGTCGGCACGAAGGGCAGCTACATCACGGCGACCGCATGGGACGAGGGCGGCGGCAGGGTCGCCAGCGTCGCGTGGGAGCTTTCAGGGGGTGACACGAGGTGATTGACGAGAAGCTGCAGAAGAAGCTCCGCAAGTTCTGCAAGTGGGCTCGCAGGCACGGCTACCGACGCGCCGACATGTTCGTGA
>Ga0326512_10001320_pt1 | contig 19414 bp, 18 predicted proteins | sample 1_2617_0518_D_FD_203652 | JGI IMG/M metagenome (GOLD analysis project Ga0326512, IMG submission 203652) | Bovine rumen microbial communities from UC Davis, California, United States - 1_2617_0518 | ecosystem: Host-associated > Mammals > Digestive system > Stomach > Rumen | place: USA... | reverse complement strand
CAGAAGTTATTGCTGCTCAAAAAGCATGGGATGAAGTAATAACTAGAGAATCAAAACTTGGATTCTATTTTTACGAAACAATTCATCATGATGCAAAAAAACAAGAAGTAAAAAATAACGATAGATACGGTTCTGCCAAATTCAGAACATATACATTCCAATATGATAATAAGAGATTTATATTATCATATCCCGTAAGTTGTGGTGATGTTTCAATTAATAGAGAAACACGTCCTTGGGATATTCTCCCAGGTTATAAAGGAATTGTTGAACACTTTATAACTGACTTATATAAGGAAGTAAATAAATTCTTTGAAGTTGCAGAAGTCAATAGAGTTGCATATCGTATTAAAGACAGAACATTTGGTTATAATGGTACTCCTGAAGAATACACATCAGATATGTCATGGATATATGATGTAAAGAAAAGAGTTATGATTGATTTGTTTGGAGATGAAAAGGGACCAACTATTAATTATAATGATATAAAAATTTTATCACATGGTTTTGATTTAAAGGAATCATTTAGAAAAAGAAAAGAATCATGAGCAGAATGACATGTAAAAAAATTGATGATTATCACTATACAGGTAATTTGACATTTTGGGAATATGCAAAGCCAAGATATCATATTGAAAGACCTACAAAATATTGTGTTATATTCAATACATGGAGAGAAATGCCTGAATCATTTTCATGTACTGAATTTGATACAATTGATGATGCTATGGAGGAAGCAAAACTTCTTAATGAAATGTATTGTAATACTCCAAAGCCAGTTAAAGTATATTCAAAAAATGGTAAACATAAAGATGGTATAGGATGGCGTTATGATAATTATGACTGGGATTTCTCAAACGGCAAACAATTTTGGGGTTATGCTATATTGGATATGATAAATTGCAAATTTATTAAGATTGTTAATGGTCTTAAAAATAGAGCATACAGTTTATCAAAGAATCCAAAATTACAGGATTATGATGTATTCTTTAGAGGAGAAGATGAAATTCCAACTGATTATCAATGGGATACTAGAGGTGAATATAATGGTTGGCTCCAATTTAGATGGGGTGATGGAAAGAATGCAATTGGATATGTTGAAAAAACAATTGAACGTCCCGGACATGATGAATATGTAAAAATATGGGATGAATCAAAAGATACATATATTCGTAAAAAGGTAAGAGTAGTTGATGTTGATTGGAATGACCCATTACCTAAAAAAGAAAAAGGAATTTATTATCGACGTCCAAATAAAGAACCTGTTAAATTCCCTGGTGATTTGGGATATGAGGATGATTATTCAATGTGGCCTTGGTCTTTATCTGAAGAAATTGCTGAAGATGAATATATTGATAATGGAAATTCATTAAACAAAAAGAGTACAACATCATCTATTGCTGATATGCTTGGAGATAATAATCCATTACTTAAACTTAAATTTGATTAATATGAGACACAGATATATATTTTGTGGAGTAGTCTGGGAACAACCAGAAATTTGTAATTATAGACTTATTTCAAAACCAACATATTCACATGGAAGTTTTGTTAGAGTAAATATTCCTGATGATTTAGAATTAAATCATTATAGTGGTGATGGATATTCTACAACTTATGATAAAAGGACTATTTATGAATTAGGTTGTGATTGCTATATTTTGTTTAAAGGACGTTGGAGAAAGTTTAATTACTTAAAGAAATTTGAACCACATCAATGGTTTAGAGTTTTAGAACATATATTTGGAGTAAGAAATTGTTGTGATGAAAAGATTGGATGGACTGATGACGTAAAACAATATTCAGATATATTTTATAGTGAAGAACGTATGGAAATGTCAAATAAATGTTCAAGAAATGAATATAAAATGCATTATCCAACAGTTAAAGAAGATAAAAAAGGACTTAAACTAAAAATCAATTTAGATAAAAGTGAGCAAACAATTGAATTTCTTCGAAAAGGATCTGGAGAAGATGAATGGCTGAAATTCTATGATGAGTTCAAAAAAGAATTAGAAGAGAATCCCAATAAAGAAATTTGGTGTGAATAATGATATTAAGTATTGATTTTAGAACAGATATTCCTGCATTTTATTCTGAATGGTTAGTTAACAGGTTTAATGAAGGATATGTATATTTTCGTAATCCTGCATATCCACAAACCATACATAAGATAATTTTAGATAAGCAGCACATAGAAGGTATTATGTGGTGTTCAAAAGATTATCTCCCTATTCTTCATGATCTAAAAAGTATTACTGATAAATTTCCAAGTATATTTCATTATACAATAACAGGATACGGAAAAGACATTGAACCAAATGTTCCAAGTTTGGAGCAATCTATTTATACATTCAAAGAACTTTCTCAAAGATATGGGAAAGATAAAGTAATATGGAGATATGACCCAATATTTTCAACCGAAAATTATGGAATTATAAGACATATTATTCAATTTACAGATATATGTAAAGAATTATATAATTATACAGATAGAGTTGTTATAAACTTTGTATCATTATATGAAAAGGTGAAAAGACACATGCCCGGTTTGCAAGAATTAACATATGATGAAAAACTTTTAATAATTAAAAAATTTTTAGGAATTACTAAAAGATATGGATTGAAACTTCAAACTTGTGGTAATGGACTTCAATTTAAAGATTTAGAAGGAGTTGAAGTTACTGGGTGTCTTGATGAACATGCTTTGAATCTTATGGGTATATATCCAAAACAATCTAAAGGAAATGCTGTTCCATGGGGATGCTTATGTTATCCTAATACTTGTATTGGAGAATATAATACTTGCCTACATAAATGCAAATATTGTTATGCTTCATCTGATTTTGATAAATGTGATGAGAATTTCAAAAAACACGATCCTAAATCTCCATTATTGATAGGATGGCCAAGGGGAGACGAACAAATTATTGAAATGAAACCTAAGATTCTTAATACAGGACAACTGAAATTGGATTTTTAATTTTCATATAATATTTGAATTTTTAATTATAAGTACTATATTATATTTGTAATTAATAAATATAAAGAATATGATTACAACAATTATTAAAACACCATTATTTGACAAATATTGTTCAATGAATTGGGTGACAACATTCGTTACATACATTATTTTATTTGTTATTATTTGTGTTTTGGTTGTACTTGGTTTAATTTAAATAATATGAATACAACATTTCAAATTCAGATTAAAACTCACAATTGGGAAGGTGGTTCTCCTACAATTACAAAAGAAATTTCATTAAATGATTTGAATAAGTTTGCAAATCTTGCTGCAATTATTAACAAGAATTACTGTGGAAAGATTTGGAATTGGTTTGGTAAAGGATATGGGCTTCCAGAGAAATGGAATGGTAATAGATATGTTCTTGATACTTGGAAACTTTGTAAACACATGGATGAATATTTTGATTATAAAGTTGAAGATGTCAATCTTATCAAGGAGTTCTTCCTTCGTTTTACACCTCATGGTTGCGATGGTATTGAGTGGATTAAGTTCTTTAAGGTAGAGGAACTTGAATTTAATTCTTAATATTATTTGAATTTTTAATAAAGATTACTATATTATATTTGTAATCAATATTAAGTTTGATAAACATTAAGTTTTCAATAAAATTAAACAATATGCATAACAATTTTTCCGATTTTGAGATTTCAAATCTTGCACGAGTACTTGGTTCTGAATTTAATGTCCGTCGTAATCGAGCTGGTAATATTACAGTTGAATATCTTCCTGAGTTCAGTAAATGTGGCAAATGGGACAAGAAGTATTGGACTTTATATTTCACTTCAGATGGAACTTATCTTTGGAGACGTTGGACAAGTACTTCATATTGTTTTCCTTTGCATGGTGTAAATCGTAAACGAATTGGAGAGATTCATCATGAAAATTATAATGGGCATAAGTATACTTGGTATTACCGCGAGTGGGATATAAAGAATTGTGAGTTTGATACTTATGAGGATGCAGTTAGTTACTTTGTTTATTATCTCCGCAAGTACCGCAATATTGATTTGAAGACAACTCCTATTAATCCTACTGCAATTGCTGAGAAATATGCAAAAGAAAATTTCACACAGGATTATGTAGACGGTTGTACTGACTCAGATCATTTTGATTGGCTGGACTGGTTTGATAATAAATATCCTTACCGAACAAAGAATGAACGTACAAAGTTTGCAATGGTAATTGAGGATTTGTATCAAGCAAAGGTTCATGAATTTTATGGAAAAGAAATTGATTATTCCTCATTGAGAGAAGCTGAGCGTTTGCTTGCTGAAACTCATAAGTTGCTTCTTACAGTTTATCATAATAAAAATTTTGAATATCATATAAAGGAAATTGAAGATTGTCTTCCTTATGTCAATATCGGTCGAGACAAAGTAAAGACAATTGCTGATGAAATTTTTAATAAGTATTCCAAATAAATTAAATTACAAATATCAATAAAGGGAAACTTCACAGTTTCCCTATTTTTATTTTAAAATTTAATAATATATTAACAAATTTTTACTATTTTTATACAAATAAATATATATGTTAATATTTTATGAATATTGTTCCAAGTGTATCTGTTATAGTTTGTTTATATAATACAGATCCACAAATATTTTCAAAAACTTTAAATAGTATTGTAAATCAAACATTAAAAGATTTTGAAGTTATTATCGTAAATGATGGATCTACAAAATATTTAGAGGAAAATAAAAAATTAATTGAAGATCTTAAAGATAACAGATTTTTGTTTTTTGATAGACCACATGAAGGAAAATCACAAACATTAAATTTTGCATTAACAAAAGTAAGAGGTGAATATATTGCAATAAATGATAGTGATGATCAAATGTATACTAATAGATTATCATATCAAAGTGAATTTTTATCTTTAGGAGAATGTGAAGTTATATTTAATGCAATGGAATCTAATCCTAAGCATATTACATTACCTGGTATGTTTCCATCACAACGTATAGAAGGTTGGAGTTTAAACTATTTAGGTAATCACCCATGTATGATGATGAAGACTAATTCATTATCAAAAGTAAAAATGCGTTTTTCACAGATTTATGATTCTATTGAAGATAGTGTATTTAATTATATAATGTTTCATAGCGGGTTAATTATGTTTTATGATGAGACAGTTCTTGAAACATATTCAATAGGTAATCCTGATGCTTTACACCTTAAAAGTTTTGTTCCTTATTATAAGGAAGCATGCTATAAATTATTTTTCAGAACATTTGGATATAAGCAAAATAATCCTGAATTTACTGCAATAATTTTATATAATAAATTAACATGGGGTAATGAACTTGAAAAAACATTATTAAATATTCGTTTAACATCAAATAATGTAAAAATTCTTATTATTGATTATTCAAAAGATAGTGAATTAATGATATCTCCACAAAAATATAATGCTATAATTGAAAATTCAGTAAATACATATGTTAATGCAGTTAATTTAGCATTTGAAATGTGTGATACTACATATTTTATGTTAATTTCAAAACCAATAAGATTTTATAATCAAAATTGGGATTTATACATGCAAAGAAAATTTGAAAATGTATATCAATATGATATAGTTCAACCTAATTTGTTTGATATTAAAAAACGTGATGATTATAATTATGATAATGAAAACGGTAATATTGAAATAAATAATAGATATGGATTAGAATTACAATTATTATCTAAAGATTTAACACATGCTAAAGATAAATTAGATCTTTATTTTGATTATTCAACAATAAGTGCAATACCTATTTTAAATGAAGATATGATATTTGCTGGTAAAACTACATTATTTAAAAATTTACATATTAATGAAATATTACCAACATCATCTTCTATAAATGTATTCATATCATTATTTAAATGGTTAAATGATAATCATATATGTATTGATACAGATTTTAAATGTGGTATTATTGATATTCAATTTGAAAATTTAACAGAATATAATTATTATGATAATTTATATAGATTTTCAACATTTTTCTTAAACGAAACAAAATTCTTATATGATAAAATATTACTTGAAAATATTTCTAAAAAGGATTATCAGAAAATTGTAGATACATTAAATAAAGATTCATTATATCATACACACAGAACACAATTTACGCATACATCAGATATGTCATATTTTTTAAAAAATATTAATCTTCAATATAACTTATGGATTCAATAAAACACCCATTAAATAATATATTTGATAAAATATATGTTATACATTGTGCTGAAAGCAAACAACGTATGGCAAACATAAATAAACAAATTGAAGAGTCGGGGATAGATTTGGATATTTGGTGGACATGTTATCATCCTCATAGTGATATCATGATGAATGGCATGATATTAAGTAATCAAGTATATAGATGTTCAAACGGACGTGAATTAAATTTAGCAAGAGAATTTTATACAATAATTAAAACATCTTATTTAAGAGGCATGGAAAAAATTTTAATATTTGAAGATGATTTTCATTTAATGAAAACTGAACCTCTTCGAACATTTTGTGATAACATTCCTACAGATTTTGATATTATTCAATTTTCAATTCTTGCTGAATTAAATATGTTTTCAACAACTGAATTAGCAACATTATTAAATAATGGAATATATTTTACACCAATGAATTTTGGGGCATGGTCAAATTGTGGACTAGCTTTATCAAGAAATGCAATGAAATATTTTATTGATTATTTAGATAAAGTATTTACTGCTGCAGATATTCCAATTTTTGAAAGTAAAAACAATATTCCTATATTTGGAAACTTGAATACATCAAATTTAAAACATTATATACCTACAGCTCCTATTGTGTACTTAATAAATAATAATGATTCACAAGTACAAACAAGACAAAAGGATGATACTGGATTATACAAATATTACGAACAATTAAATAAAGATTTATATATAATTTAATGAAAACTGTTAAAGTAGGACAATTAAATTTTTGGTCAAAAGAAGGAGAAGATACTGGTATACACACCATTGGTGAATATTTAGTTCCATTAATGAATAATTATTCTACACAATATAAATTTGAATTTGTAGAAAATTGTTATGAAAATGAATGTGATATTGTATTTTATTCATTGTGGGGTAATTTAAGTAATTTACAAAAATGTAAAGGTAATCCAATATTTATATATTATACAATTGAAAACAAAGCTATCGGTGATGATAAAATTACTGATATGGAACCTTTTGATTATTATAAAGGAAATAATTATTCTATCAGTTTTTATGATGATTCCGAAACAAATTGTTTCTTTCCTTATTTTATATTATTTTGGTGGCTTGTAAGATGGAAGAGAGATTATGGTAAAACAATTTATGTTAATGATAAGCCAAAATTTTGTTCATTTGTTGCAAAAAATGCAGATATATATCATGCAAAATTTAGAACAGATCTTGTATTTGAATTAATGAATTATAAACATGTAGATTGTTGGGGCCCAGTATTAAATAATACTAATGGACAATATTTACCATTCTATTATGAAGATGCATATAAAATAATGAAAGATTATAAATTCTATATATCTTTTGAAAATGAGCCATCAACTGGTAACTTATCTTATATTACAGAAAAAATAATGTGGCCATATTTTTATCGTTCTATACCTATATATTGGGGATCTGATAGAGTAACAGAATGGTTTAACACAGATAGTTTTATAAATTGTAATGGTTTAACGCAAGAAGAAATTATTAAAAAAATAATTGAAGTTGATAATAATGTTGAACTTACAAATTATATGTTAAATCAATATCCATTTAAGGATCCTTATGTTGATTATGAAGAATTATTTTCAAGAAAAGTAACATCATTTGTTGAAAAAATATGTAATGAACAATTATCTGGGCATAATAATTTTTATATTCCTGAATATATTGATTATAAAGAGGACAATATAACAACTGAAGAAACACAAGATGTTATTAATTCAGATATGTCATATACAATATGGTGTACATATCATGAGCCACAAATGAAACAAGAATTTAATCTTAAAAATTCTGAACATTTTAAGTTAATTGATTTATCAAATAATGATACTGGAGAATATGAAAACATTAATAAATTAAATTGTCATTTAAGTGAATTACCATCATTATATTATGTATGGAAAAATAATCTTAAGTCTGATATTGTTGGTTTTTGTCAATATCGTCGTCATTTTAATTATATAAATTTTGATAGAATTAATAATGGAGAAGTTCAAGTATTTAAGAAATGGGAATTAGAATCACCTACAAGATATGATGCACATTTAGATATTGGAATTGGTGAATATGTTACATATATGTTCATGAAATATATGTTTGAAAAACGACCAAATATTGATAAGCAAAAGGTTCGTGATTATATATATGGAGATAAGCGAACAATATCAAACAAGCATATGTTTATTTGCAAATGGGAAATATTTTGTGATATATGTGATTTTATATTTGGGTTCTTAGAATATATTGTGCCAAATGGTGATTGGAAAAATGCAAAATCATTAGTAGAATGCGCAAAAGATTTAAAGGCATTAGATGATATTGTTGCAAAATATTATGAAAATAATGGAGAAGACCATCGTTGGGTAACACTTAAAGCAGAAGGACGTCAAATAGCAAGTTATATTGAATGGTTCTGGGGATTATATGTTAATTTGTGTTATGATACATATGTTGAAGAATGGGAAGCAAAATATACTCGTAAAAAAATATTACTTAAATTAAATGATGAAGATATACCAAAATTAAAAACTTGGTATGATGCAAATATATTTACAGGTATTTCAGATTTTTATATTATTGTTTCTGATAAAAATCCTCATAAGCTATTGTGTGATAGTGATTATCATTTATGGTATACATATGAACATGTACATTGGATATTACCTGGAGAAGAATATCCTGAAGATGTAATAAAATTATCAATAGATGAATATATTGATGTTGTATCACCAATAGATTTTTATGCAAACAATAATTATAAAATTAAAAAAATACAATATTAATAATGACATATACAAATTGGAAATGTTTTCATGATCCTCAAATAATTAAAGATTATAATATAAAAGAAACACCAGAAAATCATATAAAATTATTTGATGCTTCACATCAATATGAATTAGAAAACATAAATTATATACATCCATATTTGGCTGAGTTAACTATGATTTATTATATTTATAAAAATCAATTGAAATCAGATTTTATAAGTATAACTCATTATAGGAGAGAATATATTGGGATTAATTTTGAAAAACTAAAAAATGATGCTGTACAAGTTTTATGGGAAGGTATTTCTAAAGAATCATTTTATGAACGTATGATTAATGTAAATATGAATAGTAATATAATATTAGGAGTTAAATCATTTTTAAGAAATAATAAAAAAATGTCAAATTTACAAATTGAAGAGTTATTAAATAAAAAAAATGTTAAAATGATGTATCCATTATCATTTACATGTAATTGGAAAATTTTTAATGAAATATGTGATTTTATTTTTTATATCTTAGATTATATTTTACCAAATGAAAGATGGAAAAATATTGATGAATTAAATAATTATAATAATGACATGTTTTTATTATTTGATAATTTTTATTGTAATTATTTAAAAAATGAAAAAAGAGATTTAATCATAAATACATTATATACTTATAGAAATCAACCAAGATTTGTGGGAATGATGATTGAAATAATACTTAGTGCATATATACCATTAATGTATGAAACGTTTTTATCAAATAAAACAACTTCAAAAAATATTATATTATATCTAGATGATAATTCTACATTAAATGATCTTATTAAATTTTATGAGAAAAATTGTGCATTAATACCAAAATTTTATCTTGTATATAAAAATGATAAAATTATTTGTAATGAATCATATATACATTTTATAAAAGATAATGGAGAATATAAAGAAATATTTAAATATACATTTAGAAATTATGAATTATTAAAATTTTGTAATATTGATGAATTTGATGAAAACACAATTAATGATAAAATAATATTAAAAATTAATGAATATATTGACACACCATCAATAGATGATTTAATGAATAATAATTATCAAATTAAAAAAATACAATATTAATAAATGCAAGTATATATAATAACATCAGCTAAATTTGAAGAATGTTATATTGAAGAATGGGTTAAATACCATCTTAATATGGGATTTGATAAAATAATAATTAATGATAATAATCCAAAAGACTATAAGTATCCATTAACAGATATACTTAAAAAATACATAGATGAAGGAACAGTTATTGTTGAACGATATTATGATACACATCAATTAGAACATCATGTTCAAGAAACAGAAATTTATAAACCTTATACTTGGTTGTATAATAAATATAAAGGAGAATTTGATTGGTGTGCAAAATTAGACATAGATGAATATTTAGAAATACCAGAAACCAATAATGATATTAAAACATTTGTAAATCAAACAAAATTTGAAAATTCGTTAAGTATATTGATACAATGTATATTATATATTGTTAAAGAAGAATATTCATATCAATATACAAGATTACAAAAAAACAGATATAGATATATAAATGCATATAATGATTATGAACATTTTGAATGTGGATATTCATCATTCAAACCAATTATAAGAAGTACTGATTTATGCAAAAGAATATCGCAGCATGAAGCAATGTTTGATGATAATACTAGTAATTTAATTAAATATGCATTTGTAGATGGAAATGATGCATATACAAATTTTGGTATGTCAAATAATTTATTTACTAGTGAACAAATAGATAAATTATTCAAAGATAATAAAAAATATTTTTATAATTTAACAAATATATGTACAATAAAACATTATTGCGGTAAATCTATTGAAGACCAAGTAAATCATTGCATAAAATTTGAAGCAGATAAATATAATGATTGGTGTTTACATTCTGGATATAAATATTTATTACAAAATTATAAAAATATGTTTGATAATCCACGTGATTTATATAAAATATATTTTATTGATAATATAAATAATATTAATAATACTACAGTATATATTATAACATCTGCTAAATATGAAGAATGCTATATTGAAGAATGGGTTAAATATCACTTAAATATGGGTTTTGATAAAATAATAATCAATGATAATAATCCTAAAGATTATAAATATCAATTAAAAGATATACTTAAAAAATATATTGAGGATGAAACAGTTATTATTGAACATTATTATGATACACATCAATTACCAACAAAAATACAAGAATCTGATATGGATAATGTTTATACTTGGTTATATAATAAATATAAAGGAGAATTTGATTGGTGTGCAAAATTAGACATAGACGAATATTTAGAAATATCCGAAACAAATAATGATATAAAAACATTTGTAAATCAAGAAAAATTTGAAAATTCGTTAAGCATATTAATGCCTTGGCAATTATATAAAATAAAATATAAATATTCATATCAATATACAAGATTAAAAAATAATAAAGATAAATATGAAATAAATAATGATATTGATTTTTGTGAAAGTTTCTTTAAGCCATTAATTAAAAGTACATATTTATGCAAACATATATATCCACATTTTGTTATATTTGATGATAATACACCAAATAATTTTATAAAATATTCATTACCTGATGGTAAAGATGCATCAATAAAATGTTTTTATGGATTACCGGAATATAATGATATTAGAAATAAACGAATAAAACAATATTATGAATATTTTATTAATTTAAGAAATATTATGAAAATTAATCATTATTGTACCAAATCAAAGGAAGAAGAAGCATTAAGATATTTAAAAATGGAACTTTATAAAATTGATGATGAAGCAAATAAAATATATAATAATATGTTAAACAATAATCCCAATTTTATCAAAAAACCACGCGATTTATATAAAATATATTTTATAGAAAATGAAAACAATATTTGATAAAATATATATAATTAATCTTGTTGAAAATACTGAACGAAAAAAATTTATTGAACAAGAATTTAAAGATTATAAATTAGATTTTGAATTTATACATACTCCTGATTTTTATAATTTATTTGATAAGTATAAAGAAGAATTTTTTAATATTTATGATTTATGGGGTAATAAAATTAATTTAAGATTATTTGGATGCACATTAGGAAATTATATGGCTGTCAAACAAGCATATGAATTTGAATGTAATAATGTATTAATAATTGAAGATGATGTATGTTTTACAAAAGATAAAAAATTATTAGAATATTATTTAAACAATGTACCTAATGATGCTGACATGATAAGATATGCATTTAGATGTATTAATGAACATGACTTATCATTAATTGAAAATATGCATAAAGATAAATATAATAATGATTATTTATTAGTTGGTAAAGATGTACCAAATAATAAAATTCAATATTGTGGTACATCAATGTGGGCTATTATGAATACGCAAACAATGAAAAAATATATTGATAGTATCACAAATAAATTTTTAGGTGCAGATCAAATTGATTTATTTTTTACTAATATGCAAAATAATGATTTTAATATTTATTTAGCAAACAGATGTTTAAACGTTGAATTTTCATATTATATATATTTAAATAGTAATGAATCACAACCAATTTTTTATAAAAATCCATTTATGAATGATTTAACAGAAAAAAATTTTTATAATCCTAAAATTGTTAATTATCCAAAAGAATCTTTTACAATAATATAGCAGTATACATGTATACTGCTATTATGTTAATTATTTTTATATAAATATTTTTTTTAATAAATGACTATTAACAAAATATTATGTATCGGTTCTTGTTGTGAAGGTCTTTTTATGACTAAAAAATTAGGATTAAGATATCCGGGTCCAGTAGATAACTTAGGATTAAAAGGGTTTAAATATGTATATAAATTATTTAATAATGAATTTTATAAATCTGTTATTCTTAATGAATATTCATTTTGGAAACGTGATAATATTTATTATAATCCATGGGAAGAAAATAATCATCCTGTAACATTTTTTGGCATTAATAAAAATTTCGATAATACAGATAACTATTTTATGATGCATAATGATTATAGAGAAGAAAAAGTAAAAAAAGAATTAATTAAAAGAATAAAATCATTTTATAAATATATTGACCATGCAAGATATGATAAATCATTATTTTTTATTTATTCAATAATATATGAAGATGAATATATAAACGATGATGAGATACAAAAAACTTTAGAAATATTACCAGATTATGTTAAAAATAGATTAATTATTTTAGAATGTGGTCGTGTAAATCATCCATGTGCAATTGAAAAATATTTTCCAGTATTTCATGATACAATAAGAGAAACAAGCGAATCTGAATTAAAATTAAAATTTTATAAATGGTGGTTAAAAAATAAATCATTTTATGAAGAACGTAATAATATAAAATATGATGAATTAAATTATGAATAATATAAATTATATAAATTGGAAATCATATTATTTGGATGAATCAATAAATGATTTTGATTTACAAAATTCTGAACATATAAAATTGTATAATACAAATTATATTAATAAGAATAAATATAATATAAATTATATGAATCCTTATTTAGGAGAAATGGTAATGTTATATTATATTTGGAAAAATAATTTGAAATCAGATTATATTATAATTTCACAATATAGACGTGATTTTGCAAAAATAAATTTTAATATGTTAAAACATAATAAAATACAAACATTATGTTTAGGACAATATGAACAATCAATTATTGATAGATTACTCTATTATGAAATAAATCCTGAGCTTATAATAAAAATTGAAAAATATATATCAAATAAAACAAACAAATCATTTAATGAAATAGACGATATGTTTCATTGTCCAAACCATAAAATATTTTTTATATTATGTTTTGCTTGTAATTGGGATATATTTTGTAAAATATGTGAATTTATATTTTATATATTTGAATGTATTTTGCCAAATGGAGAATGGAAAGATATTAATAAATATGAAAAATATAGATTATCACGTGTCAAACATTTAACAAATATAGGAAAATTAGATGATAATAATTGGAATCATACATGGTTTGTTACAGATAAAAGATATTTTGCATATATTATAGAAATAATATTAGGTTCATGTATATCATTTTTTGTTAATGATTTATTTGCTAATTATTCAAATTCATATTCAAGAAAGTTAGTATGTGAAATTAATGATAATACAAAAAATTATGATTTAAAAACATTTTTCACAAAAAATAAAAAATATGAACCTAATTATATTTTTTTATATTCAAATGATAAAATAAAACAAAATGAATTTGGTGATTATATAATCAAACATAAAAACAATTATGTTGAAATAGATCCATGGTATTTTATGGATTATGAAAATATTAGTTTTATAAATAAACAAAACTATATATATAATAATTCAGATATTAAAATAAATATAGATGAATGCATTATTGCAAATTCTACTGAAGATCTTATTAACAATAAATATATAATATCTAAAATAAATGAATTTAATTATAATACAAAATTAAATATATGGAATATATGTTTAAATGATCATAAAAAACAATATGATTTACATAATTATTTATGTAATGATTATAGTATAACACTTTTTAATAATGATCATAAATATAAAAATGATAATATTAATTACTTAAATAAATATTATGGAGAATTATGCACATATTATTATGTTTGGAAAAATAATTTAAAATCTGATATTATAGGATTTTGCCATTATAGAAGAACATGGAAAGATATAGATATTAATAAAATAAAAAATAATGGAATACAGGTTTATACATTATGGAATGAAAACATTTCTCCAAAAGAATGTTTATATCAAATGATAAATACTAATAAAGTATTTGATGATTTTTTTAATTATATAAAAACATATCATAAAGATATTGTTGATATAAATAAAATAAATAAAATATTTAATAAACATACCACTATTAAAGCGCATATATTAATAAGCATATTTAATTGGAACATTTTTGATAAATTATGCACAATAATTTTTGGGTATTTGAAATTTGCTTTTGGAGATAATTGGAATAATGAAGAATTTTTACAAAATTATATATATAATTTTAATAAAAAGTATTTAAAATATTATAATATTCATGAAACAAGAACATTAATATTAATACTTGAAATAATTTGGGGAGAATTATTAAACATTTTTGGAGAATTATTTATAACTGATTTAAATAATGATCATACAAATTCTTATATTGTATATACATGTAATACATATGAAGATTTTGAAAATATATTAAATGTGTATAAATATAATATAGGTAATGGCATTAAAAATGTTTTAGTTAAAGATCCTTATAATATATTTAGAAATAATTATTTTAATGGTAAATATGATTATAATGAATATCAAAGATTATTTATGTATCAAGATAATAACTCTACAAAAAGATGGATGTGTAAAGAAATTGACAATGAAGTAGAAAATGAAATAAAAAAATATGATACAATATTTAATCTTAATTCAAATGAATATATAAAAACAAATAATTCAATTGATTTTTATACTAATCAAAATTATTTAATTGAAAAAATATGAAAGAATATAAAATAGGTTATATTAGTACTGTATATGGTAAAGATGATATGGAATATTATTATTTTTTTTATCATATAAAATATTTAATAAAAGATAATAATATTGATTTAAAACCTATATTAGTAAATGATTATACTAATGAAGAATGTGATTTAGTATTATATAGTCAATCGGTTGAATATAATGATGTGAAAACATATAAAGTATTCAATCAAGCAAAAGGTAATCCAAAATTTTTATTAATTAAATGGCATGAAGGTCATTCATTCCCTATATATGATGGTAATGAATTAAATAATTCTCTTACAAGAACAATTTCTTATTATATTGGATATAATAAACATTTTTATTCTATTAGTTCTTATGATGATACAACATACAATTGTTATGAACCATTATTTTCTACTGATTTGGATCAAATATTTAAACGAAAACACAATATTATTAACAATCGTAATACTGAAAAAAAATATTTTTGTAATATAATATCATCTCATAACACAAAAGAAAGAATAAATTTTACTGACTATATTTCTAATAATTATAAAAAGGTCGATATATACGGAAATATGTATATAAATAATTTTAAACAGCAAAACAAAATTACTGAAGAAGAATTAAATAATATTATTCCACATTATAAATTTTCATTAGTTATTGAAAATACAAAATCAGATTATAATGAAGGATATATAACTGAAAAAATCAATAGAGCATTTATGTTTGGTACTGTACCTATTTATTGGGGTAATAATAAACAAATATATGATGCATATGATGAATGCAGTATTATAAATATTACTGATTGCTCTCCAGAAGAGGCAGTTGAAAAAATTAAATTAGTTGATAGCAATGATGAATTATATTTAAAAATGTTAAATCATAACATATTTGATAAATCAAAAAAATATTTTAATAATATATTTAAGAATAAAGATAAATTTATACTTAATATATTGTTAAATAAAATATAAATATTAAAAAATTATATTTAATTGTAACTATATTAATATAATTATATATGTATATTTATGAAACAAATTATGATTGTTTCTCCGCATGGAGATGATGAAATATTAGGATTATGTGGATATATGATTAAAGAAATTAATAAAGGAAATAAAGTATTTGTATTATATACAACTCCTGGTGGTCATAATAAAGATGAACAAACAAGATTACAAGAAATTAATAATGTTAGCAGGTTTATTGGATTTGAATATGAAATACTTTATTATGACAAAGACGGATACTTGAATGAAATTTCTGATTGTGAATTAATTTCTAAATTTGATGAATACATTGAAAAAATAAAACCTAATGAATTATATTGGTGTTATAATTCACATCATCAAGATCATCAAAAATTATATAAATGCATGAATGCTGCAACAAGATTAAAAGAATCATTTAATCCTGAAATTTTAGGTTTATATGAGTATCCTTTTATAAATAATGGATGTATACCAAAAGGTGGTTTAATGTATATTGATATATCAAATGAATTTAATAAAAAAATAAAAGCATTTCAATTATATAAATCACAAAATAAAAAATATCCATCACCATTAAATATTGAAGCAATTGAAATATTAGCAAAAATGCGAGGAATGGAATGCGGATGTAAATTTGCAGAATTAATATATATTAAAAAAATTGTTAAATGAATATTGTAACTATACATCAACCTGAACATTTATCATATCTTGGTATATTTCATAAAATTTCAATGTGTAATACATATGTTATATTAGATACAGTTCAATATGTAAAAAATCATTATGGTAATAGAAATATAATATATGGAAAAAACGGTTCAGAATATTTAACTGTTCCCGTAAAAGCCCATCATGATCCATATAATGAAATATTAATATCTGATGAATTTTATAAAACACAATTAAATAAAAATATTAAAACATTAGAAGTTTCATATAAAAAATCACCATATTTTAATACATATTTTAATTCATTTATTGATGTATATTCTAATAATTATGAAACAATATCTGATATGAATATTGCATTAATTAAATGGATTTTAACTGTATTGAATATTAATGTAAATATTGTATATGCACATGATTTAAATCCTATAGGAAAGAAAACAGATTTATTAATTGATATACTTAATAAAGTAAATGCAGATAAATATATAAGTGGCAGAAGTGGTGAAGATTATCTTGAATTTGATAAATTTTCAATACCTGTAGAAATTCAACATTTTAATCATCCATGTTATACACAATATGGACATAATGAATTTATTTCTTATTTATCTGTAATTGATGCAATATTTAATGTTGGACCAGAAATTATGAATACTATAAAAAAAATAAATTAAATATGTTAATTGGTATAATTGATAATATAGGACCTAATTATGATAAATATTTAGAAAACGAAAGTTATGGATTGGGTGGTTCAGAAACATGGACAGTACAAATTTCAAAAGAATTTGTAAATAAACATATATCTGTTAAAGTATATTGTTATGTAAAAGAATCAAAAATTGATTCCAATAATGTTGAATATATACCAATTAAAGAATTTGATTATAATAAAGAACTACCTAAATTTGATTATATAATTATTACTAGAAGTTTATGTAATACATTAGAAATTATTAAAAAGACAAATTGTTGTAATAATGTTTATTTAATGACTCATGAACCGGCAATATTTGATAATCAATGGGAAATAAATTATAATGTTTATAATGATAAAATATCAAATTATAAATTCCTTAAAAAGATTTTGATATTATCAAACTTTTGTAAAGATGTTTTTATAAGTCAATATAAAATACCCGAAAATATAATGGTATTAACTGCAAATGGATTTGATTTTAATTTATTTCCTAAAAAAACAATAAAAATAAAAGATCATAGTATATTATGGTCTACTGAATTTAATAGACATTTTGATGATTTAGGAGAACATATTGCACCATTAGTTATTAAAAAAATTCCTGATTTTAAAATATATACTTGTTCCCATATAGATTCATTACCAGAAAAATATAATAATTGTGATTACATAATAAATTTAGGTAAATTAAATAAAATTGATTTATATAAAGAAATGAATAAACATGCTTGTTTCTTTTATACAAATAAAGCATGGGAATCATTTTGTAATACAGCGGTTGAAGCAGCACTATGCAATAATGATATTATAATGCCTTTGCGAGAAGGGCCAGAAACAGTATTTGCACCATTTAAAGAATATTTTATGGACGGTGAAATATATTTTTTCAATGAATATGAATTTCAATATGCTGCTGATTTAATTGTAGATTCAATATTACATTATGATAAAAGAAAAACAATTAGAAGTAATATTAAAAAATTTATTAAAGATAATTATAATTGGCCTACTATTATTAATAAATTGTTAATTGAATTTGAAAATAATAAATAATATTTGAAATATTTAAGTATCATAACTATATTAAATTTGTAACAAAAATTTGGTATAGTTATGAGTTTTTTTAAAAAGAAGTCAATTAAAGTTTGGGCCGGAGTTAACAAGAACGGTAAGTTGTCAATGCATGGTGAACAACCTGTAAGAGATGAGGATCGTGGTATTTGGGTGTCTAAACTACCATTTGTCAATTCAGTTTTATATGCTCAAGTTTCAGCAATGTTTGAAAAGGCAAATATTACTTGGACAAATGATTGTGAATTTTTGGAGTTCCAATTAGGACAATAAAAACATCCAGATGATGGCTAGAGGAATGCTAGTCATCATCAAATG
>Ga0326512_10001319_pt1 | contig 19417 bp, 20 predicted proteins | sample 1_2617_0518_D_FD_203652 | JGI IMG/M metagenome (GOLD analysis project Ga0326512, IMG submission 203652) | Bovine rumen microbial communities from UC Davis, California, United States - 1_2617_0518 | ecosystem: Host-associated > Mammals > Digestive system > Stomach > Rumen | place: USA... | reverse complement strand
GCTATATTGTTGTCTATTGTATATCGCCCGTCCTGACGGTACGCGAACAGTTGATGCCAATAGTTGTGCAGATAGTTCAAAGCCCTCTGCATCATATCACCCAGATGGGATTGGGGATTACCTAACAGTCTGTTAAGTTCGGTACTCATTCTGATCATCACATCAGCCGTTCGACTATCATTACGTCGTCGCCGGATTTCGTCTAAACTCAACCCTAATCGCCGGTATTCATCTTCATATCCATACAGTTGGCCTATACTGTCGACAAACAACCGAGCACGTTCATCTCTACCCTGTTCCAGAGCTTCAGTGAACTTAGCTCTTGCATGTGCCATACAACACAGATGAGTTACATTCTCCAATTCTTTATCTATAAACATATAGACATTATAGGCATCGCTCTGAAGAGCGGCTATCTCACAATCTTCAAGAATATCCCTCAGCACCTTGCGGCCACGGCTTCCATCATCATAAACAAAGATGACGGTCTTTGCTGTCTTGTTAACCAGGCACCACATATATTTCTTGGAGTATTTCCCATGCTTGCGCACCCGACACCATGTTTCGTCACAGTTTACAAAAGCATCCTTTTCCAAGGCAAGGTTCTTCAGATGAGGAATCAGCTCCTTCAGGTATTCACTGCCCTTAAGCAGCCAGTTGGACAAGGTTCCGTCACTAATCTGCATATCGTGATTCAGGAAACGGGTCAGTTCACGATAAAGAGGGGTGCTCATCTGGTACTTATTGAAAGCAATGTACGAGAGCAAGCCACTTGTGGCATGAGTACCAGGAAACTGGCTCGTCTCACCTTTGCAAGCATTGTCATCTTTATAGGGGAGATAGGCGGTAACCACCTTGCCCTCTGATGTCTTATATACCAGTACCTCTACGTCATGCTCCACAAACTCTACTATCTCATCATAACTGTAGCGTTTCGTGTAACTACGGATAACAACAGAGCCTGCCGGCAACTGTGAGCGATCAGACTTATGCAGAATAACACGGCTAGCCTTCATCGTATTATACTTCATGCCCTTACGATAATCGCGGGCTTCCTTTACAGGAGCAGCCTCCGTGGTTTCCTCTATCTCAACATCTACTGATGATGGAGCGTTTGCCGAGGTGCCATCATGATCTTCACGTTCCTCGTCACGGGTTGGCTGTTCGTCCTTTTTAGACACTGAACGCATCTTCTGGCTTGTGGAGGCAAAGCGATTCTTCTTGTTCAGACGGATTGCTGAGGTCAGATCCATGATAGACTGCTGTAGTTCCTGATTCTTCTGGAGCAGGCTTTGCATCTCATGACTATGTTGCTCGCCCATGCGGTCTATCTTGCCAAGTAATTCAAGGACGCGCTTGTCGGCCTCCTTACGGGCTGCGCTTTCCTCCTCAAAACGTTTGTCAGACAATTCACGGGCACGTTTCTCCTCGTCCAGACGCTCTTGGAGAAACTCTATATACCGTATCATCTCGTCACGTTCCATCATAAGGTATGCTTTTTGAGGCGTCTCAGGACCATTCTCCCGAGACTCCAAGTGGTGCAAATGCTCCAGTCTGGACTGCAATTCCTCTAATTCCATACCTTATATATTTTCTACAAAGGTACAAAAAAATATTGAAACCGCCAAATATTTTAGCCACTTATTTATCTGATATTCAAATAGTTACGTTAAATAATACTAATATAAAGCATTCACTTCAAACGTAGTTTCTTTACCACTGGACTCTCCAAAACTGCGACTAAATCCTTCCAATCCATACGGTAACTTTTGAGACCATTCTCATCCCTATACTCCAAGAGCATGAAGCTATAACCATTGGTAAACACCTTCTCATGGATATAATAGGCATGATTCTCAAAGTGCACCATCTTCACTTTCCTACGGTCTTTGGACATGAATACAAATACATCGCCATTATAGGGATCATGGTGCGTCATTTGCTTGACAATCTGAAGCAAGCGGCTATAGCCACAGCGCATATCTGTCACTCCAGGGATATAGTAGAAACGCTTCAAGCCTGATATAGTCAACATAAGCCCTCCAGTTTCTCTACGAATTTCCGAAGGCTCTCGTAGCTTAAGTTCTTCTGCTTGATTAACACACCATTGCTCATGCAAATGGTTACAGCTATGCGGACTGATTCTTTGGAGGATGTCTGATCCTTTGGAATTTCTTCCTTGGATTCTGACACCGGAGCACCATCCACTTGGATTGGGTGTATTCGCTTGTGCGTATCCCTGTACCATTTATTAAACTCGTTTACCGGTACGCCTTGTTTAAGGCAAAATGCCTCAATGGAGAGGTTGTAAGGAAGACCCTCACTCTGGTACAAAAACCAGCATTTTTCAAAATCTTTGCTACTGAACATAATTGTATATTTAAAATGTCAGTGCAAAGGTATCTCATTTTATCTTTTCTTGCAATACGTCAAAATTGGCTGCTTACTCATGTAACTGTTTTAACACATCTGTATTTTTACCCCCCCCCATAATGGTAAATACACCACCTGAACCGTGAGTTGTTTTCAATACACAAGGAGTTGTAAGCTTAGTATAATCAATATCTTCCACATTATCCCATACACCATATAATGGAACAAGGATATTCGAATAGCCCTTATCCTCAATGTATCGTCTTACTTCATACTTGTCTGCCAACTTTGTCCACTCGGTAATATCGGTTTTAAACATTATCCACCTCTGCTTTTCGATTAGATCCTTCGGATTCGACCAGTCATACCTTCTGTGATATTGTGAGTAGTATAGCTTCTCAAACCATAACTTGGGCATATATTTTTGTATTACATGCCATATAATTTGTCTAATTTTCATATATTTCGATAATTATAGTGACCAGATTTTATGCCACATTATTTTATTCTCTGACTTGATTGTATCAACAGGCGCTATCAAGCTTTTTCTTATTTTCGAATTGATTTCCTCATCCATAAATAACCTTATTGTATTTATAGACGCATCTATGTCATTGATAGGCAAGACACAGTTCTCTTGGTTGTATTTCAAGAACAGCTCCTCATACTTGTGACTCCAACTTGTAGCAAGACAAGGAACGCATGAATTGAGGGAAGATACAACACCATGAAACCTGGATGAAATGACTATATACGATTGTGAAATAACTCCTTTGATTTCTAAAGCGTTTAAGCCATTGACGAATACAATATTTCCACCTATAGCTTCTTTGCATAATAACGCCAACTTCTCGTCTTCTTCTCCCTGATGGTTTAGCAAGAACACTTCTCTGCCGGAATTTTTTACGCAAAGACAAATCTGCTTGATCAAATCTATGTACTTTTCCTTTGATATCGCTCCTTGTTTTACCATTTGCATGTTAGGAATGACACAAACAGCACCTTGCAAGTACTTGTATTTTTCTGGAATATAGCCTTCTACAAGAGTAGTGAAGTCTGGTTCTTGCTCGACCTTTATCATATTTACAAAACCTAAGTCATTCAAATATTTTGTAGATGTGTCTTCGCGCGAATATATCAAATCAGCGTACACAGATAGTTGGCGCATAGTCTCTCTCGTTGTGTTTTTTTCAAAAGGTCCAAATGATTGTGGAAGAAATACTATCTTGGTACCATTTTTTTTGTAACCAGAGAGAAGCTTTCTCCAACGCTCTGCTTCACCCTTATTGGCGGCAGACATCGTATCAGAAAATTTTAATCCTGAGCCGTCAATAAAGTAATCAACTCCTTTTATAGGGTAAATGTCCTTGATATAGATCGGGTCAAAATGAAGTTTTTTCAAAACACGATGCACTTTGAACTTTAGCAGCAGTTGATAATATTTCTCAAAAGGTTGCAATTTAATATTTGCTTTCGTGTGGATATAGTCCAATCCTTGACTAACGGAATCTAAAGGCAAATAAACTTCTGCTTCAGGAAACGTTCTTTCTATCTCCTGTAGCATAGCATACAACATAAGTTCCGCGCCTTTATTATTGGTCTCTACACCGGACAATACTATTTTCATTTTAATAATCGTTTTATTCTATTCATAATTTTCATCCAAATGTTTGGATTTTTTTCTTTTACTATAGATCTTGCTTTTCGCAATATATCTTCTTTTGGTTGTTTTTCATTCTGCACAAATGAAGTAAGAATATTCACATTGAGAGTTGATGATTTTCCATCCGTAATCACGTAACTATTCACACTGTTATCTTTTGCTATGCTTTTTAGACTGCAAGAAAAAACATTTACAGACTCTCTTCGTGCATCAATGTGTTGTCCCAGAAGTACTTCCTGAGCATCACGTTGCAAGTTTAATGAGATTATGTTATCCTTGCTCATTTGGCATAATAAATCCTCGCCCAGTGCAGTTCTAGAAATTGCGACAGAGTCACCTTTCTCCTTGTTATATTTGGACATACCCCAAGGATCGCCCAAAACGATATCTGCATGTGTGTTCAACTTATCATAACAAACCCGACAACGAGGAGCAGTGAAATAATCCTTCAAGCACATTCGGTAGTTCTTTGGCATGAGATATTCGCGATTATCATCACCCGTTACGACAACTGGAGCTATAGAATAATTATAGTTTTTAGATTTATAAGTGAAATTCTTCTTTCTCCATTCTATCCTTATTTTATTTGCAGATGTATAAGACTTCATTACATCCATTATACCTGCGCATAGCGTCCTATCGCATATAAGTCCTATCTTGTATTTGATGTTTGTAAATCGCTTTGATATATCTGCAAGATGAACAGCACCTTCAATATGGCAAGGAAGACCTACAACAGCAAGAGACTTCTTGTCTTTAGCTTGCTTTAATGCAGACAAAACATCAACAGGTGTGTAGCATGACTTTTGACAATCAATTACCTGTTCCTTATTTTCTGCAAGTATGCCTTCTACAATTGGTGTATCACCAAAAGACATTTTGCACACAATAGCGCCATCAATCTTGCCCGTATCGAAAAGATAGCAGAGAATAGCAGTACAAAGACCTCCACTTTGAGCATTCTTATAGATAAGCTCATCATTTGCATGACCTATATACGTATTAAGTATGTTGCCTACAAAAGGATCTTCATATTTCTTGTGCAACCCTAGTCTATCAATAGATGGACATACCTTCTGACATAGACCGCATCCCGTGCATTTATCAGAATCCACCTGTGCATACTTACGTCCTATGTTGGAGAACTTCAAAGTGATAGCTTCTCTTGCACAGATAGCATTACAAGCTCCACATGCAGAGCAAAGAAAATTATCGGATATTTGTTGTATGTTGTTCATTTTATTTTGATAGTTTCTTGATAGCATAATGATAAGCTAATCGGCGTTCACTTTTATCTATTCCTATTAATGTAATACAAAGTACCACTACTATACCCGAAATGAACAGATTAGAAAAGAAAAACTCAGATATATAGCGATAGAAGAGGTATGAGAACATCATTGCAACAGCAAAAGTTAACCAGCATCTTACTAAAACAGTTTTAATATATTTTCGAACTGGGAAATCCAGTAGTTTTTTATTGAAATAAAGTCTCTCCCAAATACAAATGAACTCTAGAAGAATATTTACGAGTATGCCTGTTGCGGGATTTCCCCCCATCTTAAGAATTATATAACATAGTGGAAGTGCAAGAAATTTGGTTCCAGCAACAACTATCTGATAGTTCTTAATATTTCCTGACGCAAGAACGGTGTTAACAAGCAATCTAGACATGGTGTCGCAAAGGAGATAAACCAAAGTCAATCTAATAAAGGCCGCACTCCAATCAGGAACAGTAGTTAACCAAATGCCAAGTATTGTATCAATACAAAACATAATAGGAACTGCAAATAGCGATAATAGCATAAAAGAATATCTACTCGTATTGCAAACAAGGCTATATGTTCTAGTAAGATCATTTTGAGCAACCGATTTTGTTACCTGTGGGATAACCGCTGTCTGGAAATTTCCAACAAATTGGTAGATTGCGTTATCAACCTGATTTGCTACGCCCTTTGCAGCGTTAACAACAACGCCAAACTGTGTATTAAGTAAGATATCTACACCTTGGTTTCTTAAAACCATTGATGCATTTCCGAGAAAACTCCATCCCGCAAACCCAAACATCTCTTTGAAAAGTTTTCTTTCTATTCGGAAGGATACTTTGCGAGTTTCTTCAAACATTCTATGGCTATAACTGCTGTATATATATATAATTAATACAGACACAATAAACATTAATAGTGCATACAGAATTAACTTGTCAAATGAACTAAAAAACAGTAACAGAGCAACGACAAGTTTAAGAAGTCCTTCAACTATGCTTATATAAGCAAATGCGCTCATCTTTTCATGAGCAATAATAACTGCATTATATGGTACAGAAATGACGTTAAAAAATAATGTGGCTATACTAAATTGTAACACCCCAAAAGCCACACTCAATCGTCCATCAGGTATTTTCAATTCATTATATAAAAGCCAAGTGCCAGCACATTCAATAAGAATGACTAAAATACCAGCTAATATAATATGTAATGTTAAGCTTGTGGAAAATACTCTTTTTAGATTATTATCGTCCCCCTTGCCTAACGCGAACGTAATAAAACGTTGAGTAGCAGAGGCCAATGTGGAGTTCAACATCTGAAACATTACAACCATGCCTCCGACAACATTATATATGCCATAGTCATCTACACCCAATGATTGAAGAACGACTCTCGAAGTGTAGAATGAAACTACCATAAGGAATATTGACCTTATGTATAGCAAAATCGTATTTTTTGCGATTGTCTTATTTTGGTTCTCGTTGCCCATGAACTAATTTATTAGAGAGATCCTATAAAAACCGCAGGCAGACTTACCATCCTGTGAAAGGAATAGTAAAAGCGAATGGCTGTTTCCGCCTTTGGTTATAAGTTTGTTAATCTAAAAATGTTTCATCATTCGGATCCACCTAGTAAGCGTGCTTCATTTCATAGATGGCGAATGCAAGCATGACGATTACGAAGATTACGGAACCTATGATAATTATTGCTGTTTTACCCATTTGCTTACGTCAATTATAACAACTATATAGTTATTCAAAAGGTGAAATATTTAGTTTGCTCATCTCTATTCCATTTGTCTTATACCATTTAACAATTTCTTCTTTGACAGCAAAATAAGCATCAAGGAACTGAATTACACTATATGCAGTTTTGGGTACTTTACAGTCCTCTGCATTTAGTTTATCCTTATGAGCATCAATCTTCTCAGAACTTGCAGATAGAGTTGTAATAGGGCGCGTGTTGGTCTCAATGGTAACAGTATCATACTGGAAAACACTGAGTTTAAGAAGTGCTTGCGAGATAGACTTTGGAAGATATATTGAATTACAATTTCTCTCAACTAATTGCACACAACCATACATACCGCTATCTTTGTAGAAAAGTGTAGTGGATAGAGATTGTTCTGTCATCAACTCTGTTATACTATCTTTTGAGGACTGAATAGACAAAGAGAATATGTAGTCGCTCTTATCTCCTTTTTCATCTTCAGTATAGTAACAAAGGAAAAATTTTACCCTTTGCATTTCATCGATAAGTTTATCAATAGCTTCGATTGATTGTTTACTGGTATTTTCTTCGACTCCATAGCGATCATATAAGAGGATAGCAATAAAAAAAGTAGCTAAACCGCACAATCCTGAAAACATTGTTGTAGAGGATGTTGCAAATGCAGTTAGTTCTGATAGTATTTGTGCATCCTCTTTTGTATTATATGATACTATCGCTGCTATCAGCGGAATGACAATAGACACTCCGACTATAACTATAAATACGATTTTAAGGTTCCGTTTCATTATTCTACTGTTACTGATTTTGCTAGGTTACGAGGCTGATCTACATTGAGGCCTTTGGCTACTGCTACATGATATGAGAGCAGCTGTAGAGGGATGACGGAGAGCAATGGAACAAGGCAATTAAGAGTCTGAGGAACTTCAATGACTTCCTCAACCATATTGCGGACTTGCTCGTCACCTTCGGTTACGATGGCAATGATGCGTCCATTACGACTGATAACCTCTTGCATATTAGAGATAATCTTCTGATAGAGCTGATGGTGAGTAGCGAGGAAGATTACTGGCATTTCACCATCGATGAGGGCGATAGGTCCGTGTTTCATCTCAGCAGCTGGATAGCCTTCGGCATGGATGTAGGAGATTTCTTTGAGTTTGAGGGCTCCTTCCATTGCCACAGGATAGTTGAAACCTCGACCGAGGTAGAGGCAGTTCTTGGCATTGGTAAGTCCCTGAGCTATCTCCTTAATCTTGTCGTTCTGTTGGAGCACCTTCTCAATCTTCTCAGGAATGAGGACGAGTTCGTGGAGGACTTCATCGTACTCTTCCTGTGAAACGGTTCCCTTTGCCATACCGAGAGCGAGGGCGAGCATGGTGAGGACAGTAACCTGACCGGTGAAAGCTTTGGTAGAGGCAACGCCAATCTCTGGGCCGACATGGATATAGACTCCGGTATCGGAGATACGAGCGATGCTGGAGCCCACGCCATTGACGATGCCGAAGACGAGTGCGCCTTGCTTCTTTGCCAGCTCCATGGCTGCCATGGTGTCGGCAGTCTCACCACTCTGAGAGATTGCCATCACCACATCGTCAGGTTCGATGACGGAGTCGGAATAGCGGAACTCTGAGGCGTATGCTACCTCCACAGGAATGCGACAGAAGTGCTCAATGAGTTGTTTGCCTATGAGACCTGCGTGCCAACTTGTTCCACAACTTACGATCACTATGCGCTTTGCTCTGAGAAGTTCGCGTCTGTGTTGGGTAACTGCAGACAAGATGACGCTCAAATGATTGCCACCATTCATGTCCGACTGAGGAGCCCATGGGCGAGAGTAAGGTGCATTAACGATACGGCCTCTCATGCAGTCGCGGAGGACGTTGGGTTGGTCGAAGATTTCCTTCAACATGAAGTGAGGATAGCCACCTTTACTCAACATAGAGAGGTCTATATCTACCTCCTTGATTTCATGCTCTACTTCCTCATTGTCCAGATTGAACACTTGCAACTCTTTTCCTCTCTCGCAAACCGCAATCTCATCGTCATCAAGATAGACAATCTTCTTGGTATATGACGCGATAGGACTTGCGTCAGATGCGATGAAGAACTCGGAGACCCCCTCCGGCTCCCCCTGTTTATGGGGAGTGACTGTTTCACCAACACCGATAGCGAGAGGCGACTGACGGCGAGCACAAATTAGCTTATTAGGATTTTTGCGATCAATGATTGCTATTGCAAATGCACCAATGACCTTCTTTAGCGCAAGCCTCACCGCCCAAGCCAACTTTACTTTAGTCTCCCCTAAACAGGGGAGGTTGGAGGGGTTCTGGGAGGTTTGGAGGGTCTCATACGTGTATTCAATGAGCTGGACCAACACTTCTGTATCGGTTTCTGACTTGAAAGTGTAGCCCTTTTCAATGAGCTGCTCCTTCAAAGTTGCATAGTTCTCAATGATACCATTATGCACAAGCACAATATCGCCAGACATGGACACATGAGGATGAGAGTTAACCTCTGATGGCACGCCATGAGTTGCCCATCTTGTATGAGCGATACCGAGAGTGCCAGACACATCCTTGCCCTCAGCAACCGATTCCAAATCAGCCACCTTGCCCTTAGCTTTATAAATATTGAGATTATCACTATCAGACATGAGCGCACATCCCGCACTATCATATCCGCGATATTCCAGTTTATGAAGACCTTCCATCAAAATGGGATAAGCCTTACGCTGTCCTATGTAGCCTACAATTCCACACATAGTTTCTTTTTTGTTATTATTTATACGATGCCTGAGACCTGTCACTAAAAGAACAAAACAGAGGGTTTCCCAGACTGTTGGGTGAGATTAATATTTGTTCAAGTATGCTTCTACGATGCCTTCAAGCTGTTGCTTGTCTTTGAAGTACTGGTAGGTAGAGAGTTTCAGGTCAACGCATGCTTCTTCATCACATACGATGTTGCCATGCTCATGCATCTGGAGAGCAGAGGCTGTCCACATGTGGTTTACTCCTTCATCTATGCAATGATGGAGAGCATGTGCTTTCTGAGGACCGTTGCAAACGATGAGTACCTCACGTGCTGCCATAACGGTGCCAACGCCAACTGTGAGTGCCTGCTTTGGTACAAGGTCAACGTTGTTGTCGAAGAAACGACAGTTTGCCTGAATGGTGTTGGTGGTGAGAGTCTTCACACGTGTCTTGCTTGAGAGAGAAGAACCAGGTTCGTTGAACGCGATATGGCCGTCAGGACCAATGCCTCCCATGAAGAGGTCAATGCCTCCTGCCTCTTCAATCATCTTCTCATAGTTAGCACACTCTGCCTTGAGATCCTTGGCATTGCCATTGAGGATATGTACGTTCTCCTTCTTGATATCGATATGTGAGAAAAAATTTGTCCACATGAATGAGTGGTATGACTCTGGATGATTCTCTGGAAGGTTGACATACTCGTCCATGTTGAAGGTTACGACATTCTGGAATGAGATGATGCCTTGCTCATAGAGCTTGATGAGTTGCTTGTAGAGTCCGAGAGGTGAAGAACCTGTGGGACATCCGAGGACGAAAGGACGAGAGTATCCTTCAGACTGATATTCAAGAATACGACTTGCTACATAGTTTGCTGCCCATACGGACATGTCGTTGTAGTCGTTTGCAATGATTACGCGCATATATGTTATATTGTTGGTTGTTAAGTATAACTTTTGTTTTTTATGAAGAACTCAAATTGCATTTAATCCCTCCTGAAAATATCCCTTGTATAAAGCTTAACCTCTACATCTGTAAGGCACTCGTCAAAGCGGTTGGCGATGATAGCGTTGCTCTTTGCCTTGAACTCCACGAGATTATTGACTACAAGTGAACCAAAGAAATTGTCGCCATCGTTGAGTGTTGGCTCGTAGATAATCACGTTAGCGCCTTTGGCTTTGATACGCTTCATAATTCCCTGGATTGCTGACTGACGGAAATTGTCGGAATTGGACTTCATGGTGAGGCGGTAAACGCCAATGGTGACTGGTTCTTTCTGTCCGTTATACTGGTTTTGGGTGGAATAGTCATACCATCCTGCCATACGAAGCACCTGATCAGCAATGAAGTCTTTACGGGTGCGGTTGGACTCTACGATGGCAGTCATCATGTTCTGTGGCACATCCTGATAGTTTGCAAGAAGCTGCTTGGTATCCTTTGGTAAGCAGTAGCCACCGTAACCGAAGGATGGGTTGTTATAATGGGTGCCGATACGTGGGTCAAGACCGATACCATTGATGATGGCAGCACTATCTAATCCCTTTACCTCAGCGTATGTATCGAGCTCATTGAAGTATGAGACACGGAGAGCAAGATAGGTATTGGCGAAGAGCTTTACTGCCTCTGCTTCCTTCAAGCCCATGAATAGTACTGGTATGTTCTTTGTGTCCTTGTATTGTTCCATGATTGGATTGTCTGCTGAAGGTCCTTCTGCACCCTCTACAAGAAGCTTGGCAAAGGTCTCGGCTGCTTCTTTCATGTGGTTGCCCTGGATCTTACGGATAGCTTCGTTCTCTTCCTCCCATTCTTCTCCCATCATCTTTGGATAGCCAACAATGATACGGCTTGGATGAAGGTTGTCATAGAGTGCTTTTGACTCACGCAAGAACTCTGGTGAGAAAAGGAGTCTGAACTTGATGTCAGAGCCACAGGCTTGCAGTTTCTTGGCATACTTGACGTAAAGGCTACGGCAGTATCCTACAGGGATGGTACTCTTGATAACCATTGTTGCCTCAGGATTCACGCTCAATACCAAGTCAATTACGTCCTCGATATGGTGAGTATCAAAAAAGTTCTTGACTGGATCGTAGTTGGTTGGGGCTGCAATCACCACAAAGTCGGCGTCCTTATATGCGCTTGAGCCATCAAGAGTAGCAGTAAGATTCAGTTCCTTCTCTGCAAAGTACTTCTCAATATAATCGTCCTGAATAGGTGAAATACGATTGTTGATTTTCTCAACCTTTTCAGAGATGACATCAACAGCTGTCACCTGATGTTTCTGTGCAAGCAAGGTGGCAATTGATAAACCTACGTAACCTGTTCCTGCTACTGCTACTTTTAAATCTTCAAAATTCCTCATAATTGCTATTTTTTAGTTAATTTGTTCTGATCAGAAGAGTCGAACTCCTATAAAGACCGTCATCAGTTTATATAATTTCAAAAGAAATAAAAAAAACAATTCCATTCTTAACACATAAAGCGTAAACATATAGATGGGTGATGTTTAATGAATAAAATGGGGACCAGATTGACATGATTTGAACCTTTAAATCTTATGAGAGAGATGTCAAGAGCCAGCCCCCACTATATGTTTTTGTTTGATGTTCTTTTATTTTTTTTTCGGTAAATCCCGCGCGGATTAACCACTCTCCTACTCTATTAAAGAGGCTTCCTTGATAGCATTTCTGTGAGAGATGGGCGATGAACTTGACTTTAGGGTGCTCTTTCCCTTGTCCTGTTTACTATGTAAAAGGACTGATAAGGAATGGACCTAAAAGGGTATAGTTCAACGAATTACCACCTCTACACGAGGGTGAAACACCCGTAGAGTACTTAGGAAACAAGTGCTATACGGGTGCAAAGGTACTACAAAAATTTGAAACAAACAAATTTTTTGAGGAGAGAAGTAAGAAGGAAGATGGAAGATGTAAGAGGGAAGAGAGTTGTGAGGGAAGACGGAAGATGTAAGAGGGAAGAATTTATATGTAAAAGGGAAGAATTTTTTTCTATCTCATTTAACTACTTAGGATTCTTTTCCATGTCCTCGTTTATCTTCTTGCATCTTGCGACAAGTATCTTAACTAACTCTTCGCAGTCGTTGTATATTGATTTATACTGTTTATCGTCCAAGTACCCATTGCGATGAAGCAGGTCTATCCAGTACAAGGATTCTCTTGCTTCTTTGAGAGCAATGAAGGATTTACTCTTAAAGTCTGCCTTACTTACTGCATTACAAGCTTCTGAATTGTTGGCACCTATTGATGTTCCTGCTCTTAACAACTGGTTACACAAGTTACTTACAGCTTGCAAGTACACCGGTACAGTTTTCTCATATACTCTCTTACCCTTGACAATCTTGTAAGTAGGCTTAGTATTTGCAGCCTCTTTGAGAAGGTAATCATTCAACTTGATTACTCTATCTCCAAATGCTAAGCATTTTTCCTGTATCGCGTCTGAAATTTCACTCATTGTTCGATTGATGTAAGATGACTGGAGGCTGATGAGATTCTTTCCTATCACATATCCCTGCTTATGCCGCTACTTTATTTGTGTGTTTGGCTGTTGCCAGCAAAAACCATAGGTAGAGTGTATTGTCTGAGGACCATTAATTTATTCTATTATATATTCAGTAATACACGATTCGTAATGCATCCTCTCAGAGAAATCCAATTTCCAATCTTCAATAGGGTTGGCAGCAAAAAGTTCTTCAAACGCCTTAACTCCTTGAATAAATTCTTGTTCTAAATAATCGAACAAGTTGTTGAAGTAGTCAAATTGTATTCCATCAATCACTACAGGCTCTTCTGGGCGGTGCATCCCCAATTCTAAAGATCTTGCTAAAAAATAAGGTTTCATGTACTTGTTTTGTAAACGGATGCACTCCTCTTTAGCTTCTTCCGTACAAAACTTCTCAATCGGGACATCCAAATAATCAGTATATACTCCTAACGGATCTCCCAACCTTTGAATCTCACGGAAACGGTTCTTTACCCATTTGGCACCAATCATATCAATAAAACCATCCCAATCCTTCAAAACCACATTTGAACAATAGGCGGCTTTTACGGCTCCTTCTTGATAACCTTCTTTGGAAATGAAAATGCCCAACATAGAACCCGAATCATGTACTACTGTACGGAATGCATGTATCTTCTCTTGCGGAACTGGTGTTTCCCAAAACTTACACTCGCAAATGAACTGGCGTAACAATTCATCATCTGTGGTTGCATATACATCTACCTCCGCTTTTCCTCGCACCAATTCAATGGTCTTAGGAGATTCAGCATGATAACCACATTGGTTTAGATACTTGCAGACCTTATCTTGCAAGTCTTTCCATGTGGTGGGTACTTCGCTGGTAATTCGCATTTATTTCAAAACTCAAAATCTAAGAACAACTCTCCTATGTTATTCCGTTTATGTGACATATAAGACCAAATACTATAGTCCAACGACCTTCTGGTCTTAGCCATTATATCAGCAGCAAATTCAACCACCTCTTTTATTTCAAAATAGTCATCAATCATAATTTCTGCATCCACAAGGAACTCGCGTATATGGCGGTCAACGGCCACGGTATCAAAACCCAAAAGACGCTTCATGTAGTCACAGGTTTTATTACCTATTCCGTTTATTTCTTTTAGTTGTTCCTCTCCTAATTCACTATTCAAGAAATAAGTTAAATCCTCAGCTGTCTCAATAGAGTGAAAAGAACAGAAAGAAACCAAATCTTCCATTCTGTGTATCTTGGCAGCATTGTTCCAGTGAAGCACCTCACTCACTCCATAACGGTCAAGAACTTTTGAAAAAGCAGACACAGTATCTGCTTCTGGGAAGCGCATCAATACACTTTCAACTCTTGGCCTTACTACACTTCTATAGTTAACACCCGCTTGTAATATGGCATCTGTGAACAAAGCACCGATATGGTCTCTGTACGGACAAACTTCCGGTTCAATGAAATCGAAGTTGTCAATAGTATCTATATACTCTTTCAAGCGAAGAGCATTCGCGGTCATTCTCTTACACATGATGACCTGCTTCTTGTTCTATTTGCTTGAGTGCATTCAATCTATCCACACAATTCGGGCATGCACCGCATGGTATTTCTGGCGAGGCCTGGCACGAGAAGGTCTGCCCTATAGGGGCTTTCAGCTCAATACCAAGTTTGGCCACATCATATTTGGTCATATTGCGGAAAGGCATCTCAATTTTCACAGAGCCATACTCTGAAAGAAGTCCTTCAAGTTTATTAAAAAACTCAGAAGAGCAGTCTATCTCCTTTGCATGGTTGCTATTGATGAAAGCGGAATATACTTTATCAAGACCCAGCGTCTGGGCAAAAGATGCCGCAATCGTCAACAAAAGTACATTCCTATAAGGGATATACAAATCTTCTGATTTCACTTCTTCGTGCCATAAGTCAGCAGCTTTGATAAAGCGTGACTTGGAATACTTGTATATAGATGAAACATCTATTATTTCTATCTTGTCTGCATATTGTGCAGGGATTACCTGCCGCAGCGTTTCAAGTTCATGTTCAGCACAATGCTGTCCATAATTGATAAACAGAGGTATGAAATCTACTCTTTGCGCCACAAACTGATACATCAGTGTAGTGGAGTCTAAACCTCCTGATACCAAGATTACTCCTTTAGAGAGTTCCATTTTGATACTGTTTTGAGTACTCAGTAAATACTTTCGCTATAATCTCATCCAAATCGTTGCTAACAAGAGTTGGAAGCTCTGTGAGCATACAATTATCCGCTATCTTATTGGAGTCATATACCAACGTTGGTATCCCTCTTTGTGCTGCCAAGCCAATTTCTATCAATGTACCAGGGTCATTGTATAGCAAGACCGCTATCAGCATATTGCATTGGTCTAACAAATGCATATCCCCATGAAATAGGCGCTGGCGTTCATTCTTGGGAGCATTCACTGTCATTTGACCATTCTCCTTGACAGGGCGATGTGGCGCAAAGTTGTGATAGGCAAGGCTGTTGCAAAGAATATCTATAGGTGTGGTCTCTACAAAATCGAAATCAGGTGCTGCAACATAAATATTACAATTCTGTCGTTTCTCCCAAGGGAGTAAACAACCGCTGAATGACTTTAGCTTATCCGCAGATATTTTTAATACACCTTGAACTGAACTATGAATATTATCAACGAAGGTTGACTTTGCGTAATGCATGGAAACCCATGATACCAAATAAAGACTATCTTCGAAACAACGGTCAGTTGCCATGATTGCAGTCACATCATACACATCGCCAACACCAACAGAGTGGACTATTGTACTTGTTTGTGAAGGGACATTATATAACTCTCTGGCATTAAAGTCATACGCCCGGCTTCCGCCCCTATTTTCTTTTAAGACTACGCGTTCTGTATAAGGCTTAAATTGCTCGAAGAATGCCTCAACCGTAGTAAAGTTATTCTTAAACAAATCAGATGATGTAGAGACAAACAATGTCTTGAAGCATTTTTTTGATGGTAGTTGTTCAACTCTTTCTACGTTGTTTGCAACATCCGTGTGAATAGGTTGATTCTGACGGCAATGATCTAGAACAAAGTTGAAATTATAATTGCCGGAAATGGCAAATAGTTCATCGTATTCTTGCAGGTGATTCGCTTCCTCGTCAAAATATTCAATTTTAACGCAATCGCGGTAAAGAAACTCATAACCTTGATCACCAACCTCTTTAACCTCCTTGATAAGCATTGTATAAGGACTACCTGTGACGTTTCCTATTTTATGGATTCTCTTGCAGCCAATTTGATTAAAGTAGTGTTCAATTTCGCCATCCAAATAGGTTGGTGCAAAATAGGCAATAGCATAATCCACCCCCAATGCCCATAAGCCACGCGCAGCATGGGCTATACCGCCCAATCGCATCTTGAACGGAGTTGTGGATAAAGTCACATCGGTTAGAATGTCTCCAACAATGCAAATCATAACAAAGTTATGCCTTTTGAGGTGTTACAGCTATTGAGGTAGAAGGTAGTGGTGAAGTAAACGAATCTGTAACCTCGCCCTCATACTGGTAGCCTTCCTCAATACATCCAAGAAGGTAATTGTACTCAGTAGGAAGATTTCCTATGACATCACCTTTGTCATCAACAGCGACAATGCGACTTGTTGAGGTGATAATCACAGGTGTTCCCTTAGGTGGTACCGTCCCATGCTTTTTGAAGTAGTCACTCGTGGCAACATCTTCAAGACTAGTTGCTACCGCCTTGTTACAGATATACACAGTGTCTTTACCACCGGTTTCGCCTACAACGGCTTTCTTATAGCCAGAATAATCTGTTAAATGTCCTGTTCCTGTACTTCCCATAATTAAATGTCTTTTACAAAGTTTCTATATTGTTTGCACCCCATTCTATATTTTTTTCTTGTTCAAATTGAAAAGGTCCAGTAATCAACAAATCCTTTGTATATTGATCAAGTTGCCCAAGATAGTCAAGGTGTATATTAAGATGATAATCATAAGCGTATATTTCCTTTCCATAATATTTTGGATAATCATCAACAGGAATCTCTGGAATCATACGCAAGACCAAACTCACTTTAGGTCTGCCTCCATCATAAACTTGTTTCAACTCACCTTTTATATTATCAAAAGCCACGTCCCTTTTCCAGACGTATATTTCACCAAATATGTTTCTTAAGGCATTCTCGATTCTTTCATGTATCATCTTCCTATCATGACTGTCCTGGGAAACCTCAATTGGGAGATAATACACAATGGTAGCATTACAAGACTGTGCTAAATAAGTATACCTAAACTTGATTATTACAGCTTCCTGCCACTGCTCTATAGGCAACATTGATATTCTTAACGGTTCCATAATATTACTTGAATTTAATATATTGGGAAATCGTCCTGGATAGGAGAAATACGATTGTTTATCTTCTCCACCTTCTCTGGGATTACATCCACTGCTGTCACGTGGTTGTGCTGTGCCAACAAAGTGGCGATACTCATACCGACATAGCCGGTACCTGCTACCGCTATTTTCATTGTTTACGTTGTTGCGTTTTTTTATATTTCAGTTAATCCTCCGGGGATTAACCGATATGTCATTTCACTTTTCCATTTATGTTAATCCCGGCCGGATTAACCGAAAATATTATCTCATAGTAATCTTAGTACCATATAGCATATCAAACTGGTCGTATGCATAACTATCAGTCATACTGCCTATATAGTCAGCTATTGTTCGCATTAATATATTACGCCTTGGATCTGTATTTCTGTAGTCGTTAATCTTTCCTCTCATATCTCCAATATCTGCAATTGGGATGTTTGCCATCTTATAAAAATTCCTTATTGCATTATCTGACAACTGTGTTGGATTTGAAAGGTATGCATCAAACAATTTTCGGATTATATAAGCCCCCTTACCATCCATTGTTTGGGCAGAATAAGAATTTAGGACATTCTTCATTAAGAATTTCTGCATTTCCTTATCTGCATTTTCAAATTCTGGCGTAAAAGAAACCAAATGTTTTGCATCTGTTACACTAATCAAGTGTTTCTGACGTATAAAGTCATCGTGATTAGTAATTCCCATTTCATCTCCTTTCTCACTGATGAGCCTCTTTGTTTCTGTTGTCAAATTCATCACATACGACTTTACTATCAGTCTGGAGAATTTGCTAAGAAAGATATCGTCAGGTTCATTAATCGCTGCATCCAATTCAGCTTTCAGTCCTCTCAGGAAATCATTATATAGAGGTTCAAAAGGGGCCAAACTGTTCAATAACTGTTGACGATCTATGATATGAAATCGAATACTGTCCTCTATATCATGATGTCGCTGGGCTATCTCATCAGCCACTCCAACAACTATTCCCTCTATTGTCCAATACTTATCCTCTATTTTGCGCAAGTACTTATCATAAAAGTCGCAACTTAATATACCTCTTGTGGCAGCGGGTTTATGCGGACATTGTCCTGGGTGATGAATAGTATAGCAAATGTTTTTTATCCTCGTACAAGTTTTATACTGAAGCTTTGAATGATTCACGATACCCCAGAGGGTATATTTACTAAGGTTCAAATGCTCGTCTAAATCACACAATACACGCAAGGATTGGAGATTATGCTTAAAACCACGATTCCCGTTATTAACCTCAATACCTAACTGTTCGCAGTTATTCATGATAAGTGAAAGCATCCGCTCCCCTACATGACCAAATGGCGTATGACCTACATCATGTCCTAAGGCTATCGCCTCTGTCAAATCCACATTGCAACCTAACGATGATACTATCGTTTTACCCAATTGATTGACTTCAAGAGTATGAGTCAACCGGGTGCGCAAATCTCTTATTTCATCAGAAAGAAACACCTGAGTCTTATCACTAAGACTACGAAATGCCTTACTATACAGCACCCTATCTCTATCTATTGCGAAATCATTGCGCCCGTCTCTTTTATCCTCCGCATGCTGATCAAAGCGATCTTGTGCGGCTATCGTTGAGTCTGCACGAAAGTATGTAGGATTAATTGGCATAACTACAAATCGATTTAATGCAAAAACAATCAAAAATTAATCATCCTTTTCCATTGCATGATGATATCCATAATAGCTCTCTATGTCCATATCCTCACAATACTTAT
>Ga0326512_10001318_pt1 | contig 19426 bp, 33 predicted proteins | sample 1_2617_0518_D_FD_203652 | JGI IMG/M metagenome (GOLD analysis project Ga0326512, IMG submission 203652) | Bovine rumen microbial communities from UC Davis, California, United States - 1_2617_0518 | ecosystem: Host-associated > Mammals > Digestive system > Stomach > Rumen | place: USA... | reverse complement strand
AGGCTACATTTGTTATAATGACCTACGAGTATGACGTGCCGATAGATAATAGAAATATAAGATTTGGCGTAATAGCACACCACAAATATTGAGCTGGTCAAAGTAGTGTGCAGAAAGCTCAAGAGAATAAACACGGGGTTACTACATAATGCGGTGGCGGAATAGGTAAACGTTGCGTCGTGAGACTGCGGCAGTCACTTAATTCATGGCCGAGATTGAAAAAAATCACTGACAGCCACTAATAGACAGGAATATTAGTAAAGATGAAGAGCGAAAAAACGTATGTCATGTAAGGTGCAAATCCTTACCCGCATTTATGCGCTATTGGTGTAACGGTAACATGCGACCCTTCCAAGGTTGAGTTGTGGGTTCAAGTCCCATATAGCGCTCCAGGATGCTTAGACAGTATCAGCAATTACACATCTCTTGCATTGAGCCTTCGGAGTCATCCACCGATTGTATTCTGTCTAGTATATAGGCGTGTAGCCAAGCGGTAAAGGCACATGGCTTTGACCCATGCATTCGCTGGTTCAAATCCAGCCACGCCTGCTTGTTTATTTTAGACATTCACAGCAATAATAAGCAATGCCATTTTACTTAATTAAAATCAAAAGATTATTGCAACTTTTGTAGTGTCTAGTTTATAAAATGTTCTAGGAGGTTAATCGGAATGAACAGTGATATTTTAGACTTTATTAATCGGCGTTTTCCAATTGATAAAGATTGTGATTGGATGACAGGCAATTGTTATTATTTTGCTCGCATTTTAAAATCAAGATTTAAAGGTGAAATTTGGTATGATTTGGTTGACGGTCATTTTCTCTTCCGTCGCGGCGATTATTTTTTTGATTGGACTGGGATTAGATTAGAATATGATTTAAATAAACCTGAAACAGTAGATAATCTAGTTAAGTGGTCTACTTATAAAAAGATTGACCCATCACATTATGAAAGAATTGTTAGAGATGTAATTGCATAAGGAGAGAAATATGAGTAAGTTTTTAAATAATATTAATGATTTAGAGGCTTTTCGCGCGGCAGTAAGACAATGCAAAGGAGATGTTATTCTTCGTAGCACTGATGGCACTGAAGAATTCAATTTAAAAAGTCGTTTATCAGAGTTTATCGCTCTTGGTAAGTTAGCTGATGCACATGGAGATCAATATGAAATATTTTGTATGAATTATGCTGATGAAGCTATTTTGCTAAAATATTTTTATGATAAAACACATTAATAAATAAACCCGCTTTCGCGGGTTTATTTTTTTTAGGTGGTGAAATTATGTCTAAAAAATTATCAAGAAATACTAGTAAAGTTATTAATAGGAAAAGAAATCAAAGCTCTTTATTAGGAAATTCTAAAGAGTTTGCTAAAATGGGAAATTTAATGTTTTATCCTTCAAATGGAATTGATGCTTCAAATCGTTTTTTCTTTTTCAAAACTTTATTAACTGATTATGCTAAGAATAATAACCCAGAATACACAAAAAAAGCGAATGAAATTGGTAATGCTGCTGTATCTGCTTTAAGTAATAGTCCCTTAGGACAATTAAATAATGAAGATTCTAGAGTTGTTCAACTTTTAGAGCAAGCTCTAAAAATTTTACAAGCTGGAATAGAATATGAAAGAGCAAATGAAAATAAATATATCCAAGAAAAATTAAAAAAAATATCGCAAGTTTTTAACAATTCTCCATTTGAAACAACTGCTGAAGTAACAACAATTAAAACTCTTTTAGCTAATTTAGAAGAAGGTTTTGATTATACTTCTTTTATTAATCTATTAAATATTTTAATGCAAGGATTAGATAATACTAAAGCAATTTATAAATTTGAAAAAGAACATATTGAAGAAGTTAATAAAAAATATCTTCTGGCTAAAGACAATTATTTTCGACAATTAGACGGATTAGATAAAAGAAATTTAATGAGTTTTAACGAATCTAATGCTCGAACTGGATTAAGAAGTGAACGATTTGACCGTTCAGCTGAAAAAGATTATTTATTACATCATACTTATAATATTGAAAAAACTAGAACAAATATTGCAGCAATGTTAAAAAAAGCTATGGAAGGCACAGAAACTATTGATACTATTCTTGCAAGAAAATTAACAGAACAATTAAAAGCTATTTATGACGATAAAACTTTAAAAAGTCAAATTTGGGAAATTTTACAAAAAAATAAAGCAATTGTTAATGGCTATGATACTTCCGCAGCACAAATTAGAACAACAATTATGGTTATGATTGAGAAATATATGAATGATAATATGTCTACTTTTTTAACTGAAGAAATTGATTATAGTACAATCGCAGATAGACTTGAAGAATATTTTAATAATAATAGTGAAGAATCTTTTGAATTAAATATTCGAGGAATTTATGATAATTTTGGCCTTTATGGAAAACATTTAGAATTCTTTAAAAAACAATCTGATTTAAGCACAGATTTAGAACAAAGTTCTGAAGGTTTATACGACGCTTTAGTAAAATTTAGACAAGAAGTTAATGGGAAAAAGAAAAAAGTAAGTGAACTTACTGATAAACAAAAATATACCAGGAATATGGTTTTTAATTTACAGCAAGAAAATGGAACTTGGAATACTCTAATTAAATTTATGAATCAATTAGAGAGAGAAGCAAAAAAATTTGAAAAAATAAATTCTGAATTCAAAACTGCTGAATTAACTTTTAAAGATATTGGCGCGAAAAAAGATGATAAACCTATAAAAATTATTATTACTGAAAAAGATGGAAAATTAACCATTAGTGGAGACGATTTTAAAAATTCTGAATTATGGAAAACATTGGGTTTTAAAAGTTTTAATCCAGCAAATTTAAAAAATGCTATTGCTACTCTAAAAAGTCGAATGAGTAGTTTAATTAAAAAACAGCTAAATATTGCTTTTACTACAGCTATGCTTAGCGGAAAAGAAAAACAAGCGAGAAATGCTGTAAAACAAGCTTTACAAAATTTACAAATTAGTATAGGTGGGCCTACATTTAATGAAACACGACAATTAATTGCGGAAAATTTAGATGCTGAAGCTTTTTGGAGCGGCAAATTAAATATTAAAGCCGATACTATTACAATAGTTGCTCCAGAATTTAAACCAGATATAGATTTAAATTTTTCTAATAGTGAATTACAAAATATTTCTGATGAGCTTGTTTCTCAAATAAATCGCGAAAGACAAAAATATCAAGAAGAATATATGGATGCTGTTGAAAGAGATATGCAACAAATATCCCAAAGTAGAAAATTTACTGATTATGAACAATTAACACAAAATTTTTTCAAAGCTAATGAAGTTCGAAAAAATAAAATGCAACAAATAGCTGAAGCTATATCTATTTTAGATGCTGAATTAGAAGATTTAGATAATTTAACTGAAGAACAGAGACAAGATTTTAATAGTCTTTATTCTTCTCAAGTTGCTTTATTAAATGAATTAGAAAATACTTTATATATAAGTTCTACAGACAAAACATTCAAGCATTATCAAAATAATATCGGTTTTGTAGGTGGTTCTATTGGGGCAGATATAGCCGCGCAAATCGATAATTTAAATATTTTATTTTCTAAAGCTGGAATGCCATTAACTTCATCTGAGATAAATTGGTTAATTTTTGCAGCAATAAATAATTCTTCTTTAAGTGTAGTTGGCCACCAAAATGAAGATTTAATTAGTACTCTATTAGGTTCTTTAGCTATGTTTGCTTTATTTGATGAAGGTGGAGCAGAATTAGAAATTTTAAATCATAGCATTAATGATAGTTTAGCTAATATTTCTGCAACTGGAATTATGCATTTATATTTTGTAAATGGTACTTATTATCCAGGCTCTTTTGTTTTACAACAAGCTTTAGACAATATTAATCTAATTTTCGAAGAAATAAAAGGAGAAGTTGAAAATAAAAGCAACGTAAGTCACGGAGTTAAAATTACTAATACAGTTAGCTTCAAAGATATTCCAAATAATCCTCATCCAGCAGGAGCTTTTAACGAACATCCTTGGGAATCAGTTAGTAAAACAGCAATTGGTAAAACAAATATTAAAGTTGTATTTCTTGCTGGATTATTAAGTGTTATTAATGGATTAATGAATCAACTTTCTAAAATTGAATTCCCTCAATAATTTTTTACTTAATTTTTTAATTGGTCTTACTACATATCTATGAGGAAGAGAAAAATCTTCCATCTCTTGAGGAGGTATAGGCCAATGCAACAAGTTGTAGAATGGATAGGTAAAAATTTGTGGACAATAGTAATTATTGTTTCCATTTTTATCCAAATTACACCTATCAAGGTTAATCCCTGGTCTGCCCTTTTCAAATGGATTGGTAAAACTATAACAGGAAACGCTTGTAATAAAATTGACGGTCTAATAGATAAAGTTGAAAAGATTGAAAAAGATGTTAAAAACAACGAAAAAGACCGCATACGTTGGGAGATTCTAGATTTTGCCAATTCATGTCGCAACAATCGTAAGCATACAAGAGATGAATTTCAACATATAGTTGCTTTAAATGATAAATATAAGCGATTATTACAAGAAACAAATGATACTAATGGAGTTTTTGAAGTTGAATATAATTATATTCAAGATTTGTATGCTGAACGATTAGAAAAAAATGATTTTCTATAAGGAAGGTGAATATTATGGTCTTTACTAAACAATGGTTTAAAGCCGCAGGTATTCGTGCAATAAAAACTATTGCTCAGACTGCTATTGCAACTATCGGTTCTAGCGCCGCATTAGGTGATGTAAATTGGACCATGGTAGCTTCTGCTTCTGCGTTAGCGGGCATTTTAAGCCTTCTAACTAGTGTTGCGGGCTTACCAGAAGTAAAAGAAAAGGAAGAAGCTTAAAGCTTCTTCCTTGACTTTTTTTATTTTTTATAGTATAATATTTTTAAAGAGTATAAGGAGGACAATATTTTGGAAAAACATAGCAAAGAACGAGTAATTAATTTAGAAGTTTATACAGACGGTTCTTTAAAGAAAACAGGCGCACAATCTACTTTTGGAGGTTGGGCTTATATTGTTACTCAAGATGGCAAAGAATTATATTTTGCTTCAGGGAATGAGCCAAACACTACGAATCAAAGAATGGAATTAATTGCTATTAAAGAAGCTTTGAACTATGTAAAAACTGTCCGCCGCAATTCAGAAAAAGTTATTATATATAGCGATTCTGCTTATGCGATCAATTGTTATCTACAAGAATGGTATGTAAATTGGCAAGCAAATGGCTGGCGAAACGCTAATAAAAAAGAGGTTGCTAATCAGGATTTATGGCGAGAAATTATTCCATTTTTTGATAATTTTTGGTATGATTTTAGAAAAGTAGAAGGACACGCGGGGAATTACTGGAATGAAGAATGTGATAAACTCGCTCAAAATGAAGCCGATAAATTAAAGAAAACTTGGCGAGGTAATAAAAATTATGATAATGGATAATAGTATTTATGAAGTAACTCGTGGTGAATATAAAAGTTTTATAGAACAAATTAAGCCCGAATATAGACGAGTTGAAATTGTTGAAATAGATAAGACTCATACCGCGGCAAAAATTTTTAGCACTAATACTGGAAAATGTTTATGTAGTAGATTAACTTATTCCGCCAATTACGGCACACCAGAGCCAGAAAAATATTATGTGTTTGAAATGCCGGAAGATTATGAGCGACAGGCTCCTATTCCAAAACAACAATTAGTTTTAAAAACCAAAGAAGAAGTTCAAGCTTTCTTTGATTTTTTAGCAAAAAAGGTGAAAAAGGAGAATAATAAAAATGATTGAACTTTTTACAAATATTCCAAAAGAAGTAAAAGAACAGACTGAAGCTGTTGCTAATTTTATTTTTTTAAATTTTGAACCAGAAGCTGGTTTAAAATTTATTCAAAGTTATATTTCTTCTTGTGAAGAAGAAGATGAACGAGATTTTGTCCGCTTTTATTTTAATACTCGTTTAGAGCAATTTTTAGAAGAAGGAGAATCTAATGAATACTGATTTATTCAATATGGAACCAATGCGTTATTGGGCTCCAACTTCATCTATGTCTCCAGAAATAAAGCGTCAACATTTAGAACAAATGGCCAATAGTGGAGAATATATTTGGAGTCAAAAATATGATGGCAATTGGTCTCGGGCAGTTATTACTCCAAGTCATAAGGTTTTACAAACTCGTGGGATAAGTAAGAAAACTGGTACTTATGGAGAAATTCAAAATAAAGTTTTCTTTTGGGAAGATATTACGCAAGCATTTGAAAATGATACCGTTATTCTTGGTGAAGTATATTTACCTGGTGGTATAGATAAAGATGTTGGAAGTATTCTCCGTTGTTTAGATCCCAAAGCTCAAGCTCGGCAAAAGGATAAAAAGCTTGAATGGCGAATTTTTGATATTTTATATTTAGACGGATTAAATTTAATGAATACTCCTGTAGAACAGCGTATAGAATATATTCCAGAAGTTGTAAAGCGAATTAATAATCCATTAGTTTCTGGTATTGAATATCATGAAATGAATGAAAATTTTTTCGATGATTTAAATAAAATTTTTTCTAATGGCGGAGAAGGAGCTGTTTGTTATCGTCGTTCTTCTATTTATGTGCCTGGGAAGCGTGGCCCTTCGGCTTGGGAAACATGTAAAGTTAAACAAGAAATTTCTGCAGATATTGATTGTTTTATTACTGGAATAGAGCCTGCCGCGCGCGATTACACTGGTAAAGATATTCAAACTTGGAGTCTTTGGGAAGATGAGCGAAGCGGCGAAAAACTTAACGGTCAATTATACGGAGATTATCGTATGGGTCGCACAATTCGACCAATTTCTAAGGGGTATTATTTTGGATGGCCTGGAGCAATTTATACAAGCGTTTATGATAATAATGGGAATATTATCCCACTTTGTAAAGTTGCTGGCCTTACTGAAGATTTTAAAACTGAATTAAGAGATAATTTTGACGAATGGAATATGTGTCCTCTAACGATTGGAGGAATGATGGTTTCAACTGCTCAGGCTGAAAGTGATGGAACTGGCATCTCAATTCGCCACCCTTATATAAAGAGTATTAGAAAGAATGATATTGACCCTAAAGATTGTACTTTAGCAAAAATTCTTTCTTAATATATAAATAAATACAATCTAAGCTATATAAAATATAGCGAGGAGGAACCAATGAGCGACTTTGAATTTTTGGGTTTTGCTAATGAAGCAAGTACATTAGACCCAATAATGTATCAATATTTTAATCAACTTTTAAAAAATAGAACTATTATTCTAAATGATGAAATTGATGAAAGTATTTTAGAAACAGTAGTATTACCTTTAAAAAATTTTGAGGAACAGGAAAGTGATAAACCTGTCACTCTAATTTTAAACACTCCCGGTGGTTCAGTAGCTGATGGCTTAATGTTATGTAATATTATTGATAATTATAAGAAACCATTAGACATTATTGTTCCATCTTATTCTTGTAGTATGGGAACTATTATTTTATGTTCTGGAAATAAAAATCCTAATGTTACTAAAAAGTGTTATCCATTTTCATTCGCTTTATTTCACTCAGGGCAAACTATCGTTGGAGGAGAAACTACTACTGTAGATGATATTGTAGATTTTAATCGCGGCGTAAATGCTAGAATCCGCGATTATGTTATTGAAAATACAAATATTTCTCCAGAACTATATGATTCTCATTATAGAAAACAATGGTATCTTACAGCTCAAGAAATGTTAGAATATCATTTAATAGATGAAATTATTGGGGCGTGATATTGTGATTAATTTTCTTGACACTTCTGCTATTTTAAATGGAGCTATTAATATTTATGATAATATTTATATTAGTCCTATTGTATTAGCAGAACTAGAAAATATAAAAACCTCTATCCACAAAGACGATAGTTTAAAATATAAAGCAAGACAAGCAGTAAGAGATATTCTTGTTAATAAAGAAATTCTTGTTAAGCCAATTTCTACGAAATTAATTGACAAAACTTTTAAAGAATATCCTTTTTTAAGTAATATAAATGATCACCGAATATTATGTGAAGCTTTAGTTTTAGATAAAAAAGTAGAACCTGTTAATTTTATCACTAGCGATTGCGCACTTTATGAGATTTCTAAGTTTGTAGATTTAACAACAGTAACTTTTTTAACAGATTCTTACCAAGAAAAAAATCAAGAAGCTTTCTATTGCGGTTATGGTAAATATTACCCAACAGATGATGAACTTGTAAAACTTTATGCAGAAGGCTTAAATCAAAATATTTTAAACGCTAAAGTAAATGAATATTGCGAAATTTTTAATCATGAGGGCGCTTTATCTGATATTTTAAGATGGGATGGCAAATCTTATCAGCATTTAAAATATACTAATATTGAAAATAAAACTTTAGGAATTAAAGTTGCTCCACGAAACTTAAATCAAAAGATGATGTTTGATTTATTACAAAATCCTGATATTCCAATTAAATTAATTACTGGAGTATATGGTAGCGGCAAAGACTATTGTGCTTTGATTCACGCACTTAATTTAATTGAAAAAGGTAAAAAGAATAAATTAGTTTTTGTTAGAAACTTAATTGATTTAAAAGACACACCACAAATCGGTTTCTTACCAAATGATATAGAACAAAAAATTGGATGGGGTCTTGGGCCAATTAAAGATATTTTAGGCGGCGATGAAGCTCTTGAAATATTTACTTCTCAAAATCAAATTGAAGCTGTAAATTTAGGTTTCTGCCGCGGCCGTAGTTGGGAAAATGCGATTATATATGTTACTGAGGGACAAAATTTAACAAGTTCTCAAATTAAATTACTTATTTCTCGTTTAGGAGAAGGCTCAGAAATTATTATTAATGGTGACTATCATGGTCAAGTTGATAAAGAAATTTTTGAAAAGGATAATGGAATTAAAGCTATGCAAAATAAATTAGTTGGACAACCAATGTTTGGTTGTATTGATTTAATTAAAACTGAACGTAGTAAAGTTGCTGAAATGGCTGGCTTACTTGATTGAGGGAGAGAAATCTCCCTCTTTTATTTTTTGACTTTTCTCAAAATTTGTGTTATAATAAAAGAAAAAGGAGTAAATATGAAATACACTGGATGCGCTGATTCTGTAGATATTGCAGAACACATTAAGAAATGGAAGCCTAAAGATGAACGATGTGAACTTTGGGGCATTTGTAATTGTAAAACAGCTATGTGTCGAGTAGCTCTTCCAGATGAAGGATGCTATTACTATAGGTATTTTAAAAAAATAATTGAAGAAAAATCAAAAAATGAAAAACAACTACTTAAACAAAATAATTTAAAAGAACAAATTTTAGAATTATTTCAAAAGCATTATGACCGTAATGCTGGACAAACTTATTTAGGATGTAGTAATGAAGAAAGATATAAATTAATTGCCCAAAGTTTCGATGATTGTCTAATGGACATTTATACTTTAGTAAAGAATTATGAAGGAGAATAATATGAAAACACAAATACTTAAAATACTTGGAGATTGGCAAGACGTAGTAGATGATTGCCGTGAAACAGTAAGTAAACCACCACTTGGAAAAGAACCTTCTACAAAATTTAAGAAAAGTATTTTAATATCAGAGCATTCTCCAATTCGTGATATTATTTTTCGTTGGAAATGGTCTGGAATTAAATCTTGGGTAGCAACGCATTGGGTTCGTCATCATTGGGAGTGTAGAGTATCTACACAACGTAATGATAGACAAAATAAATATGATAGAAATAAAGCGCCACAAGATACTCCAGTAGATTTTATAGGGCAAGCTAATATTCAACATTTAATTGACACAGAACGTAAACGTTTATGTACTATGGCGGCAAAAGAAACTCGTGACTATGCCGAAAATTTAAAGTATACAATTCATGATATTCAACCAGAAATTGGCGATGTTCTAGTTCCTAATTGTATTTATAGAGGCGGTTGTCCAGAAGGAGAAAACAATTGTCACTTTTATGAAAAATTTTTAGAGCATCATCCAGAAATTACACCTTTTACAACATTACAAGAGCGTTATGATATATATAATAAAGAGTTCTATGAAAAGCACCCATGCATTATAGAAACGGAGAATGAAAATGACACTTGAAGAAGTAAAAGAAGCTTTCCCTATTAATTCTACTTTATTAGTTAATGGACGTCAAATAAAAATTACTGGTTATTATTTTGATACATATAATTGGTGGCCTATTAATGTTGTAGAAGGTTTTAATAAAGAAATTGAAAGAGCTGTTCGTCAAAAACAATTATGTGGCTTACGCACTAAAACGTATATTATAGATGATTATTTAATTGACGAAAATAGTTCTGATTGGTTTAATAAACCATTACCAGTGGTGAATGGAGATAGTGGTTTTCCAACTAAAGAAGCTGCGAAACAGTATTTAAATATATTAGATATTTTTTTAAAAGAAAATTTAGAAGGAACTCCTGCTCCTCCTTTATTTTAATTTTATTTGGAGGTATAATATTATGGAAACAAATACTACTACTCAAATTAAGTTTAAAGATTTAACTAGAGATTTTTTAGAAGATTTTATTTCAAAAATGAGTAAAGAAGATAAGAAAAAATTAAAAGAATATATTGAAGATAATCCTAAAGATTCGTCTAGTGCTTTCTTCAGTATGGTAAAAAGTTATATTTATAATTATTATTTCCGCGCAAAGCCAGCCTCACAGACAAAAAAGAATAATTTTGTTGATGTTATAGATAATCTATTAGCAGATGTAGAAAATGAAGAATAATTTTATTAAAAGCCCTATGAATTGGCCTGGTGGAAAATATAAACTTTTGCCACAAATAATTCCACTTTTCCCTCCGCAAATAAATAATTTTATTGATTTATTTGCGGGAGGACTTGATGTATCTTGTAATGTTTCGGCAAATCATATTTTTTCTAATGATATTGATAGTTCTGTGATTAGCATTTATAAAGCTTTTCAAACTATAAGCTATAAAGATTTAATTAAGTTTATAGAAAAACGGATTAAAGAATTTAATTTAACTAAGTGGAATTATGAAGGATATATTAAGTATAGAAGTTTATATAATAAAGGTGAAGAATATTGTACGCCATTAGATTTATTTGTTTTATCACGTTTTTCTTATAATAATTTAATTGAAATTAAAAATAATAAATATAATGGTGCTTTTGGTTATGACCATTCTGATTTTAATTTAACTCAAAAAGCACATACAAAATTTTTACATCAAAAAGTACAAAATTTTACCTTTTCATCTTTAAGTTTTTCAGATTATAATCTCGATCCTTTTGGAGAAAATGATTTTTTATATGTAGACCCACCATATTTAACAAGTGGAAATGTATATAAAAATATTAAAAAATGGGATGAAAATAAAGAATATGAATTATATAAATATCTAGATGAAGCAGATAAAAGAGGAATTAAATGGGGATTATCTAATTTAATTTCTCATAAAGGAGAAATAAATGAAATATTAGAAAAATGGTCTTACAATTATAATATTCATGATGTTTATTCTAATTATTCTAATTCTTTTCATAGCCATAAAAAAACTAAAGATGATTTTATTATAGAAGTTTTTGTAACAAATTATTAATATATTTAGGAGAAGAAAAAATGATTTGTGAAAATTGTCCCTATGGGGAACTAATACAAACTGATTCATTAATTTGGATGGTACAATGTTCTATTGAAGATGCCTTAATGGCGTGTAAAGATGAATGTCGTTTTCCTGAAATAATACAGAAGAAAAGGAGTAAATTAAATGAAATACAAACTAACAATTAACTATGAATATGTAAGAGACATGCAAGAGGTATATGATGAACTTGTTGAAGATGGCTATTTACCCGATGAAGCAAAACGACAAATTGAGTCCGACTTAAAAGAATTAGCTTATAAAATTAGTGGCCGTGCAGATAATACTTTTTGGGGCAGATATACTGAAATTATTGATGTGGAGGAAATTGATGAATGAAAATTGATTTTTCCAATCCTCAAAGCCTCCGAATGTTCAATAAAACTTGTATGCGTGGATGGTTTCATCATAAAAGAAAAATAAGAAAGAAAAATTACGCTCGAGCACATCGTAGTCTTGAAATTTGGATGGGCGTTAAAAATAGAAAAATTAATCTTATTCGCGCGAAAAAATTAACTGGATGGAGGGAGCCATTATGGTATTTAGTCAACGGTTATTAATTTTATTTATTATGATCTTTTGTCACCTAATTGATGATTATAAACTTCAAGGTATTCTCGCAAATATGAAGCAACGCCAATGGTGGAAAGAAAATGCTAATAAATATATGTATAAAGATGACTATAAGGTTGCTCTTATAGAACATGCTTTTAGTTGGTCTTTTACAACTACATTACCATTACTTTATATAGCAATTACACAACATAATACTTTATTAAGTTGGCTATTAATTTTTAGTTATATTATTAATACAATAGCACATGCTAAAATTGATAATGAAAAAGCCAATAAACATACTATTAATTTAATAGTTGATCAATCTTTACATCTATTTCAAATTTTACTTACTTGGATTATTACAATGGCAGCAATTTAAATTAAAGAAATATTACTTATCATTAGATAAGAATATTTCTTTTGTCAGAGGTGTGGGAATATTGATTGAAGAAATCATAAATAATTATATTAAATTTTGGCCTTTACATTTTAAAACTCAAGGAGAAGCCGCAGAAGCATTACAAATTAGTCGTTCTCATTTTAATAAAATTATCAATAAAAGAGATTTTCCTTCAACATCATTATTAATAAGAATGGAAAATAAAATGAAAGAATATAATTTTTAAAGGTGACATATTATGCCAAATAATCAAACTTATCGAATTTATACTCGTTGGTTAGCTGTTGAATTAAGAAAATTAGGATTTAAAATAATATCAACAGATGTTAATGAATATCATCCAGAATATACCGTATGGGTTTTTGAAAATAATCAAAAGCTTCAAGCAGCGATTTCAAAATTAACAAAAAAGTGCAATCGTGCTTGAGGAGGTTTTCCTAATATGCCAAATTATGCTAATCAATTAAAACTTGAACTTACTGAGTTAGATAAAATAACTCATAAACAAGATGATGGAAATAGATTTATTCAACCTATTAATTTTAAATATGAAGCCGCAGCAATGAGAAATTTGAATGGTAATGCTTTTAAAATTTGGCGTTATCTTTTAAGATGGTATGGGAAAGATTATTTTTTCTTTTCTCCCGCGGCTATTCGCAAAGAATTAGGATTAGGTGAAAATGGAGCAACAACAGCAAGGAAAGAACTTGAACTAAAAGGTTATATAACACCAATAGAAGGTAAAATAAATGCTTATAAATTTACTCCAGTTTTACCTATTGATTATGAAGTATTAAAAAACACAAAAGATTTAATTAACGATTGAAAGCCACGATTTTCGTGGCTTTTATTGCCTCAAAAATCGTGGCATAATTCCACGAAAATCGTGGATTGAATGCCACGAAAAAAGTGGATATGCCACAAAAAAAGTGGAAATATCCACGAAAATCGTGTGAGTAATATAAATATAATATAAATATATAAAATAAATAAAATAAAGAAAAATAAAAATATGGTGCTCGCGCACAAAGAATTTGACTTTTTTTAAAAAACATGTTATAATAAATAAAAGAAAAAAGGGAGATTTAAAATATGTATAGAGATAAACGTTGGCGTTCAAAATATAAAGCCGCAGAACTTGATCCAAATTATCCACTTGATTTAGAAGTTTTAAAAAAGCAAGAGGAAGCAACTGCGAAACTTAATTTAATTTATCGTGAAATTGATGATCAAGAAGTTCTTGGTGGAAATGGCTTACATGATCATATTTGTACTTTTGAAATGTTAAGTAATGATAAAACTCTTCAAGCCCACCAATGCAAAGAATGGTTAAAGAAGCATCCAGTTGAAGGTTTAGATTCTAATAGTTGGGCAGAGCCTTGCGATTTTTGTGCTATGATGAATTATATAGCTCAAGATGATGAAGGCAAGATTATGTATGTATCGCGCAGATTTCCAGAAGAATTAAAAAAGTTTTGAAAAGGAGTAAATAAAATGATTACAATTATTCAAAATCGTGGAACTGGTAAGGCAAAGAAACTACTTGAAATTGCTCACAAAAATGGAGCAACAATTATTACTCAGGATAAGAGAGCCTTTGAAGTAAAGGCTAAGTCTTATGGTTTTTCTGATGTTGAAATTCTAGATTATGAAGATTTAGAAAATGATAACTATACCATTGACAAACCAGTTCTTGTTCATAATGGAGATAAATTTTTAGAATATTTACTTGACCGCTATTACGGTTTAAATATAATTGGCTTTAGCGCCACACAGGAGGATTAATATGAATTATACTACAAGTTCTAATTTTACAAATGCATCACTTCCAGAATTATTAGAAGATATTTATTGCCGCATTAATAAACTAGAAAATTATATATTAGGAATTAAACAGGAAAAAGAAGATAAAGAAAATGAAAACGGAAAAATTGTTATAGACGTAGATTTTAATTTTGAACCGGCAAGAAAACAATTACAAGAATTTGCAGAGTCAATTCCAAGAAAGGATAACTAAAATGTCACGAATAATTTTTACAGGAGATACTCATGGTTCTCTTGAAATAAAACGTCTTAGTTTTAAAAATTTCCCAGAAGGCCGAAATCTTACTAAAAATGATTATGTAATCATTTGCGGCGATTTCGGCTGTATCTGGGATGGAAGTAACTGTGATAAATATTGGTTAGACTGGCTTGAAGATAGACCATTTACTACTCTTTTTGTAGATGGAAATCATGAGAATTTTAATTTACTATATAATTGGAAAATACCAATAGAAGATAATTGGCATGGTGGAAATGTTCGCGTTATTCGTCCATCTGTTTTACATCTTATGCGTGGACAAATTTTTACTATTAATAACATGACTTTTTTTACAATGGGTGGAGCAACTTCTGTTGATAAACATCTTCGCAAAGAAAATATTAGCTGGTGGCCGCAAGAAATTCCTTCTTATGAAGAAATGAAATGTGGAGTTAATAATCTTGAAGCCCATCATAATGTCGTAGATTATATTATTACTCATTGCCTACCGAATAGTATTCTTGATAAAGTTGATAAATGGTGTCCGCAGCACGATTCTCTCACTAATTATTTAGAAAAAATAGTTGTACAAGGTATAAAATTTAAAAAGTGGTTTTGCGGCCATTATCATATGGATAGGACAATTGATGATAAATATTATATTTGTTATAATGATTTTTTAGAACTTTTTTCAAACGGAGAAATTAAGGTGGTAAATAACTAATGAACAAATATGATTATTATGCTGAAGTAGCAAATGATATAGAATGTTGGATGGATAAAGATGAAGATCCATTTAACCTATCTCAATTTGAAAATAGAGAAGAAGCCGTAGAATTTTTACGAGATAAACTTTGGGTAGAAGATGATGTTACTGGTAATGGTTTAAATGGATATGCGAGCGAAGCAGAATGTGAAGAATTTCTTTGCCATAATTGGGATTTAGTGATTGAAGGTTTTGATACTTTTGGTGTTTCTATTCCTGATTTACGTGCTCAATATAAAAAGAATAATTTAGCTCGTTATATTGACTGTTTCGTGCGACTTTATGTCTTAGATAATGCGATTGAAAGTGCCCTTATTACTTGGGAAGGATATGGTTTTAAATATAAAGGAAGTGATGTGAATGATAATTGAAAAAACGTCTAATAAATTTAAATATCTACTTTATCAACCATCACATTTGGATAATTTAGAAAATTTACCTTTAATTGTTGTCATGCATGGTTCAGGAGAAATTGGTTCTTCTCTTTCAAAATTAAAAGCAAGAGAACCATATATTTCATTAAATAATGGAAAATTTAAAGCTGATGCTTATATTTTAATGCCGCAATTACCGAAAGACACTTGGAAAAGTTATGCGGCAGAATTAATAAAATTAATTAATGAAAATGTTATTACTTATAAATGTGATTCAAAACGTATATCTTTAACCGGGCATAGTTTAGGTGCGATGGGTGTAATTGAGATAATAGAAAAATATCCAGATCTTTTTTCTGCTGGTGCATCACTATCTTGTGCTCATGATTACACTGATAAAATTAAAAATATTTCACATGTACCTATTTGGTTTCTTTATGGAGAAAAAGAAAGTAATTATGGAAAATATGCACGAAAGATGTATGAAATTGCTATAAAGGAAAATAGTGATTCTAAAATTAACGCGATTCCAGGTTATGGTCATCCAATTCAACCATTTTGGTGTAATGAAAAATATGGAATTTTTAAATGGTTGATTAGTTTTTCTATAGGCCAATACCCAACATGGCAAGATTGGTTGAATAGTTATTATTTACTTGATGGAAGAGGAATGGCTACTAGTGAAGTTGATAAGCCTATTCCTGATGATATTGCTAGAAAACTTGGTTTAAAAAGAGAATAATTATTTGACTCAATTTTTAATTTCTGATATAATATTTATAGAAAGAAGAAAGGAAATATTTAGTATGAAGTCAGTTAATTTTAAGATTGAAAAAAATGGCACGGAAATTTCTGGGACTGGTGATCTTTTCTCCAAAAAAGAAGATTTATCTTCTCTTACTTATATCTATTTTGGTTGGAAAGAATTAAATGTTTATCAAGAAGCGATGAATGTCCGGCGCATTAATATTCCAGAAAGTGTTAGTGAAGGCATTCCTTGTATGCTAATGAATGTACTTCGAACTAACGCTAAGCAAATTAAAGGTTTAGAACATTCTTCTTTTGATGCAATTGATATGAAAAATGGAGAAACTTATCAATTTAAAGCGTGTTCTACTACTTTAAATAATTCAAAAGGATCACCCAGCAGTTTTGGACCTCGCTCTGAATATGACCATTTAATTTATGTGCATTTTGATTGCGAAAATGATATTGTTAAGCTTTATGAAATAACTGAAAATATTAATGATATTGTTGTAAATAAACAAAAAAATGAAACTTTCTTAGACCAGTGTAAACAGGGTCGTCGTCCACGTTTTAACCTTTTACCTTATACTAAAAATCTCAAGCCTTTTTTAACCTATCAAATGAAAAAAGGAGAATTAACATGATAAAAGTAATTGAATTATTCGCGGGAATAGGCTCACAAATTCAAGCTATTAAAAACTTGAACATTGACGCAAAAACTGTCGCAATTAGTGAAATAGATAAATATGCTATAGATGCATATTCTCATCTGCATGGAGAAGTCTTGAATCTAGGAGATATTTCTAAAATTAATTTAGATTCTGTACCTAATTGCGATTTAATGACTTATTCTTTTCCATGCCAAGATATTTCTGTAGCAGGTGCGCAGGCAGGACTAAATGAAGGAAGTAATACTCGCTCTTCATTACTTTGGGAATGCGAAAAATTAATAAAAGAAAAAAGACCAAAGTATTTATTAATGGAAAATGTTAAAAACTTAGTAGGAACTACGCATAAACACAATTTTGAAAAATGGTTAAAAATTTTAGAAAATTATGGTTATACAAGTTATTGGAAAATTTTAAATGCTAATCATTTTGATACGCCTCAAAATCGAGAAAGAGTTTTTTGCGTTTCTATTTATGGAAAACATACGCCTTTTATTTTTGATGAAGGAACTTTAACTAATAAAAATATCCGTTCTATTTTAGAGCCAGAAGAAAATATTCCAGATAATATGTATCTAAATAAACCTTTTATATCACGTATTCCTTCAAAAAGTGATTCAGGTTTAATTCAAGTAGGGAATTTAGAAATGGCTGGGAATGAAGCGATAAAAAGAGTTTACTCTCCTGATGGTATTTGTCCAACACTTACAACTATGACTGGAGGACATAGACAACCTAAAATATTACTAGATAATGGTAAAGTACGGAAACTTACTCCACGAGAATGTTGGAAATTAATGGGCTTTACAGATGAACAATTTGATAAAGTAGCTTATCAATCGAATACTCAATTATATAAACAAGCTGGTAATACAATTTGTGTAAAATGTTTAGAAAGTATTTTTAAACAATTATTTAAGGAGTAATCATGAAAATTTATCTTGCAGGCCCTTGCGATACAGAAAATCGTACTATAATGGTAAAAGTTACGCGAGCTTTACGTGAATATGGACATTATGAAGTATATTGTCCTTGGGAACTAAAAATTGAAAATGCTTGGGATATGTCTCAAGAAGAATGGGCACGAAGAGTTTTTGAAGCTGATATTAAAGCTATTCAAGAGTGCGATGTATTTATTATGATTAGTCCGGGTCGCGAAAGTACCGCGGGGACAAATTGGGAAAATGGTTATGCTTATGGTTTAAATAAACATATAATAACTATTCAAATTACTGATAAACCAACCTCTTTAATGACTTATTCAAGCGCTTCTTATTTTTATATTTGTCCTTTAGATGATTTACATAATAAAATTGTTGATATAATTAATAATTGGGATAGATATGGTTTATATTCTGGTAAAGATGAAACTTTTTATCATTGCAGAACAGTGCTGACATGAAATTATACATATGAAAAACTACTTTAACATAATTAAACAATTACACAATTATCATAGCTTTTGCCGCTATTGCGTTTGGGCAAGTAATTGGGATAAAGCCTCATGGATTTGTACAAATAGAATTGACCCGCTGGCACGAGAACATCCAATTTTAAATTTTATCGCTGCGCTTTAAAGGAGAAGAAAATGTCTAAATATCAAGAAATTCAAGATTATATTAAATGGTATCAAAATAAATATATTCAAAAGGATGGCACAAAGCCAGTTCCAATTTTTGAAATTATGGTTTTTGAGCATCCTAATAAAGAATTAACTTACCAGCGACCAGATGGTATTACATATTCTGGTTATCCTGATACTGGTTGCACAGATCATATGGGCTTTTATTATGAACTTGGTACTGCAATTCAAGCAATGAATGAAAATTGGTGTGATATTCAAGAAAATTGTTTCCATGCTGGTTTTATTCTTTGCCGTTTTCCTGGGCTATATAATTGTGCTTTAACAGAACATCGAATGTATTTTCTTTGGGACGAAGAAAGAAAAGGATTCTTTGAAGCAGAAGAACCGAAAATTTTTGAACATGCTGCTTATTAAGCCAAGAAAATCTTGGCTTTTTAAATATATAAAGGAGGGATAATAATGAGAGAAATTACTGATAAAATGCGCATTGCCGCGAAAAAGTATATTACTCTAAGATGGCGCGAAAAATATGGTTTTTTAGAACCTTATGATATTGATGAAGAAAAAATTGAAGAAACTACTTGTGGAATTTATTTAAAATGTCGTTGTCATTTTCCAGATTGTCCTACAATGAAAGAC
>Ga0326512_10001317_pt1 | contig 19439 bp, 27 predicted proteins | sample 1_2617_0518_D_FD_203652 | JGI IMG/M metagenome (GOLD analysis project Ga0326512, IMG submission 203652) | Bovine rumen microbial communities from UC Davis, California, United States - 1_2617_0518 | ecosystem: Host-associated > Mammals > Digestive system > Stomach > Rumen | place: USA... | reverse complement strand
AAGAATATGATATATTTATAGCTAAGTCTGAAGAGTAGAAAAAACAAGGATTACAACATTTTAAATCTTTACCAAAAGATGAAGGAATGTTGTTTGTTATAAATGAATCTAATCCTGTTGAAACATTCTTTCATATGCACAATGTTCCATTTCCTCTTGATATGATATTTATGGATGATGAATTTAAAGTATTAGATGTCAAAAGAGGAAATCCTGAAGATGATAAAATTGAAGGAATAGCATCTTATGTACTTGAAGTAAATGCAGATTCAGGTATTAAAATAGGAGATGAAGCAGACTTAGAAGATGATGATGAAGATTATGTTATGAAAGTGCTTGCTCCAGATGGAACGACTCAAATGCATCTTGAAGGAGGGGAACGTATTGTTAGTAGACGTGAAACTGTTGTATTAATTAAAAAAGCACTTAAAGCAGAAGAATCTAAAGAAGATAAAGATTATAAAGCGTTGGGTAAATATATATTTAAGGTATTAAAGGGTCAAGATACTCGTGAACCAGAGTATGTAGATGCTCCAGAAAAGAAGGAGGAATAATTTATGGCAACATATAATCCTTTTGAAGATTTTAATCCAGCTTTTACTACGTATAAACAATTACCTGAAATAGAAGATCCATTATATGGAAAAATGAATATATCTTCATAGTTTGATGGAATATCTCCAGATGGAACTTGGATAGCTAAATCTAATATTCCTAGTGAAACTACGACAGAAAAAGAAGAAGTTTTTGATAAAGATATATTAAATAGAATGGCTTCTACTCATGCTGAAAACAATACTGGAAATAGTTCTATTAATCCCAATATAGGAGAAAGACCCAGACAAGCTGTACAATTCTTTGTTGATAATGGATATACAGTAAATTAGGCTAAAGGAATTGTAGGAAATTTAATGCATGAATCAGGAGATCCTACTTTAACAAACATTACAAATAAAGGAGATAAAGGAACTTCATTTGGAATGGCTTAGTGGCATGATACCTCTAAAGGAAAAGGTAGATGGACTAATCTTAAAAACTTTGCTAAAGAATTAGGAAAATCTGAAAATGATTTTGAGACTTAGTTAAAATTTGTTTTAAAAGAATTAAAAGATAATTAGTCTTGGGATAGAGGATTAAAGGCTACTACAACTATAGAAGGAGCTACTAAATGGTTTATGAATAATTTTGAAAGACCTGCAGAAGCTACAGCAGCTTTTTAGAATAGACTTAAATATGCTAATTCATTATCTTAATAATTATGGATAAATTTAATTGGAAAACAATATTTCAAGCTCATAGTGGAGGATTTTCTAGTAAGAGAGTATTTGGAGCATTAGGAATGTTAATTTGTTTAGGTATATTAGTAGCCTCTTTTATAATGGAACGTCCTATCCCAGATTTTGCTGAACTAGTTTATGTTACTAGTGCTTCATTATTAGGTTTAGATAATGTTACGGACATTTTTAAAAAGAATGTTAATAAATCTAATTAAAATTTGATTAATTAGTAATAAGCAATATTTTTAACTAAAAGATATTTCGAGAACGCTCTTTTGAGCGATTATATATATAACCAATTTAAAATAACGTTATTTATGAAAATTACAAGTAACAATTCAGCTCTTAATCAAATGATTAAGAAATTCCAAGAAGGAGGAGAAATGGCTCCTCCACCAGAGGCAGCCCCAGCAGAAGCTGCTCCTGCAGAAGCAGCTCCAGAAGGTGGAGATCCTACTGCTTAGATTTTAGAAGCTGCAATGGCTGCATTACAAAATCAAGATTGTAATCTAGCAATGCAAGTACTTCAAGCAATAGTTCAGATGTTAGGTGGAGGAGCTCCTGAAGGTCCTGCCGCACCAGAAGGTCAAGCACCTGTATTCAGAAAAGGTGGTAAACTTGCTGGATGGATTAGAAAGTAATCATTAACTTGAGTTAAAGGGTGATGCGGGCACGATATCCGTGTCACCCTTTTATTATTTAAATACATTAAATATTATGGCAGAAGAAATAACATATATTCCATATGGTTAGAACGAAATTTCTCAACAAGACCTTATGACTTCTTTAGCTAACGGGCTGCCTGATTTTATGAATTAGTATAAATGGTTAAAGAAACCAAGTAACAGAGAAGCATTTTTAGAAATTTATTCTAATATAGTTAAAGGACTTGTTGGTGCTTCGGATAGTACTGGATTATGGGAAGTAAATAGTACTTATGATACAAGTAATCTTTCACCCTTAGGAAAAGAAATGGCAGGACACGCTGCACATTATATTCAATAGAAAATGGCATAGATGACTCCTCGTAAAAAAGAAGAAGAAAAGAAAAAAGAGGATTTAGATAAATTTAATTTTTATGATTCTTTTCATAAAAGGTTATTAGAACCTTATGCAGGAGACGCAAATTTATTTGCTGACTCTGAATAGGGGTGGAATGCCCAGGATAAGAGAGGAGATAATGGATTAAGACTTACTACTGAAAGAAGAAAAGCTATGTAGAAAGCCTTAAGAGATTATATGACTGATTTAGATAAAACAGAATATAATTTTGAAGGAAGTCCTTTCAAAGATAAATAGGACATTAAAAATAAAATACAAGCTGCTATAAATGCTTTAGACACTGAAACTGAAGAAGATGATTTACCAGCATTTAATGCCTTGGGACTAAAATATAGAAGTTATTTTAGTAATGGAGGTAATGAAGCTAGTACTCACTTAGATAAGGACGGTAATCCTTATACCTGGAATCAATGGAATTAGTATCAATAGCAACTTGCTGATGCTAAAGCTAAAGAAGAAGCTGAAAAGTTAAAACAACAAAGAGCTAATCAATATACTAATTTTAAATTTTATTAGTTTAATTTATCTGGTACTCCATTAACTACAGAATCTGCTCAAAATTTATTAAATAAAATCAATACTGGATAGGATCTTGATGGTAATGATATTTCTGGACTTAACTGGGCTTTTAAGCAGGCTTTAAAAACGGGAGGATTGCAGAATCTTTCTAAGGAAGAATTAGCTAAATTTGGTTCTAGATATGCTAGTACCCCAAATAGACTTAAAAAATTACCAGAACTTGAAGGTATTTACTATGATTCAGTAGCAAATAGATTAATAAGACCTTATAAATAGTCTGAACAATCCGTAGGAGGAACAACATTATCAAGTCTTATTGCTTAGAATAGTCCAGAAGCTTTAGCTAAAAAACAACAAGAATAGTAGTTATAGGCTGCTAATAGAAAACTTGATAAAGGTTGGGAAACTGAAGATTATCTAAGAATGGGTGCTATGGCTCAAGATATTACAGGAGCTATAGCAGCTTGGTTACCAGGATATGGTACAGCAGCATCCGGTGCTCTTGGTTTAACATCTTTAGGAACTAATCTTGCTGCAGATGTAGCAGATAAATCTTTAACTAAATGGGATGTAGCTAAAAATGCTGGAATGAATTTAATGCTAGCAGGAGTTGGTATGGTTCCAGGATTAGGATTAGCTTCTAAAACTGGTAAATGGATAACAAATGTGGCCAAATGGGCTCCACGTTTATTAACTCTTCAAGCTATTAAAGATTTACCAGACTCTTATAATTCATTACAAAAAGCTATTAATAAACCAAATGAATTAACTAATGCTGATTGGAGAAATATAGCTTATGGTTTAAGTGTAGTAGCTGGATTATCTAGAGGAGCTGCAGGAGTAGCTAATCATAGAAGATATAAACCAGCTTTTTCTGAAGGTACTGAAAAACAATATACTGTTACTACTTCTAAGGGAAAGAAAACAATAACTAAAGAACAAGTTGATAAAATCAAAAAGTTAGATCCCAAAGATAAAGAAAAATATACTGAGGAAATAAAGAAAACTTTAAAATTAGCTGATGACGAAACTTTTGATATAAAAGATATAAAAGCTTTCGGAAAAACACTTAAATCAAAAGGAATAGAAATAAAAGAAGAAACCGTTCCTACAGGACTTTCTCCTAAAGCTAAAGCATACAGAGAGTATTTAGAAAATCTTAACAATAGTATGAAGAATGGAGAAGGCATATATAAATATGCTCCACGATTCCTTCCTACTAATTATGATATTTACAAAGGCGCTGCTAATCTTTAGATGCCTGGATTTAATTTATCTGAAAGAATAAAAAATGCTTGGAATCCTTTATCAGATAAAAATTTATAGAAAAAAGGAATAAAAGTAGTTGAAGAAGCTCCAAAAGCTACTACTCAATAGCCTACTACTTAGCCAGCTCAACAAAGTGTAAAAGCACCTACTTCTAAGAATGGAATAAGAAGAGATTGGAAAAATACTATTGAAAGAGGTAATTTTACTAATAATGAAATAACTCCTGGAGATTATAAAGTAGGACATTTTAATATAAAAGTTTCTAAAACCAATGATGGAAAATATACAATACATACAGATGCATATTCTTCTAATGCTCATGGTCCTAGACCAGAAAATCCTACTATGAAACCTTTATCAAAGAAGTTTGAAAATTAGAAAGAACTTTAGAAAGAAATAGCTAAGATTGTTAGTGAATCTAGAAGAAGAGCTAATCTTTCTGATTCTAATGGAAAAAGAGCTGGAATAAATCACAAAGAAATAGGAAAGATTCTTAGAGATTTAAAAGCTAAAGGTTGGTTAAAGCATGGAGGAACTATAAATAATCCTTTAGATACAATAATTGAAGATTTTTTTAAAAATAATAATATATGAATATAAGACCTAAAAATAATAAAATTTTATATGCTGATACAGGTGTAAAATTTTCATAGAATAATTTAAGAGGTGCTAATTGGAGACAACAGGTCTTTAATAATTATCGTTAGCACCTCTTAGATTAGTTGGCTAAATATGGAGAAGCTAGGGATTATGGAGATTGGTTAAATGAAATGTAGTCTCGTCATGCTAATATATATAATTTAGCCGGAGGAGAAAACGGAAATTGGGAGAATGTTGCCTATAAAAATGATTTAGTAGGTCAATACCAACAAGATTATAGAGGAGGTTTAGGTAATGATGGTTAGTATAAAAGATTTGGAACAACACAAATAAACCCAGATGATAAATATGATTTTAACCAAACTGGAATAAAAACAAATCAAAGTACTAGATATAATATAGCTAATCCTCCTTCAAGAACTTCTGGAGATTATTCTAGGGAAGGATATAACTATAAAGTTGATAATCTTTATAGTGCTATTACTGACGATAGGAGACTTTTAGGAAGAAAAGGTGATTGGGATGAAAATTCCGAAGAATATAAACAATGGTAGAAGGATTTAAATTCTAAAGGTTGGGAAACTTATCTAGATACTAAGGATAATTATTATAAATTAAGAAGATTAGCTGCCGAACCTGATAAACCAGCTACTTCTCAAGAACAAGAAAAACAAAAAGAAAAAATACACGGAATAATTGGAGAAGAAAAGGTTGATAAAGAATCTCTTTGGAATAAACTTGGACAAGGATTTAATAAAATAGCTCCAGATTTATTAGATACTCTTAGATTAGCAGGTAATATGATTAATAATCAAAGAGTATATAATGAATCAATGAAAGCTATCAAACCTAATTTATAGCAAAGTTACCATACTTATAGACAAGTTGTTGGTGATGAGGCTACTAAATAGGGTTATTATAGAAGAGCTGTTCAAGGTGAATAGAAAGCTGCTTAGCCATTTACAGCAGATGCTGATAGACAAGTTGCTTACATGAATGAAGCTAAACGTATTGGTGATGAATTACGTGCTCAAGGAGACTTAGCTGACAATCAAAGAATTAGAGAAACTTCTGCAGAATCTGCTGCTCATTTAGATTCTAATAGAGAACGTGATACTGCTGTTGCTAATTCTAATATCACTGAAATGAATAAAGCTGATGCTGCTAAACATCAGTTAACTGCACAGAAATATTCTGCTGACTGGACTAATTTAGAACAATACCTAATGGGTAGACAATATAAATTAGAAAAGGAAAAAGCAAGACAAAAGGAACTAGAAGAACAATTATCTTTACTTGATACTAAAGAAAGTTTATTAGGTAATACTTAGTTAAGAGAGTATAGAGATTTAGCTGATAAAGCCTACAATGATTACCTCAAATATGAAGGAAAAGACGAAAATGAAAAGGCTTCTTTAAAAAACAAATATGAGGAAGCTATAAAAAGATATCAACTATTAAATATCCAATTAACTAGAGAAAATCTTAAAAAGCAGTATGGAGGAATTTATTCTGCTAAAGAAGGAACTAAAATAGAAAGAAAACGTAAGGATGAATCTTTAAAATATTTATATAAAACTTCTAAAGATGTTGTAGAGCATTTTAGAAAAATGTCTAAGATGACTGACGACTCTAGAACAAAAACATTACCTAAACCTATTAAACTTCCTTCACATCCTAAGAAATTCTAGTATGGTGGAGTGGCTCCATTTACTATATATCGTCCATTGGGTGTAGGTGGAGAAGAAGCTTATAAACAAAGTATAGAATCTGGAAGTTCTTCTAAATCTTCAAAAGATACTGCTGCTAAGGATAAACTTGATATGATTAAAGAACTCTTCAAACAAGTATAGGGATTACCTATAGATGTTAGTAGAGTTTATCAAGAAATATCTGGAGTATTAAATAAAGCAAAAGCTTTTGGTGAAGAATTATCTACAGATGATATAGCTTCTATGTATTTGAATGTAATGAACAGAATGTCTCAACTTAAATATAGTCAAGACGCATTTGAAAAAGCTAAAGCACTAGCTACATCTAATGAAGCGTTAAATGAAATAGCTGTTGGAGTACATGGAGAAATGGTTTTACAAGATACGGATTCTGGAAAAGTTAAAATTGGTACATTATAGGATTGGATTAAATCTGATAAAAAATTAAATCCATTAACCAATGATTAGATACTAGAACTAAGAGCTAAATCTCCTAATATGGTATTTAATGATGATATACTTGGTATAGTTAATAATGGTGTAGGAATAAATAAAGTTTCTGCACAAATAAAATCGTTAGCTGCTACTATAGGATCTTCTACAGAAAAAATAGAAGGAATTTCACAAGTTGAATCTAACAAGATTAAGGCTGGTTTACGAATATTGGCTGGAACTTCAGGAACTCCTGATGGTTATTACAAGGTATCTACTGATTAGAAAGATTCTACAGAAAATGTAAAGGCTGCTTTAAATTATATTTATAATATGCTTCCTAATAACTATAGAACATTATTAGAAATACATAGTGACGGTAAAGGAAAAGAACTTATTGCTAATTTCTTAAATTCTTAGGTTAGTGATTATGTTAAACAAGATATATCACCTTTAACTGGTAAAGCAAGTGATAAAGAAAAAGATACAACAAATGATATGCTTCCTTCTGTAGCTTTCTTTAACGGTTTAGGAGAAAAAGATTCATTTGTTATTTAGGATAAAACAGGTGATGGATTAAGAATAAATACTATTAGTACTCCAATTACTTCAAAAGGTTATAGTACTGGAAGTATTACATTAGGTAAATTAGAATCAAGTGATTTCGGTGGACAATTATTAATGAATTAGGCTACTATGGGAGATAGTTTAATCTCTTCTATAGGAAGAAATAATCTTATAGTGGATGGTAGAATATATCAAGCAGAATTACCTATAGACAAGGAAGCAAAAAATCAAGGTATTATAAAACCTGATTTGAAATTCTTAAAGAATATAGAAATAGCTGATGAAAAACTAAGACAAATGGGAATAGATAAATCTGATCCTAAAAATATTCCTACTATTAATAAAGTTTACCAAGAAAATGGTTTACCAGTATTATACACTATTTCGGATAATAAACCTGTAATAACTTCCGAATATGCTAGATTTGCTATAGTAAATGGTGTAGGTACTGAAGAAGCTTTTGGAGAAAATCCAGAATTTAATGATGGTGTTAGAGAGATTACTGGAGAAAAAGAAAGACAACAGTTTGAAACTTTAATGCAACAACAATCAGGAAATTCTAAATATAAACTAGATAACGGTATTGGAATTGGTGTTCTAGGTTTAACTTTTGGTGAAACCAAATTATATCAAGGAACAGTATATATTCCAATGGTAACAAGTAACATTTCTGCATTAGCTGGAACAGGATATAAAGCTAAAGGAAGTGAATATAATGAGATAGAAGCTTTACAGCAAGCTGCAGATGCTGCAAGATAGAAAGGATTTAAACCTGCAGGAAATACTTTAAAATAATAAATATATGCCTAAATAGAATGATTTAATTTTAACTCTTCTAGCAAATCCTCAGTTCACTACTGAGGATTTCTAGGAAGTTGGACTCTCCGCAAATAATACATCCTTAGAAGATGAAAATACTTATATAAATTCTAAAACAATAACAGAAAATCCTCTATTTCAAAAAGAGAGCGGAGAGTTTGACGAAGATAAATTTCACTCAGTGTATATTGGAGCAAGTAAGATGTTTTAGGATTTAAGTGATACAACATAGAATCCTAAAACTGTATATAGTAAATATAATATTTGGGCTCCTTTGGCACAAAGAGATATGACTCCCCAATTTGAATTAGTAAAAAGTCCTAATCCTGACAGAATTACTAAAAGTATGATTGTGTTTGGAAGAAATGGAGAAAGAGAAAAAACTCCACAGGAAATTGCACAATCATAGCAAGTATTTAATAGTAAAACAGGTGAATGGATGGATTCTCCAGAAGATTTATTTTCTTTCAAGAAATTATTTAATGATCCAATAGGATTTTTTTCTGATAATTTTGGAAATAATAAAGTATTAGCACAATATGATGAAGATATTGATGTTAATGGTAATAAAAGGGGAAGTATAAATTTTAATGAAAATTTAATTGAGCATAGAAAAGGAGAATATATGCTCAATGAAAATGGAACATATTATTATAGAACATTAAAGGATGGAGAAAATATTCATGGAAAACAACTTCTTCATTACTCTGATATATTAACTAGAGAAGGTTCTGCATTAAATTCTATTGATTTCTTAGATAGTGATGATATAGAAAAGAGTACTTTTGGAACATTTGTAAAAGATGCTTCCTTAATTGGAGCTATGTTTATTCCAGGAGGAGTAGGTACAGCTATTGCTGGTGCTACTATATTTCAACAAGCTGCTGGATTAGGAGCTACCTTAGGAAAAATAGCTTTACAGGATAGTAGTAATTCTACATTAAATTGGTTAGAGGGATTATCAGAATCTACAAATCCATTAGGAACTAGATCTGAATATTCTTCTGGAGATAAAATGTGGACTACAGAAAATCTTTTAGGAATGGTTGCTGATGTTATAGGACAATTATATCAACAAAGATTAATATTTAAATGGGCTCCTGCAATAACTAAAGGAAAATGGGGCCTTTCTGAAGAATCTCAAGCAGCTTTAAAAGAAAAATACATGGCTGAAGTAGCATCAAAGAATAAATCCTCATTAGATGCTATAATAGCTAAATATGGTTCTCAATCTCCACAAGCCGTAAAAGCTTCTCAAGAATTATTAGCTAAAAATCAATTAGAAGCAGCAGCTTTAGTAGAAGATTTTATGAAAGATTATTACAAATCTGGAGAACAACTTTCTAAAGCTTATATGACTATTCTTACTGTTAATGATATATATAGTGAAGCTAAAGAAGCTGGTGCCTCAGATTTTGATGCTTCTGTTATTACAGCGGGTTATGCTGCAATGGAATATGCCCTTTTAAGTACCGATATAGGTAAATGGGTTCTTCCAGAACTTAGAGGTGATAGACTTTAGAATAAAGCTATAGTAAGAGCTTTAACTAAGGATACTTTAGAAACATTTAAAAATCTCAATAAAGAAGCTACTAATAGTGAAGCAGCTAGAAGAACTTATTTATAGAGATTAGTAGATTTTGGTAAAAATGTTGCTAGAGGAGAATTTAATGCAGGTCTTGGTAAAAGAGCCGCTTTTGAAGCTGATTCTGGATTACTAAAAGCTGGAGCTGGCTCTATATTTGCTGGAGCATCAGCAGAAGCTATTGAAGAAACCTCTGAAGAAGTATTAGCAGACTTTTCTAGAGTACTTTTTAATGGTTTAGAAAAACTAAAGGGAAACGATGATATAAGAATGAAGAAACCTTGGGAAGATGAACATTTATTTGATAGATATGCAATGTCTTTCTTAGGTGGATTTATCGGTGGTGGTATATCTTCAGCAGCTTTTGATTTTAGTAGTGCTAGAAGATCTCTTAATATGGATTATAATAAAGCTGTTTAGGAAATTATATGGAAAGCCAGAAATAATGACTTAGACGGTATATATAAAATATTAAATAACGAAGAAATAGGTAATAAAAATCTTTCTGCTACAAAATTTGTTGAAGATGAAAATGGTTAGAAAATTTGGAAACAAGGTACTGAAAAAGATAACCAAGATATAGCCATAAAAAATATAGTAAAAAGACAAATTAAATTATTACAAGACACATTAGAAGCTCATGGTGGTAATATGTCTGATGAACGTCTTATAGATTAGAATGTATTAAAAGATATAAGATTTAGAGCTTTACAAAATTCCACTACAGCTGGAATATATATTCAAAAATATAACCAAGCATTAGGAAAATTAATAGAAAAAACTAATAAATTAAAATCTCTTAATACTCCTTTAGAAAAAGCAGAAAGTGGTACAACAGATAAAAAAGAAAGAGAAACAGGAGAATCAGAAGAAACTAAAAAGAGAAGACAAAAGTTAGAAAAAGAAATAAAGGAACTTGATGAATAGATAGACAATTTTACTTCTGGTAAACTTGCTCCATTATTTATGACTTCTGCTCTTTTAGAATCTACTCCTTTTATTTCTGAAGTATTTATGCGTTCTAGTTTTAAAACTTTTGCAGAAGATAAAGCTAAAACTAAGTTTGAAAATATTTCTGAAGGAGAATTAAAAAATTATTGGGATTAGTATTAGACATATCTTAGAACATCTAAAAAGGATGATTTAGACTTTGCTACTGAAGGATATTTAAATCTACAAAGACTAATTAAATAGAATTTTGAGGAGGCTAAAAGAATTGCTGAGGAATCTGTAAATAACGATCAATTAAAATAGTTATTAAAGGAACAAACATTATCTACTACAATCTTAAATATGACTGAGTTAGATGATGATACTTGGCAAGAAACTTTTTAGAAATTCATAAATGATAATCCATTAACAGAAAAATTTGTTACAGGAATTTAGCTTATTAGAAATACTGTAAAAGAAGCTAAATAGAATGCTGATAAAAAATTTGAAGAAGATAAAGCTCTCTATGATGAAAAATTAGCTAATGGAGAAATAGAAGAAAGTGTCTATTAGAGTTATATAACAGGATTAAATACAGTTAGAGATGATGCTTATACACAAGCCAATGAAGGTCTAAATAACGCTCTATCTGATATTAATTTTGATATGTTAGTAGAACAAGCTAATTAGCTTGCTGATAATTTTATTAATTTAGGTTTCATTAATGGAGCAATTAAAGATACTGTTGTAAATAGATTACAGGAAAGTATTGATAGACTTTAGGAACATTTAAGAGAATTAGAAGAACTACTAAATGCTGTTGACACAGATAAACAAGATGAAGTAATTGAGAAACAAAATAGACTAAATTCTCAAATTATTGAATTGAAAGAAAAATTAGAATAGGTTAAAAATTTAAAATATACACCTATTTTATAGAACTTAGATTAGTTTGCTCTTAATTTAAAATCTTATTCAGTATCTCAATTATTAGAAGAATTAGGAAATGCTATTCAAACTAATAAAACTAACATTGGCTAGTTTACATTTGGGGAGGATATTCATCATGCAATAAATGAAGCTGATAGAGTAATTGATTTATATATAGCAGCTTTAGAAGGTGCTAGAACTGATACAGTTGATCCTTTTAAAATTAATACTACTACAGGTAAAACTGAAGAAAATCTTTGGGGAATAAATAAAGTACTTAATGAAGTGCATGCAAAGGCTCCTAAAATTGATGGAGATACTTGGGAAGATTTACCTGAAATAGATGGAAATACTGCTAATATGATGTTAATGGATGCTCGTTCTATCAAATCCTTATTATAGTCATATAAAAAATTATTTGATATAAATAGAGGACAAAAACTTGAAATACAATCAAGAGTAGGAGCTAGAACAAGTTACTTATTATATAATAAAATTTAGAGATTATCTAGATTATTAACAAATTCTGACTTTCCTGAAGTAGATAAGGATGGAAAAACATATGAAGGAATTGCTGAATTTCAAGAAGCTATTGATAATTTACAATTCTTTAATGAAAATGTTAAAGGTAAAAATAAAGAAGATTGGAATATAAATTTATCTTTGGAAGAACAAATTGCTCTAGAAAAAGATAGATTAACTATGGAAACAGCTATATTTGAATTCTTTAATAAAAATACTGATAGAGATTGGACTCCTTTATTCAGTACAATATTTTTTAATTTAGGAGACACAAGAACTACATTATTAACAGAAACTGCTGAAGATATAGATGAATCTTCTTTAGTTGGATATTTAATATCTAAATTAGCTATAAACTCTTCTGATTTTTATTCTAAACTTAAAGATATGCTAAAATCAGGAGATAAGAAAATAGCTCCTTTATTAGGATAGGAAATAGGTGTTTAGTTACATTTAGATAATGTCTTAAATGGAAACGTTTTGACTAAAGCTATTTAGGCTTATAGATAGTCATTATACAATCATGTTAAAGGATTAAGTTTAGAAGAAAGACATAAATATTTATTAAAAGCTGGTATTAATTCTTATGCAATTTCTACTGATTATGGATTTAATAAATATTTCTCTTCATTAGATATAATGCCTCAATATTCTAATATAACATTTACAGATGGTGTAGCTGGAAGTGGTAAAACTACAGCAATAATGGCTACTGTAATTAAATTTTTGTAGACATACTATCCAGGAAAATTTAATAAAGTATGGACTATTCATGGAGGAGATTCTGATACAGAAACAACATTTTCTGAAGGTTTAAGAAAAGCTGTTGGATTAGCTGAAGATAAAACTGCTACCTTTAATAAAAAGACCTTCATGGATAAACTTACAGATGATAGAAAATTAACTAATGATGGTAATGTTTATCAATTTGAAGAAAATACTGACTATAAAGTAATTAATGGAAGATTAGTTCCAACATGGAAATTGAAATCTTATTCTAAAGAAGAACTCCCTAATATTATCATTATTGATGAGGCTCAATAGTTTACTTAGCTTGAATTATTAACTATTGATAAATTTGCTAGAGAAAACGGAATTCCAGTTATAATGTCAGGAGATTTATAGCAATCTTAGATGACTGGAGAAATTAAAATATCCAATGAGGATATTGCAGCAATAAATAAAGAATTAGCTGAAAAGGGAATAAAAGATTCTTCAGGAAATGTAATAAAATTCGATAAAACTTTTCCTCTAAATTTACATTTATCTAGGAATTAGGTTATACATACTCCTAAAATAGGAACAAGTATGAGAACTGAAAATAACTAGAAAAATATGAATATGGCTGCAGTGGAAGCTGCAATAGACATTGTTTAGGAAGCCAAAAAATCTGGAGAAGTTCCAAACGCTTAGATTGATTTACATTATTATATTGATGATAATAATATAGCTGGAGACTATTGGGCAACAGAAAATGAAGATATAACTTCTCTATTAGATAAAATGATTGCTAATTTAGGAGAAGGAGAAAAAATTAACTTTGCTTATTCTTCCGAAAATTCTGAAATCTATAAAACATTAAAAGCAAATTCTAAATATTGGGATAGAATAAATCCAATTAAGGGAACTGCTCTAGGATAGGAAGGTAATTATTGGATATTAGACATAAAACATAAACAGTTAAATGCTAATGGAGAAGAAGTAGATGTTCCTACAGAAACTTATTTACAAGATTTATATACAGGTATAACTAGAGCTAAAAAAGCTAGTATTTTAATTGGACCAAAATCTCCAGTATAGGGTATTAATCTAAATACTATTCAGGATTCTGAAACGCACCCCGAAAAGTACTCCGAGAAAGCTGTAGAGAAATTTACTGATAAAAGAATTAAAATATTAGAAGGAGCCTTAGAAGGAATGAATACAAAAGATATTCCTAATATTTCCAGAAATGTTCCTCCATCTAATCCACCATCTAATCCAACGCCAGAAGTTCCTCCAACGGGACCAGCTTCTCCAGTAGGACCTGCTCCAGTAAATCCTGTTCCTCCAGTTTCTCCAACACCTTCACCAGTTTCTCCAAGTTCTGGACCAAGTCCAAAACCAATTATTGAAAAATCTAAGAAAGATTCCTTCTTAGAAGGAATAAATAAATCTATATCTAATCAACATATAGTAGCTGTATTAAAAGCTGCTACTGAAGCTAATATTGCTGGAGAATTGACTAATGATGAATTTAATGAAATTAATAAAGCGGCTGAACAAAAATTACAAAAACTTAATAAAAGAAGTGATGAAGAAAAAGTAATTTAGGAAGGTATAGCTGCTGTGGGAGAAGGTTTAGCAGAAGTTTCTGATGAATTTACTAGACATAGAATTGAGTATATGTTAAGACGCCCCAACATTGAAAAAGAATTTAAAGAGAATATTGGAGTAGGAGTAAATTCTATTGAAGAACTTGTACAAAGAGCTATTAGTTCTATATTAGAGGAATTTAATTCTTTAGAAAACCCTTCAGAAGAAGAAATAAAATTTAAGGATGATATTATAAGATTACTTAACAAATCTTTAGAATATGATTCAACTAGAGCTATATTAGAAAGTTATATAACTCCTAAATCTGAAACTAACCCTGAAGAAGAAATTCCTCCAGTTGTGGAAGAAGTGGAACCAGAAGATATAGAAGAAGAATCAGAATCAAATGAAAAAGAAACCAAAGCTAAATTATCTGATGAAAATAGAGAAACCAATTCTGCTACATTTGATAAAGTAGAAATAAGTGGATTTAGTAAAAAAGATTTTAATTTCTTCTTATTTAGTAATGCTACATTTGAACTAGGAACAAATCTAATTAATGATGATGGAACATTTAATCCTAGTTCTGTTTCTTAGAGAATAGATTCACTAAATGGTATTGTTAAAATATTTGAAATAAATAATTTACAAGAGGGTATTAATTTATTAGCACAAGCTAGAAATATTTTAATGTCTGTTAAAAATAAATCAGACATGGAAAGACAGCTTGGAACACTATTTAATAGAAAATTAAGACAATTAGGTAAAGCTAATTTAGGTAATTTGTTTGTTAGATTTGCTATTAAAACTTCTGAACCTAACGTATTAAATAGTAAATACGATAAAGCTTAGAAAAATTATTACAATGAATCTGTACCATATGCTAGATGTTAGGTAGATCCTCTTTCTGAATCTAATTATGCTAACAATAGAAATCTTGTAGCAATAATTGGAGATACAGAGGACAGATTAGAAATTCCATTATTACAACTCAATAATCCTATTACTATTATATTGTAGAAAACCTCTGGACAATATAAATATCCTCAAATAGCATATACATATAATAATGCTTATACACGAGCATATAATTATGCTGCAGGATAGACTAATGCTGCTGGGTAGCCCATTATAAATGATATGGAAGGCTATTCTCAAATTGAAGCATTAAAAGCAGTAATAAATACATTTACTTAGAGTGATTATAAAGGATTAACTAATTTAATTAAAGTATATTTAGACACTAATAGAAAAATTTCATTTATTAGAGATCAATAGTGGACTATAGCTAAAAATCTACATAATTTTGGTCCTCAATTAAATTTACAAAGAGGATAGAAAGATAACTATGATAATGTAGATTACATACAGGAAGATAGATGGATTTCATTAAGTGAGTTAAGACAAGATCCTCAATTAAAAATAACTGGAGTTTATCATTATACTGATAAATCAGGAGAATTTGAGGATGAAGCTGGAAATCCTGTTAAAATTGTAACTAAACCTAAACATCCATTTGTATTATATACTGACGCTTTTTATGCTCATGATGGAGTAACTGAATTAAATTCAGATGATAATATTATTAATGAATTTATGTATCAAAAACTTCATCCTGAAGTTGAATAGACAATTAAATTAGTATATGTATTACCTCCTACATTTACAATAGGAGAATATGTTGAAAGTTTAATAGGATTTATGGTTAGGGGAAGTAAAAAAGGAGTACTAGGAAACCAAAGAACTCCTTTAAAAATATTAGAAGGATTAATTTATGATGTTGATGGTAATGTAAATTCTGAATTAATTCCTGTATTCCAAAATGCTTTTGGACAAGAAACTGGAATACAAGTTTATAATAAAGTTAAGGAAACCATAGATTAGTTAAAAAATTTAAGTTTTGAAGAATAGATTTAGAAATTAACTAATGATACACCTTAGGCATGGAATATTAATGGAGTTGGATTAAATGCTAACGTACAACTATATCAACAATTATAGAATATTATTAAGCAATTAGTTCAACCTAGTAGTATAACAGTATGGGGAACAATTAATCATAAAGGTTCTTCTGATATTAAAGATTCTCAACTATAGTTACTTTCACAAATATTTGAGAAAAGTGGTTTATCTTTATTCTATCAAACAAAAGGTAGTAAAGATTCTAGTTTAATAAAATATGGACGTTTTTCTCCTATACAAGAATCTGAAGACGGTGTTACAATAAATAACGATTATTTAACCACTGATAGAGAATATAAAGTTAATGGTAACTTATCTACATCTACTTTTATGGCAGATGAAGAATTTAATAATATTATTGAAGGAATGTTAAAAGGTTATCGTCCAGGAAGTTCTACTACTCCAACCACTGATGGATTCGCTTATTTTAATGATAACTATAGTGGATTTAATACAAAACAACAACAATAGCAACAAAATCCAGTATAGCAACAACCATCTATACATCCTGATATTCTTGATAAGTTAACTAAAGCTGGAATACAAAATTTTATAATTAATGTAAATCCTACAACTATTAATGACAATTCAATAAACTTAAAGAATTAGATTGCTTAGGAAATTAATGAGCTTAAATCATCTCATAAAGCATTAGTTCTTCCTAATGGAGAATTAATTATAGGTAAAAATGATTTCTTTAAAGATAAAGATGTTCAATTTAATTTAGGAAATAATCCATTTGAAAGTGGACAAAATTATTAGTTTGATGCTATAATTGATGGAGAAGAATATGATGTTGTTTATAGTGAAACTAATAACGGAAAAATAATGGAATTAACTCCTAAATAGAATCAGAATGAACAAATTAATAGTTACTCAGAAGTTGATCCAAATAATTTAAATATAGATAGAGCTAAAGAATTTTTAACTTAGTTATCTAATTCTTCAGAATCTTTAAAAGATCTTATAAATCCAATATTATTAGGAAATCCAGATACTTTGGTTGAAGAGACATTAGAACTTTTAAATTCAGATTTCTTTAAAATGATTTTAGAAGAAGAAAATTTGGATATTTCTTAGTTTAATGATATTTTAACTTTTGAATAGATGCCTAATTAGAATTAGGATATGTGTAATTTATCAATTAAAATTAATTTTGTATGAGTATAAAATGTACCTTTACACCAACGAAATTTAAATAGGAAGTACTAAAAAAGGTACTTCCTATTTTTAAAAATCGTCTTAATATGTCAGATAAAGACGTTAGAGATAGTTTATATAATACATTTAAAGATATTTCTGAATAGTTAGGAATTACTGGAATTAGTAAAGTAGACGAATCATTAGAAATCATAAAAAAAGAAGTTGCTAAATTTTTTAAAAGCGAGCAATGGTTAGATGATAATGATATTAGAGCTGCTTTAACTTAGTGGAAACACACTCCAATACCTGAAGACAATACAGCTGATCATTTATTAAAAGATAATGAAAAGCTTGAAAGGGTCAATGAAGATCCTTTTGAAACGTATTATTAGTTTGCTATGAACGCTAAAATTAGGGCTAAATAGTAGGCTAATAAAGTTGGCATACGCTCTATACTCTACAATGAACAAGGAATTATAAATTCTACTAACAAATTAAATGAATCTATAAGAAGTAGACAAGAAGAATTATTAAAAGATGTAATAAATTATTTAAAAAGTAGAATACCAGAGGAAAGACAAAATGAACATCCTGAAATATTTTCTGAAGGAAGAATGTATATTGATAATAAATATACTGGAATTGTAGAAAAAATATAGGAATACTACGGAAGTATTTTAGGTAGTTAGAATTTTGATCCAAGAATACTAAATAAATATTATAATGATGAAAATTATAAAGTATTAGATGCTTATAATTCTTGGATAATTCTAAATCATTTTGATACCATTCTTCAACAAATTTTTGGAAAAGCTATAAGTATAAATCCCGATTTATCTAAATATTCTACTAAAAATAAATATGCTATAGCTGGAGGAAGTAATGTATATGCAACTTGGAGAACCTCTGAAGAAATAGATATGGGAAAAGAAATAAATAATATAACTTAGGCTATAGTAACCTCTATTCCTTTTATTCCTTATGGTTCTACAACACCTTCTCAAAACAATATAAAATTTAATGAGTTTTTATATATCATAAGTAAAATTAAAAATCTAATACAAACAGCCAATAATGATTGGACTATTACATTTGGAACAAATACAACATTCTCAGAAGATTTTGTAGAAAAATATAATGGAAAATCATTTTTAGGGCTAATAAGTTCTATAAGAACAAATCCTTAGGAAATTTTACCTGATATATTTAAATTATTAAATAATGACAATGTTATAAGTGCATTAATAAGTGCTAATGTAATAGAAAGTAATACTTTTTTAAATGTTGATAAAAGTTTAATTAATTCATTATATGAAGGATTATTTAATGAAGATAATCCTAATAGTTTGTTATCAATATAGAATAAATCTGGATTTGATAATATAAATTATTTTGCATTTGTAGCACAAACCATTGATTCAGCGTTCCAATCATCATATTTACAATATTTTAGAAATCAACAAGGTGAAATATTTATTAGAAATATGTATGATTAGAGCATAAGCAATATTGAATATGCTATTAAAGACACTATAAATTCTATAAATAGTAAATTACTAGAACAAACTTATGATGAATCTAAGTATGATGTTAAAACAGAAAATAGAACATTTTCTGAAGGACAAACATATAATATACATTATAATGGATTAAATTATACTTTAACATAGTAGAATTCATAGATTACTGCAATTAGTGAAAATGGAAAAGTAATATATGATAGTATATTATTAGAAAATTTAATTAAGACATTCTTAAACACCCCTAATAATATAATATTTATTATAAAAGATTTCCATAAAGGTCCTTTAAAGG
>Ga0326512_10001316_pt1 | contig 19451 bp, 23 predicted proteins | sample 1_2617_0518_D_FD_203652 | JGI IMG/M metagenome (GOLD analysis project Ga0326512, IMG submission 203652) | Bovine rumen microbial communities from UC Davis, California, United States - 1_2617_0518 | ecosystem: Host-associated > Mammals > Digestive system > Stomach > Rumen | place: USA... | reverse complement strand
GAGTGGTCAGCGGCTCCGGGATGCGATCTGCTCGATAAAGAGCAATGGGCACAAGCAAACCCGTCACTTGGGTATGGCTTTCTGACAGAACGCGCGATTCGCTCCGCAATGGCTACAGATCCGGAAATCGTGTTTCGCACCGAATGTCTCTGCCAATGGGTAGAATCTTCCCTCCCGCAACCGTTCCCCGACGGAGCGTGGGAGGCCGGCGTTGACGAAACGTCCGAGATTGCGGCAGAATCGGAACTTACATACGGAATCGACTTGTCAGCGAATAGAACTTGGACATCAATTTCAGTTGCGGGCCAGCGCGAGGATGGGAACTATCATATCGAAGTGGTAGCGCGGCGCGTCGGAACCGAATGGGCCGTTGATTGGTTCCGGGCGAGAGCGCAACGCGCACCGATGCGGCTCGCTTTTCAGTCTCGCGGCGCTCCCGTCACCGGACTTGCGGAGCAGATCTGCACAATCGACGGAATAACGCGGATCCCGATTGAAGCCGGCGACCTGACCGGCGGTTGGGGCCGGTTTTGGGATGCCGTGGCCGCTGGAACGCCGCCAAAGGACGGCGAAACGCCACGCGGCGGCATGAGAATATACCACCTGCCGCAACCGGTTTTAGATACTCCCGCGAAAACCTGTCAGTTGAAGCCTATTGGGGCCGGCGTGGAAGTCCCTGACCGCTCGAAGTCGCCCGACGATATTTCGCCGCTATTCTCCTGTTTCGTTGCGTTCGCCGGTGCAACAAAGCTAGAACAGCCGGATAAAAAGACAATCTATCAATCGGCCTACGCTGGAGGCGCTGGGCCGGTTTTCATCTAAAGAGGGTGAATGAATGGGAATTATTCAAAGCCTGCGGAACCTTTTCGGTGGCCGGCAGGAAATCAATATCGTTTTCGGCCCGGAGGAATCGCCTTTTGTTGGAAGTCTGAGCGCCCGCCAGCTTTACGCAACGCAAGCAAACCTCCACGCGGTTGTTTCGTTTCTTGCCGAAAGCGTGGCGCAACTGCCACTGAAGGTCTACAAGCGGAACGGTGAAAACAACCGGACGCGAGACCGAACCAGCGTTGCCGCGAAACTGCTGTATAGGCCAAACGCGGATCAAACGTGCTATGAATTTATCTACGCCGTTATGGTCGAATATCAGCTTATGGGCGTTGCGACGGTCTGGTTGCTCCCGGATCCGGACAGTGAAAGCGGCTATCAGCTCCGGTTGATTCCACGCGAATGGATTGAAGAATCCAAAGCAGAAACGAATTACGCTCCGGACAAGTTGAAGGTTCGTTCCTATGGTGCGAGCGCTTATATCGAAATTCCGCGAAAAGAGTTTGTCCAGTTTCGGTTCTATTCGCCCGGGAACCCGGCCGGTTTCCAGTCCCCTATTACGTCGCTCCGTCAAACGCTGATGGAGCAGGTGCAAGCCGATAAATTCCGGACGGCAATCTGGAAGTCCGGCGGCAGGTTCAACGCCTATATTACGCGCCCGAAAGACGTTCAGCCGTGGGACGAAGAACAGCGTAAACGGTGGATTCAGGCTTTTCGAGAAGGTTGGAGCGCAAACGGCCCAAATTCCGGAAAAATTCCTCTGCTCGAGGATGGCATGGAAATCAAGCCGTATCAATTCAACGCGAAAGAAGCCCAGTATGCCGAAACCAAACAGCTTTCCCGTGAAGATGTCGCCGCCGCATATCATGTCAACCCGAATCTGATTTGGCACACCGGCTCCCAGACATACGCCAGCGCGAAAGACAATGCCAGAGCGCTCTATTCGGACTGTCTCGGCCCGACGATTCAGATGTTGCAACAGCGAATCAATTCTTTCCTGCTTCCGATGATCGGCACCGACGCTGAGACCTATGTAGAGTTTGACATGACAGAAAAGCTGAAAGGCAGTTTCGAGGAACGCGCTTCCATTCTGCAATCGTCTGTCGGTGGCCCGTGGCTGACTCGCAACGAAGCCCGCGCAGATAATAACCTCCCGCCCATCGAAGGCGGCGACGAACTGATTGTTCCGCTGAATGTTGTCACAGGCGGTCAGGCTAGTCCGACCGATACGCACATGGACGAAAAGAGCGGCGTTTCAGACATTGAGATTGACCCGGTTCGGATTGCTGATGTAATAGCCGCTCGAATCAAAAGAAAGCAATCCGAAATCCGCATCAAAGGCCGATCGGACGAATCGGAGGACGACGCGGTTACAGCCGTTTTGAAAAAGTTTTTCAAACGTCAGGCCGATTCCGTCTTGCCGAAGCTGGGCGCGAAGGCCGCGAATTGGTGGGACGAGGACAGATGGAACAATGAACTCGCCGACGATCTGGTTCCGGTCATGGATTCAATCAGCGACACCCACGGTAAGTCAGCGGCAAAAGACATCGGTTCCGAATACGATACCGACATTACCCGCAACTATCTGAAGGCTATGGCGCTCGGACGTGCAAAGGCCACAAACGCGGCGACCTACGAGAAGTTGAAACAGGCGAAGGCCGAATATGACCCGGACGACGAGGAATCAACGTCCCCGGCCAACGTTATGGAAAAGCGAGCTGAAACGGACGCGCCGACGCTCGGACGTTCCCTTGCTACCGCTGTTTCGAGCTGGGCCGTGCTGGAAGCTTGCCAACAGGCCCAGCGTAACGGGCTGAGACGCACGATCGAAAAAGAGTGGGTAACGGGCGCAAATCCCCGCGCCTCTCATGCCGCTATGGACGGTGAGCGCGTCCCGATTGACGAAACCTTTTCCAATGGCGCGAAGTGGCCCGGTGATGATGCCATCGGGCCGGATGAAACCTGCAACTGTAATTGTTACACGGAAGTTGTAATAACGGAGGGATAACATGAAACACAACCATAAGAATTTCGCAATGATTAAATCCGGCGACGATGCCGGCACGATCAGCGGCTATTTTTCGACCTATGACCGGATTCCGGACAGTTACGGCGACATTGTAGCCCCAGGCGCGTTCACCGATACCATCAAGAACCGCAAAGAGTCCGGCCACCCGTTCCCGCTCTGCTGGAACCATGATCTGAACCAGATTATCGGCGCGGTTGATTCCATTGAGGATGACGATCACGGCCCGCTCATGACCGCGCATTTCTTTGACACCCCGCTCGCACAGGAAAAGAGAAAGCTTGTGCAGGAGGGCGTTGTCTACCAGTTTTCGTTCGCCTATGACATCCTCGGAACCGAAGCGCCCAGCGACGACGAACGCAAATCCGGCGCGTTTCAGGTTTTGACCAAGCTGGATCTGTTCGAGGTCAGCGTGGTTCCGATCCCGGCGAACCCCCGCGCAGAAGTGACCGACATCAAGAGCGGTCGACGCAACAGTAAAGCGGACGCGGACGCTATCAAACAGGCTATTGCACTCTTACAGGGTGTTTTAGATGATGCAGACGACCCCGACGACGGAGAGGACGACCCCAAAGACAACGGGAAACCGGAGGATCCGAAGGCAAGCAATCCGAAAGCGGCTGAACTGCTCGAATACTTCAAAAATCTGAATATGGAGGTTTAACCCATGAACAAGAAGCAGATGCTTGCCGCCCTCATGAAGGAGGCAAAGGAATTCGCCGAAAAGATGGACACCAAGAACGCCGACGACGTTCAGAAGCTCGCCGACTACAAGTCCAGAATCGAAGCTCTGAAGGCCGAAATCGAAGCGGACGAGGTCAAGGCCGCTCTGCTGAAAATGGTCGGTTCTGAGCCCGCCCCCGATTCCGACGCGGACGATGCCGACAAGGACACCGGCGACCCGATCACCGACGGTCTGAAGAAGCTCGACCTCGCGTACCTGAAAAAGAACCGTGGTTCTGTTCAGACGTTTATCAAGCCCGCCAAGGCCGCAACCGATCCCGTCACCGCTCCGGTGATTCCCACCTACAGCCAGCGAATCGCGGTCGCCCCCGAGCGCGTCAGCGTTCGTTCCCTGTTCGGTTCCGAGAACATTTCCGGCAATTCCTACACCTATTTCGTTCTCGGCGAAGTCGAGGGTACGCCCGCAGTAACCGCCGAGGGTGAAAAGAAGCCGCAGATTCACCCGACCTATACCCCCGTGACCGAAGCACTGGACAAAATTCCGTGTTTCCTGAAGGAAACCGACGAACTCCTGTCCGACGCTCCGTTCCTCGAGAGCGTGATTCGCGGCCGTGGCATCCGCACTCACAAGCGCGCTGTGGAAGCATACCTCATCAACAAACTGCTCGGCACCAGTGGCCTCAACACCAGCGTCACCGGTGGTATCAGTTTCGACAACATCCTGAAGGCAAAGACCGCGGTCATGGACGGCTCTGGTTTCGCTCCTGACGCTCTGGTTATCAACCCCGTCGACCTGCAGGCGCTCCTGCTCCAGAAGGACAACGGCACCAACGGCCAGTATCTGATGGGCGGCCCCGCATACGCTCCGTATGGCAACGGCGTGTATAGCGATACCCTCCCCATTTGGGGCCTGACCGTCGTTGCGAGCCAGAATATCGCCGCCGGTACCGCTATCGTCGGCGCGTTCAAGGACGGCGCGGATGTCGTCACCAAGGTTGGCGAGGGCCTGCGCGTCGAGGTTGCCAACACCAACGAGGACGATTTCGTGAAGAACATGATTACCGTCCGTATCGAGGAGCGTATCCTCGAGGCCGTGCGCGTTCCCGGCGCGTTCGCCAAGCTGACCAACACTTAATTTTTCCCTGTGCGTGGGGCCGTGCAATACGGCCCCGCGTATTTCAAAGGAGGTGGAAACGGAATGCTCAAAAACTACAGGATGCCGAACGGCTATATTTACCAGTACGAGGAAGGCCGGCAACCCGCGTCCGCTGTTGAAGTGGAGCGGAAGCCCGCCGAACCCGATACCAAAGTGAGCGAGCCGAAAAACAACAAGGCCAGAAAGCCGGTGAAGAAATGAACCTGCTGACAAACTGGGGCTATTCACTCGTTGATATTCCAATTCTGCCGGACATGATCAACGTCGCAGAATTCGACGCGTTCACGGCCGGGAAATACTCCGGTGATAAGCGAATCGCCCCGTCGCTCCGGGCCGCGCAAGAAGCGATTCGGAACTATTGCGGTTGGCACGTTTACCCGACCTTGCCCTGTGAGTATGTGACCGATAGTGAAAACATCGGACGCATGATCCAGCTCCCGGCCCGCTATGTTACCGACGTTGAGAGCGTGACGTTTCGCGGCGTTGAACTCGACGCGGCTTTTTATCATTTGAAGCCGAACGGCCTGCTCGTTTTCGACCGCCAGATTTGCGGTTGCGGCTGGAATGATATTGTTGTTCGATACAATGCCGGCATCCCCGACCCGCTCATGGGCGCTATTAACGAATTGATAGCGCACAGAGTAACCCACGCGCTCGCCCAGTCTTACGGCGTACAGTCTGAAGCGGCCGGCGGCGTGTCAATCACATATAACGCAACGTGGACGAATAACGCAAGGGCGACAGCGCTCCCGGACGATAACAAGGAAGTCCTCGCCCCGTACAAGTTACAGGGGGTGTTCTGATGCTCCCATCGTTCGTACAGAATAACGGTCAGACCGTGACCAGAATTCGACCAGGCACCAAGAAGGAGCGCGGTTCAGACGTTCCCGATTGGGACAGCGCGTCGGAATTGGATATTGCCGGTTGCTCCGTTCAGCCCGCCGGAACGTCCCTATCGCAAGATGGGCGCATTCTCGGTGTCACAGATGGTTACACCGTTTATATGCCTCCCAGCGCTGACGTGAAGGCCGGCGACCGGATCCGGTACGACGGCGACCTGTACACAATCAGCGGCGACCCGCGCCGGTGGAAATCTGCAACAGGCCGGCTTGACCATATCATGCTTTCCATCGAAAGGTGGCGCGGATAATGGCAAGTCAAATCCGGTTGCAGTTTATCAGCGAAGGTTTCCGGCAAATTTTAACCGGTAGCGAAGTGCAAGCGCTTGTCTCAGAAACGGCCGACAACATCAAAGCAAGGGCCGACGCAAATATAACTGAAGAATCTGACGGTTTCAAGTCCCGGACGTGGCTCGGCAACTACGGCGGCGGGCGTTGGATTGGTTCAGTTTCTACCACAGACAAGGCGAGCATGATTGCAGAAGCCGAAAACAAGGCTCTCAGTAAGGCGGTGAGCTAGTGAAAATCAAACGCAGTATTGATATTGAAGATGAAATCCGTGTCGGTCTGTCAGGGTATTTCACGGCCTATTGCCGCCCGCTCCCGGCTGAATACACTTTGCCGAACATCCTGATAACGCAGGTCGGCGGCTCCGACGCAAACGATATTGATACATTCGATGTCGTTTTGGACGCAAGAGCCGAAACGGAGGCCAGCGCAAGCGAAACCCTCCGAACCGCTATCGGCGTTTTGAAAGCCGTCGCCAAAAATCAGTCCACGGCGATTCGATATGTAGAAGTAAACACAAACGGCTCATGGGGAACCGACCCCGTGCGGCCGGATCTCGCAATGTGTACGGCGCGGATTCGCGTTGTTGCACATCTTGAAAACATGGAGGTTTAACACATGGCATCTAACGACACCAAGCTCGGCCTCGGTCTTGCAACCGGTATGTTTTACCATGCTCCGGCCGGAACCGCTCTCCCGGCCTACCCCGCCGAAACGCTGAACTCCGCGTGGAAGGAAGTCGGCGACGTGACGCAGGATGGTATCACCCTCGCAACCGACAAGAGCACCGAGAATATCAAGAACTGGGCGAACGTTATCAAGCGTGTAATCATGACCGACCACGCCGAAACGATCAGCGCCCCTCTGCAGGACACTATCGAGGAAACCCTCAAGGTGGTTCTCGGTGAGGATAATGTCACCATTACGGCGGCGACCGCTGAACATGGTAAGCTCATCGACGGTCACCTGTCCGCGCCCTCTCTGCCGGAACCTGAAGCGTTCCTGTTCCTTATGAAGGACGGCGACGACATGATTGCGGTCGGCACCCGGCACGGCCAGATTACGGCCCTCGAAAACGTGGGATTCGCTCCGAACGGTGCTATCGTCTGGACTCCGACCATTACCGGCATGGAGGACGGCTGGCACATCATCGTTGACGACGGCCAGAAAAGCGCATGAGAGAAATCACGCTCGGGAACCGGAAAGAGCGGAAGGTTCTGAAAATCAATATCGGTGAGGACAGCTATTCCCTGCCGCTCATGGGAAGCCTCACCATGAAGGAAGCAACCAGACTCGACACCGAGGCCGGGACGCTTGCTTTCATTACGGATTACATCCCGAAAGATGTTATCGACAATCTGACGATTGACGATTTCAATACCATTGTGGACGCGTGGAAATCCGCGTCCGACATCGAGGGCGCGTCTCTGGGGGAATCCTAAGCCTCGCGCGGTTTGCAAAAAAACATCGTGGGGCGCTGGAATACGACCTGTTATGTCGAACAGGCTGTGAGCTGGATGATGTCGGGCGCTCGCTATCATGGCGGGCGCTCGGCAATTTTATTCGGAATCTGCCGCTGGATTCCGCAACGATACACGAACTTAACCCGGAAATGTCCGAGTGGAGTAACGCGGTCAAAACGAATGAAATCCTCGCTGATATTTACGATATGTTAGCGATGATAAATGCAAATCTAATCGCGGTCGGGAATAAGAAAAACGCCAAAGCGCCGAAGCCCTACCCCCGGCCCGGTGCAAAGCCAAAGAATGAACAGCATTTCGGATCCGGTGCCTTGCCGCCGAACGAACTGCGAAAATGGATAGAAGAAAAGAGGCGAGCACATGGAAATGGTTGAAGTTGCGAAAGCAACTGTCACAATCGTTCCGACCATGCAAGGAGCGCAACAGACCATAACACAAGAGTTGACCGGTGCCGCCGCGCCCGCCGGTGTTGCCGCAGGTAAAGCGGCCGGAACCAACCTCGCAACCGCGCTCGGGAATAAAACGTCTGCCATCGGAAAGGCGTTGAACAAGAATATCACGGTTCCGATTATGGCAGTCGGCACCGCCTCCGTCGCCGCGTGGAAATCGGTTGATGCCGGCATGGACGCGGTAGCGGCCAAAACCGGAGCAACCGGCGACGCTCTGGCATCCATGCAGGATAGCGTTAAGAGTCTCGCAACGTCCATCCCGACCAGCTTTGAAACAGCAGGTAACGCGGTCGGCGAAGTCAATACCCGTTTCGGTCTGACCGGCCAAGCGCTGGAAGATTTGTCCGCGCAGTTTATCAAATTTGCGGATCTGAACAACGTTGACGTTACGTCCTCCGTTGACAACGTGCAAAAGGCGCTTTCCGCTTTCGGTCTGGACGCATCGAACGCGAGCGACCTGCTCGACACGCTGAACGCCGTCGGTCAGCAGACGGGCGTTTCTATGGACTCTTTGACGAATGGTTTGATTCAAAACGGAACCGCGTTCCAAGAACTCGGACTGAACGTCAATCAGAGCGTGGCCCTTATGGGGCAGTTGGAGAAATCCGGCGCAAACTCTGAAACCGTTATGAACGGCCTTAGAAAAGCGCTGAAGAATGCCGCCGCTGATGGAATCCCGCTGAACGAAGCCCTCTCCGAACTGCAAGATACAATCATGAACGGAACCGACAGCATGGACGGTCTGACCGCCGCTTATGATCTGTTTGGCAAATCCGGCGATCAGATTTACGGCGCTATCAAAAACGGCACTCTGGACTTTACCGCCCTCGGTGCCGCCGCGCTGGACGCGAGCGGGAGCGTTTCCTCTGCGTTTGAAGAAACCAAAAGCCCAATGGAGAATTTCCAAACGGTTTTGAATCAGTTGAAAATTGCAGGTTCGGATATTGTAACCGCCGTCGGCCCCGCCATTGCCTCGGCCGGTTCTACGCTTGCAGATGTGCTCGGGAAGATCACCGCCGCATGGAATACCCTGTCCCCGAAAACGCAAGAGGCCATTGTCAAGGCCGCTCTGGTTGCCGCCGCCGCTGGGCCGGTTCTGTCCGTCGGCGGGAAGATCTTTTCCACTATCGGGAAAGTCGTTTCGATTGCCCCGACGCTGATTTCCGGTATTGGCTCCGTCGTTACTGCGCTCGGCCCCGTCGGGCTTGCTATCGGCGCGGTTATCGCGGTCGGTGTCACCCTGATTAAGCATTGGGACGACATCAAAGCCGCCGCGAAACAGATTGCCGACGCTTTCCGGGAAAAGTGGAACGACATCAAAGAGTCCACGTCCGACATGGTTCAAGGTGCGATTCAGAAGTTTTCCGACATGAAACAGAGCATTTCTGACAAGTGGGAAGAAATCAAACAGAACGCACAAGAGAAATGGGAAAACATTCAAAAGAAAATCACGGATCCCATTGAAAAAGCGAAAGAGTCTATCCGGAACGCTATTGACTCTATCAAGGGCTTTTTCGACGTGAAATTGGAGTTTCCCCATATCAACCTCCCGCATTTCAAAGTATACGGCGGGAAAGTCCCGTGGGGCCTCGGTGGGAAGGGCTCTCCCCCGTCCATCGACATTGAATGGTATGCCAAGGCCATGGGAAACGCCATGCTCCTAACCCGCCCGACCATTTTTGGAGAGCAGGACGGGAAATTGCTTGCCGGCGGCGACGCTGGAACCGAAGTCGTGGCAGGTGCAAATAGCTTAATGCAGATGATCCGAAGCTCGCTCCGGTCTGAACTGGCCGAAGCGGACGAGGGCAACGTGCAACAGGTCAATTTCTACATTTACGGCGAACGCGGCCAAAGCGTTGACGACATCGCCGACGCGGTGGCGCGAAAACTGTATTACGACGTTCAGAGAAAGAGGGCGACAGCATGATAAACTCGGACTGGAACGGAACAATCACTTATAACGGCATTTCAAGTCCGGATCTTGGCGTGATTGTTCGCAAACTGCCGGTTCTGCGAAAGCCGAAACGGAAAGGAAACGTTATTTCGATTCCCGGCCGGAATGGTTCGCTCGCAATCGAAACCGGCGGCTTTGAAACCTATATTCAGCCCTACGAAATCGCCATGACCGACAAACGGAACGGCGTTGCAATCAAAGCGCGGGAAATCGCGTCCTGGTTGCTGAATACCAGCGGTTTCATTCGGCTGGAGGATAGTTTCGAGAAAGATGTTTACAGAATGGCCCGGTTCGCTGGGCCGTTCGACATCGCGCCGATCATGGAGCAGGACGGCAAGGTTACAATCGAATTCGAGTGCCAACCGCAAAGATTCCTTAAAATCGGAGAAAACCGGATGCGGTTTTACCAGTCTTTGACCTCCGGCGCGTGGGCGCTGTATGTCGAATTGAAGGAAGTCAACCACCTTGTAATCTCCTTCACGGGCGACGACTATTACAGCGATACCGTCAATATTTTCAGGCGCTACCCGGAAAACGGCGGCTTTGAAACGGTCTACGGGAGTAACGGATATGTCGATATTGACCCGTCCAATTACAACGGCGAAGAATACCAATCTGTATTCATTCAGGGATCCGGAAGCAAAGAAAACGAAACGACCGTTGGCGTATATCTGAACGGCCAGCGCGTTTTCGCAATGGAGAACGGTACCGGCTATCTGTACAACCCGACGGCATACGACGCGAGGCCGCTCATGTATGCCGAAGCTATCAACGGTGCAACACCTGTCGCCCAGTCTGTATATATGACGTACAGTAAGACGGTTTTGGAAACCGGCGATTACTACACGTTCTATAATCACCCGCTCGGCATTTCAAACGAAATCAGCCTGAACAACTACAAAATGGCGCGGATTACAACCCGCATGACTGGAAACGGCTGTATCTATGCGTTCTTTGACAGCTCCGGCAAACTGATTTCCGGCAGGTGGGGTAATTCAACCGAAACATTTGTTTTGGACGAGGAACCTGTCCCGATCCCGACCGGTGCAACGAAAATGGTCGTCGGTGCCTATGATAGAGACGGATCCTATACGCCGGTTGTAACTCTTGCGTCGACCACGAACAACACGGTCGGTTTCTTCCTCGGGAACACGCTGGTTGACATTGATTTCGGGAGCATTCCGAGCGTATATATCGACTCCGAACTGCACGACGCATATCACGCGGACGGCTCCAACGGAAACGATAAAGTTTCCTTCAAGAATTGGGACGAACCTTACAAAACGTTCCCTGTTCTCTATCCAAAACGAAACGCGCTGAATATCAGCGGTGCAGATGTTCGTCTGGACATTACTCCGAGGTGGTGGTTACTGTGATTCCGACATTGTACGAAGCAAAAACAAATAATTTCAGTAATAACGGCCTCGGCGGTTTGCCTCACGCTATTTCGTGCCAAGTGACCGAAGAAAGACACGGACAGTATTTTCTTGAAATGGAATATCCGATTGGCGGACTCCATTTCGAGGATATTTGTTGTGACCGCATCATAACCGCGCCCCCAGCGCCCGGAAAGGCCGCTCAACCGTTTATCATTCGGCGCGTATCACGCGGAATTGACGGCGTGGCGAAGGTATACGCTCCGCATATCTCCCGACTGCTGGAGGAGCGCATTTCCCGAACGCATCAAGCGAACTATGGTAGCGCAGGTTTTTCGCTCATGGTCAATAGAATCATGAATAGAAGCTATCCGTATAACGGTGGATGGGATAAATTCACCGGAGTCAGTACCTCTGCAACCGGTTCAAAAGAATTGAACATTATACCTCCTGTTGCAACGACGATGGAATGTATTGTCGGAGTGGAGGGATCCCTTGTCGACCTGTGGGGCGGCGAAATCGAATGGGACGGCTTTACTATTCGCCATTCCGAAAGGCGCGGAACTGATACCGGAATCAAAATCGAATTCGGTTCAAATATGCTGAATATCGACGCGGAGGTTGATATGGCCGGCCTTGTGACCGGCGTTGTATCGTACTGGCAAAAAGACGACGTTTTGGTGTATTGCGATTACCCAAAAAACGCCTCAAACGCAAGCCAATTCGGAACCGTTCATTGTATTGCGGTCGATGTCACCGAAGATATGGGCGACTATTACACGGCAGAAAACCCGCCAACACAAGAGCAAGTTGCGAAGTATGGACAGTATTTTCTGAATGACACCACTCGAAACGAATTGAAAACAAGCATCGAAATCGGTGTGGCTCCGGGTGCTCTGCCGCCGTTTGACCTGAAGCCGACACCAGAAAGAAACGTTTACCTCTGTGATACCGTGGAGGTTATTCATTCCGGTCTGAAGTTGCGGCAAACTTCAAAAATCGTCAAATGCGTTTTTAATGTGCTGACCGAAAAATACGAATCAATCACGGTCGGCTCTATCCGAAAGGATATTTCTGACACCATCGCAAGTTTAATTTGAGAACGGAGCGTGAAGAATGACTAATCTCATTGTGAACGTGGAACACCCGCCGAAACTGTTACCGCTCGGTTTCGAGAACGAGGACAATTTTCGGCCCATCGAATTCCACTTTGACTCATGGCTGGAACGTTACCCCGGTGGCGCGTTCAGCGTGGTCTATCAGCGCCCGGACGGTACAACCCTGATTCCGATTGGAGGCGCTACCGAATCGCCCGTGCTGTGGGCTCCCGGAACGGCTGATGTCGCCTATGAAGGACAGGGCGAAATGCAGTTGTTATATCAGATCCCCGACACCATTACGGGCCTGTCTGCCGTTTTCAGTACCATTGTAGCCCGAAGCCTGATCAGCGCCGGCAACGTCAGCACCGAACCGAGCTGGGTAATGGTCGTAACGGAAGCCGCCGCCCGCGTTGAGCTGGCCGAGACCAAGATGCCGACAATCGGCCCGAACGGAAACTGGTTCATTTGGGACACGGACGCTGGAGAATACGCCGATTCCGGTGTATCTGCAGGCGCGGACGTTGACCCGGAGGACATCGAAACCGCCGTTTCGGAATATTTCAGGAAAAACCCGATCAAAGCTCCGGTTGATTCGGTTAACGGAAAGACCGGCGTGGTTACGCTGGACGCTGGAGATGTCGGAGCACTTTCGGACGATGTATCGGCCGATCCGGATTCGGTTTATGTCTATGACGGAACGAGCTGGGCCGTGGTTGCAAAGAACGCATTCAAAACGCTGTTTGGCATCCCGTCAAGCTCCGATATTCCCGCAATGGCAACCGCAACGGATATGTCCGACTGGAATGCAGGAAAGACAGCAGACGCGGCGACGCTTGCGGTTGTTTTTGCGTCCGCTATGGATTCGCTGAACGCCCTCGCCACCCGTCTGAATGCGGTTGCAAACAGCGACGACACCACGCTGGATCAGCTATCCGAAATCGTGGCGTATATCAAGAATAACAAATCCTTGATTGACAGCGTTACCACGTCGAAGGTGAACGTTTCCGACATCGTTGATACGCTTGTCAGCACGGACGCAACCAAACCGCTTTCCGCGAATCAAGGCCGCGCCTTGAAAGCCCTGATTGACGCGATTCCCGCCCTTCCGACGCTGGCGAGAGTTGCCACAAGTGGCAGTTATGACGACCTGCTCAATACGCCGCGCATTCCTCCGGATCCGACCTGGTGTGGTGCATGGAATAGCAGTACCCAATATCATGAAGGCTGTTTTGTTTCTTATAACGGCGCTATTTACCGATGCGAAATCGACGCATTAGGTCAAGACCCGGATGAGGCTCAATATTGGAGCAAGTGGTTTGATGCGAGCGATCTTCGCGCGCAGAGCGTTCTTACATTCGATTCCGCGCCCACGCAAGGCAGTAACAACCCGGTAACGTCCGGCGGCGTTTATAACGTGCTGGGCGGCATTGAGACGCTTTTGGCGGCTCTTTGATGGAGGGAATAACACATGAGTATCGCAAGTGAAATTTCCCGGCTCCAGACGGCAAAGGCCGCTTTGAAAACGTCCATCGAAAATAAGGGGGTAACGGTCAGTCAGTCCGCTACCCTCTCCGATTATCCCGCGTTAGTCGATTCGATTCAGACCGGAGGTGGAGGCGGCACCGATCTGTCCGCGGTTGTGGTCTATGTTGCCGATTTCTATGTTACCGCCGATACCACGGTCACGGCCGGCGAGCTTGACCGTTGGCATAGAACAATCTATGGATTCGGAACGAACGCAACAAGCTGACCGTGAATTTCAAGTCGGGAACCTTGCCGACGATCTGGTTGAACTCACTTTGACGCTCTGTAATAAAGACGCGGAACACAACCCGCGTTTTCCGGAACGGCTCTATGATAGTTATGTGAAATGTATCGTTGATACTGCGCTCAGTATTCAGAAACACGCGTTCATTGCGAACGACGATAGAAGCATGAGCGCGGCAGAACGGAAACGCTATCAAAGCCGCGCCGAGGCAGAGTGTATTTATTTGAATCACTTGATTCGGATTGCGGGCGATAAAGGATGGATAAGCGATAAACAGAGGGAGCGTTGGCAGAAGCAGACCGACGCTCTGCGCTGGAAAATTTATTGGTGGAGAACCGCCAAATAGGGATTGTCTGATACCTGTCTGCCGTGAACTGGTGGCTCCGATCTGGTTACAATGCTCAGCAGTTTCGGAACGTCAACACCAATGGCACAGCGAACAACAACAACGCCACGAACACCAACAACTATCAGCGCCCCGCGATGGCGACACTTTTTAAAGCCGCCATGGGAGACAACACCTTAATATAAAAATTCAACGCCCATTCTCGAAAGGCAGGTGGGCTATCGTGGATTTGAGTCAACGCAATATCTGTATCGCTTATAGTGACGCGGCGAAAGGAAAACGGGATCAACCGAACCACCAACGCATCCGGTACGAACTGGAGGCGTGGAGTTTCGACCTGCAAGAATCGCTGATTTGCGAAACGTTCAGGCCGTCCCCAATGCGGTTGAAAAGCATCATATTCCCGAAACCCCGAGTTGCACAGGTGCCAAACGTCCGTGATAAAGTCGTTCAAAATCTGATATTCAACGGCGAAACCTATTTTGATCTGACCCGGAGTCTGATACCGGAGGCGACCGCGAACACACGCGGGCGCGGGACGGATTATGCGCGGGATATGCTCAAAAGACAATTACAAAGCTTTTGGGCGAAATATCACGTTCAACCGTGGATTCTGAAAGCAGATATTCACGGCTTTTTCGGCTCCATTCCGGTTGAAGGCGCGGCTGCATTGGTCGAACGCTATGTTCAAGACCCGAAAGCCCGCTGGATCATGATTCAATTCCTGAAGATGCAACCGCGAGGTTTGCCGCTTGGCTTGCGTCAGTCTCAGGCGCTCGCAAATCTGTATCTATCAGAATTAGACCATATCACGAAAGAGCGCTGGCACTTCCATTATTTTCAGCGCCACATGGACGATTTTCTGATTTTGTCACCCACGCCCGAACCGCTCCGTCAATACCTCGAATGGTTGACCGAATATCTGGACGGAATCGGGCTTGAACTGAATCCGAAAACGGCTATCACATTTGCAAAATTTGAATATCTCGGTTTTGAATACCGCATGGGCGAAACCGGGAAGGTCACAATGCGGATGGCGAAGGGTAAGCGCGAAAAGAAAAACCGCCATTTGCGTTTTATGGTCGAACAACTCAGGCAAGGCAAGTTAACCCCGGAGAAATTCGCGGAAAAGTATTTCGGTTGGAGGCTACACGCCCTGAAGGGAAACACGCGGAACATGGTACGGTCAACCGACCGACGATTGAACGAACGATTAAACAAAATAGGCTATCAACTGCGAGTCGTGCCGCATAAGGCCGGGAAAGTACATTGGCGCGTCGTGGTTGAGCCGATAGGAGGTAAACAATGTCCAGATACATTTCAGACCTGACAGCGGGAACGCCCGTCTGGATCGACGAAAACGCGATTCATTGCGAATGGATCTATCTCGGAGTCGATAACAGCGGGAATTGTCGCCTCTTGCGCGTGGAGGCTCCGTTGCAGAAACGAATGCACAGCTCCAACGTCGCAACCTACCCCGGAAGCGAAGCCGATGCATGGTATGAAGATGAAACGAACGGTTTCCTCTCCAGATTCGACGCGAACACAATCAACGCATTACAGGCAACCACGATCTGTTGCGCGGACTATGCCACAAGCGGCGACGGTACGGTTCAGTATATCGAAACGACCCGACGCGCTATGCCCCTGTCGTATAAAGAGGTTGGCTTCGGCGGTTCAGAGACGGACGTTTCTTTCCTGCCCGCTCTGCTGGCCTATTACAACACGTCGACCGCGAACACGGCACGTATCGCGAAAAACACGGCAGGTTCTGCCGTGAACTGGTGGCTCCGATCTGGTTACAATGCTCAGCAGTTTCGGAGCGTCAACGCCGTTGGCACAGCGGGCAACGGCCTCGCCGCGGTCACCTACAGCTATCAGCGCCCCGCCATTTCTGTCGCGCCAGCGACACTCGTCAGCGACGAAGGCGCTGACTCTATCTTTCTTCTCCCTGATGGCAGACGGACATACTGGACTATCGACGCGCTGTGCAAGATGGGCAAGAGCGTGAGCCGTCCGAAAAAGGCAAAATTGATCGTCCCCGAAACGAATATCTCCAGCGCAACATATAAGGTTGCAAACAACGCGGGCGATGCGTCCCCGGCGTGGGTGAACTGTGCAAATGGAAGCGTTGTCGATCTGCCGAACACCACAAAGGAAACGACCAATTATGAATTGGCCGTGAAGGTCGACGCACAGGCCAGCACACATGACGGCTGTATCGGCGAGCCGATTTTGATTGTAGAAACGGAGGATTGACCATGCCCGACATTTTGACTTATCTGAAGTCGAGAGCCGAAGCGGAGCAGGAAACCGACCCGGACGAGGCCACGGCTGAAGATTACGTTTCCGCGCTCGAAAAGCTGGGGGTGAATTTCGATGAAGAAAACCAGACTGATTAACGCCGTAAACGCCCACATGACGGAGAAATTGCAAGCGCTTGCGAAACTGGACGACAACACCGCCCTGGACGTGCTGGAGCTGTTCCCGCTATGGCATCCCGGCACGGGCTACGACCCGGACGAACGCGTCCGCTATGGCGGCAAACTCTATCGCGTGGTCATTGGCCACACATCACAGGACGGTTGGACACCGGATCAGACACCGGCACTGTTTACGGAGATTGCAAAGCCCGGAGAAATCCCGGTCTGGAGGCAACCAACCGGAGCGCAGGACGCATATCAGACCGGGGACAGGGTGCATTATCCTGACGCAGACGGCGCGGTCTATGAGTCCCTGATCAACAACAACACATGGTCGCCGGACGACTACCCGGCAGGATGGAGGAAACTATGATGAATGAAGACCTGAAAGTTAATCTGAAACCCGGTGAGGTATTCTGTGGTGATACCGAATATGAGCTGTCCGACGGGAAGGAGGCCGGGGAAGATGCTGAGTAAACTTTGCAAAGTCACGAAGCTGTCTCCGAACTGCTCCAAACCGCGCAATCACAGTATCGACCGGCTGACCTATCACCACATGGCGGGCGTTCTGTCCGCGCAGAGTTGCCTTGACTGGTTCGCCCAGACCCGGGCACAGTCCAGCGCGAACTACTGCATCGGCTATGACGGCACTATCGGCGGTTGCGTGGATGAAGATAACCGCGCATGGACAAGCTCCAGCCGCGAAAACGACAACCGCGCTATCACGTTCGAGCTTTCCAACTCTGCCGCCGGCGGTAACTGGCCCGTATCTGATTCCACCATTCAGGCCGCTATCGACCTGACCGTGGACATTTGCAAGCGCCACAGCAAAACAAAAGTGATCTGGTTTGGAGAAAAGGCAAAGTCCCTCGAATACGCTCCGAAACAGAACGAGCTTGTTGTAACCGTCCACCATTGGTTCGCAAATACGAACTGTCCCGGCGCGTATCTGGAGGCCCGAATCCCGTACATCGTCAGCGAGGTAAACAAGCGGCTCGAAGTCAAGGCCGCGCCGAAGTGGTACGAATCCAGCGGCGAATGGTCCGAAGCAAAGCGCCTCGGCATCACGGACGGGACCCGGCCGGACGATCCTTGCACCCGGGCCGAAGTCGCCGCAATGATTCTCCGTGCCCGGAAACTGGATAAGGAGGCCAAATGATGGAACTTTCGGATCTGGTTCAAAACATTCATTTTGTCAACCTGTTCGCGGCAATCTGGGCTCCCATTGCGCTTATGGCCCTTGATTTCGCAACCGGCTATATCGGCGCTTGTCTGCGCGGCGAACGGTCGTCAAGCAAAATGCGCGAAGGTGGAGGCCACAAAGCCGCCGAAATCGCTTGCATTCTCGCCGCCCTGATTGTTGACGGTTCCCTGATGCTTGATATTAAATTCGTCTATATCGTGAGCGCCTATATCGTCATTATGGAAGTTGTCAGCATCCTCGAGAACGTCAAAAAGATGCTGGGCGACCGAACGCCTGGTATCGTTGACCACTCTATCGACGAAATGTTGGATCAGCTGGAGCGTTCCGGCCACCCTCCCGACGAAGATAAAGACGACGAAGATTAACGAAAACTTGCCACCAACTTGCAACTAACTTTTAAGTTTCAGCAAGTTTCATGCAAGTTTCAAAGAAAACAGAAAGACCCCGGAGCGGTTTCGTGCCGTTCCGGGGAATTTTAGTATTAAAATTTTTAATGATCTTTTGACGGTACTATTTCAAGCCAGTAGCCGTCCCGGTTATGATTTAATGCAATAAGTCCGAGCGAATCAAAAATAGCACGTCCCGATTCGGCGTGATTTCAATTCTTTCGATTATACGCGCCCAGAATTCCCGCCTGTGCTTTTTGTCCAATTCTTTATAGATCTGTTTCCATTCCGTCGGTAACGATTCGCGCAACTGTTCCGGCGCGGTTTCCGGCAATGTCGGTTCAGACGTTTCAAGTTTGGCCAACTCCGAATTGATGTGCTCCAATTCGCGTTGATAATCCAGAAGCTCTGCCACGCCAGCGAGATATGCGTTCCACGCTCGGCGCTTTCGTTCTTCCAGCGCCGTCCGGATCCGTTTCGCGTCGTCTATGTCCGCTCGCCTTTTCTGCTCTGCCCGGATCTGAATTTCAAGCTGGTTGGCCGCGTCCGTAATAGCGCCGTCCAGATCCCGGATTAAAGACGCTTCCACGTCCCGTTCATAGATGTTCACACAGTTGGAGCACTCCCTGCCTATGGTACGATAGCGGCGGGAGCAATTATAGAATATCTGAACGCCCCGGCCGTCCTTTCGTTGGTAGGTGTTTCGATGTGCTCCCAAAGCGCCGCCACATTCGGAACAATAGATGATACCGGAAAACAGATACGTTTCGCCGCTGGTTCGATTCTTCCGTTTCCGAGTCCGTAAAACCTCCCGCGCTTCCTCCGGCGTGATATAGGAATCGCACGAAACGCCCTGAATCGCCCCTGTATAGCTTTCGGCGTTCCGGAGGATAAAACACCCGCTGGAATTCGAGATAATCAACCCGCGCGATTCTGCGGCCAACAGGGACGCTTTGAGGCCGCGTCCTGACAGATAAGTCTTCCAGAATGCAGCGACGGCCTGTTCCGTGTCCGGATCCTTAACCGGCTTCCCGTCCTGGATCCGGTATCCTCTCGGCAGATTGCCGCTGATCAGCTCGCCTCGTC
>Ga0326512_10001315_pt1 | contig 19453 bp, 20 predicted proteins | sample 1_2617_0518_D_FD_203652 | JGI IMG/M metagenome (GOLD analysis project Ga0326512, IMG submission 203652) | Bovine rumen microbial communities from UC Davis, California, United States - 1_2617_0518 | ecosystem: Host-associated > Mammals > Digestive system > Stomach > Rumen | place: USA... | reverse complement strand
GTTCTCTGAGCTTGGCCATTTCGCTGCTAACCATGTGATGGGCGGTAAAAAAGTCGCCTAACTCATTCCTCAGATAACCTTCCAAATTTGGCATCTGAGGTATGAACGGGAAAATTGACTTGCAATGCACATCGACAGTATTTCCTTCTTCATTGATAGTATAAACAGTCATAGTCGCACAATTGAGATTGGCATGATTAACCGCCTTTCTTAATCTGGAGAACTCGTCAACGTTATACAACTCTACATGTCCCCAATAAGTATCCCAAATGCGCACATAAAAACCCTCATTTGTAGCACAGGCCACAAAGTTCTCACCTTGATATCCGAAGGAAATATATCCTTCGTCTGGATCAATCTCATACTGGCATCCCATCTTGGTAAGTGTTTCTAAAAATAGATCTTTGGTGCCTTTACTTTCTTCTTCAGGTTTATCCTCAATTAATTCCAAACTTGATTCGACCTCTTTTATTTTACTCTCAATATATTCTGATCTGGCACACTTCTCATAAAATTGATGAGCATTTAGGTAGTATTCATAGGCCTTGATATTATCATCTGTCAGGTAGTACATATATCCCATATTATTGTACGCCTCTGCAGTGTCAGGATGTTCCAAGCCAAATATTTTCTCTGTGACATTCAAACTCCGTTCACAATAATCGATGGCTCCTTGATGATCATCCATTTTATACTTCAACCATGCCAATGCCATATATGAGGCAGCGGTATTAACATGCTCAGAGCCTAGCATTCTCTCACTTATCTCCAACGACTTGGTAAAATAGTCTGATGCTTGCGAAAGGCCTCCAATATTATAGTGCACGAATCCAATACCCGTATATATGATTGCGGTTTCCGGATGATTCAGCCCCATCACATTCTCATAAATCCTAACTGCTTTAGAGCAATATTCTAAAGCATTAGAATTGTTGCCCATATAATAGTAAGACAATCCAACACCATGATATGCAATCGCTGTTTTACGATTGTCATCACCTAATGTGCTTTCATAGATCTTTAACGCCTCCAAATAGTTTTCTAAGGCATTAGAATAGTCTTCTTGTTTCGTCAAGAGCATTCCAATATTCGAATATGACTCTGCCATACTAGGATGGTTTGTACCAACGACCTCTTCGCAGATAGCTTTTGCCTTTTGGAACAGCTCTGATGCTTTGTCATAACGGCCTTGGAAAATGTAAACAAGCCCAGTATCATTGTAGGATTCAGCTGTATCGACATTTTTTTCGCCTAGGATTTTCTTACGAATTTCCAATGCCTTCATGTTATATTCTAATGCTTTAGGATAGTCACATAGGTTTCTGAGCGTTTCTCCGATTTCATGATAGGCCGAAGCTGTAGCAGGATGCTCCTGTCCGTATAAAGATTCACGCAGAGTTATCAAGTTTGAATATCTAGACAGTGCATCTTTATATAGGCCGTAATCTGAGAAAAACTTTGCAGAATCGGCTAATAAAGACTCGTAACTCCTATCCTCCATGCCACCTCCTGCAGCTATTTTTTCAGCTTGTCTATAAATATCAGCAGCTCTATGAATTCGTTCATCAACAGGAACTGCAGAATCACTCATTATGGTTTTAGCCTGAGACTGTAAAGCCCCAATTTGTTCAATGATACCTTTGTTACAACCCATAAAACTTATATTCCTGGCTTTAATGTCCCAATCCTAATTCATTCATCTTACGATCACAGAGATTCACGGGCTTTATCCACATGTAGTCGGGATATTGACCGAGCACGAAAAGAGTAACAGGACACAACCAGATAAAGCCTCCGAAGGAATTGGCAGCTATAAGGTCAACCTGATAGTGGGCACCTCCAGTAATACTGGAATCCTGTTTCTCAATGCGAAACCATCCTTTGGGCATCTTGTCAGAGACAATGTTTACGCAAACCTTGATTTTTGTATGAGTTCCGTCGTAAGAAAGAATCTCACATAGATCATCGGCACCTTCTACCATCATCAGGTTGTGATGGTCGAAAGGCCAATCTGGGTAGTCCACATACCAGCAACCATCATCCTCTTTTGTAAAAGAGATGGTGTACTCGTTTTGACGGCCAAAATACTTCTTCGACATCATCGAAGCTGCTTTCATTAAATCTGTAATTGAATAGTCCATTAAATAGTGTTTTAATAACTGAATTGATTGAACTGATATGATTTCTAGTGCGAAGGTAATCAAAAAGTATTGTAATAGCAGCAATAGCCCCACCATCTTGTATAAAATAGTGGGATTGTTGTATAAACTAATCTGCTATTTGCAATACATTATCGCTTTTCATTATGATTTATTACTTTTTTCTGTGATCATACTCCCATATTTCAAATGTTAATTCCATCTTACTTCAGTTTTGGTTCTTTTTCAAACGAGCGTAAACACCCAGTACAAACATTATAAGAAAAGTAGTACCAAAGGTGGCTGATGCGTCTTGCCACGTCTTATCCAAGCCAAACAAATAGAACAATAGTGAGACTATGGCAGCAACGATGGTACAAAGCAGGATTTCTATTAGATATTGTTTCATGAAATCTATTGATTATAGTTAGGACGATTAGAAATAAACGGTACCGTGCAGAGTTGTGTATGCTTTGTAGTTGAAGTTGTCACGGATTTCTTCGGAATCCCAAGCTCCAACCTCACTAGCTTTGTTGCCACAGTTGCTCCATCCATATTGAGTCTTAGTACTAAGCAATCTGACCTCTTCACCGATCACTCCTACTCTGATTGGCGTAGAATACCAGTCATTCCCTTTCTTGTAATAACCCCTTAATGTTACTTCCTGCATCTTTGGCTTTGCTTGTTGTTGCCTTTGCTGGTAAGGATTGCCATATACAGGCTCATAGATGGTGAAAGGTATACCATAACCTGGACTTGGAGTATAAGAGGTGTGAGGAACCTCCACCGGCTGATAAACTGTAAACTGTGCTGATGCTGTTAACGAAACAACAACCATACTGCAAATGAACAATAACTTTTTCATACTTCTCAATTTTTAAGTTCGACATGTTTTCTGGTGCAAAGATAATCAAGAAGTACTGTATAAACAGCAACGACCCCACCATCTTGTATAAAGTAGTGGGGTTGTTGTACGAAACGTTATTGTAAAATGCTTATTTCCATCCAGCAATACTATTGTATGGCGAGTGTTGATCAGAATCTTCTTTATAACATATTGGCCTGACAGCTCTACCGCTATATACATAGTTACGAGTGTTAACATTCTCGTTCCAGGTCTCTGCATCAAAATAGAAGTAGTATGCGCAAGTGCTATCGTCTTGAGCAAGTTCGCTCGTCCAGTAATAGCCAGAATAAGTGTTAGATACATTCTTGTCGAATCTGATACCTGTGAACGGAAGAAAAATAGTATTACCATTTGGCCCCCATACACGATAACCCTCTATATGACCTTGCTTAACTTTTTTCCATTGGCATTTCGTTATCAATTCTTCCCACTGTTTTCTGTTAGGCATTTTCCATTTTTTACCCCATTTCTGTGATGCTATATCATACATTGTTCCCGAAATGTCCTTTGGAGTAGAGAGATACAAGCCTCCTTTAAAATCCAAGTAATCGTTAACGTTCTGTGAAGTTTTAAGTCCAGAGGCATCGCCCCAGCCATACAATTCTCCTGTTGGAGCATCAGTTGTTCCACCAACATTGCAATCAGCCCATAATACGCTTAGTCCTAAATCCACTGCATGAACATTATTCTCGTCCATATTACTCATTTGGTTTTGTTGAAGACCTTGTGGCATACCTGCTAACAATGTCTCTTCTGACTCAAATGATGACTGAGTGGGCAAGACGGGTTCTTTGCTATTTGTCATAGCCATTGGGGGAACTTGCACATTAGTATTTGAGCCATTCACTTTTTCAAAAATGTCACCAACACTTTGTGGTCTTGCTTTCCTCTTAGGCTGCATCATCCACACAACCAATTTGCGCATGTCTTCGGAAATGTTGGTTGGAAAACAAAAAGCTTCTTCCTCGTCCTCTTCGATGTCTATTGCCATTGGTGGCTTTTTGTTTGTAAGCAAATTGTATATCGTTGCCCCCAGAGCGTAGATGTCTGTCCAAGGACCAAATCGGTCATACATCTGACCTATTTGCTCATTAGGGGCATAGCCTGGTGTATAACATAACGCAGTAGATGTTGTCATGCTGCCATTGGCACGAATCTGCTTGCTTGCGCCAAAGTCTATGAGATAGGCATTTCCATCCTTGTCAATCATGATGTTACCAGGTTTCAGGTCAAGATGCCATATCTCATTCTGATGGACCTCTTTTAGCGCTTCAAGTATTTGAATCAGAATGTCTCTTACTTCAGTTTCAGAGAAAGGCTGGGCAGTTCTTTTCATCCTCTCAGCCAACGACTCACCATCTATATAGTCCATGACATAGTAAGCCGTACCGTTTTCCTCGAATAGATCGTGTACTTTCACAATGTGCTCATTCTTTAGTTTCCATAAACGACGAGCTTCCTTTTTGAACTTCTCTTTTTGTTCGCCAAACTGTTGAGTATTACTTTCTACTCCAATTGTAACAGAACCACTTACTTCATCACGGTCATTAATACCTTGCATAAAAAACTCCTTAATAGCTACATGGTCGTCAAAAACAGTATTTGTAGCCACATAAGTATTGCCGAAGCCTCCATGCCCCAGCACTCGATCTATTTTGTATTTCCCACCCTGTAAGGTGGTATTTGTTTGTAAGTGTTGCATAATTTAGAATTCTGTTATGTAAATATATGGGAAATCAGAATCTTCCATAAGTGGTACCATTATACCCCAATTTAAATTAATTTTGTAAGCGATACCACTAATGGATTTTCTTGTGATATATCTTGGCTCTTTTATCAATGATTTCTTTAGCTCTTCCTGAACTTGATCTGAAAAGAACTTATATTCCCCATTTCCATATGAAACTTTGCAATGTCCAAGATTCTGAATTACTTCAACCCATTCTGCTATAGAAGCTTCATGCCATTTCAACTCCTTTCCATTGATGGACATTTTTTCATCAGGTTTCACAGCAGAAATGATTTGTCCATGAGCACCACCATAATATGAGAAGAGTGTCCCTATCACCTTCTTCTTCTCATTCTCGATAATGTCAGAATAGGTTCCATCTTCAAAGATAAAATCACCCACTTTGATTGCTCTCTGCGGTAAGATACTTGTATGATTAATATGGGGTTTGATCTCCTGATCTTTTTTCGCTACAACCAAAATCGTTTGAATCTCTTCTTCATTCTTGTCACATTCCTCTTTTCCCCCAGAAAAACTCGACTCATGAGCCAAAAGGGTCTCTTCACTTTCAGATTCGGGTTCCAGTTCCGGCTCAGATTCTAGTTCTGGTTCTGGTTTAGATTTCGGCTCAATAATTGTTTTCTCTTTGACAGCATAATTAGTGCCGTTTAGTTTATCGATAAGTCCATCCACACTCTGAGGTCTTGCTTTCCTCTTAGGCTGCATCATCCACACAACCAACTTGCGCATATCTTCGGAAATGTTGGTTGGAAAATCAAAAGCATCTTCCTCGTCCTCCTCTATGTCTATTGCCATTGGTGGTTTTTTGTTTGTAAGGAGATTGTATATCGTTGCGCCAAGAGCGTAGATGTCTGTCCAAGGACCAAATCGGTCATACATCTGACCTATTTGCTCGTTTGGGGCATAGCCTGGTGTATAACATAGCGCAGTAGATGTTGTCATGCTGCCATTGGCACGAATCTGCTTGCTTGCGCCAAAGTCTATAAGATAGGCATTTCCACCCTTGTCAATCATAATATTACCAGGTTTTAGATCAAGATGCCATATCTCATTCTGATGAACCTCTTTTAACGCTTCGAGTATTTGAATCAAGATGTTTCTTACTTCTGTTTCAGAGAAAGGGTGTCCCGTACTTTTTATTTTTTCAGCCAGCGACTCACCATCTATATAGTCCATGACATAGTAAGCTGTACCATTCTCCTCGAACAAGTCATGAACCTTAACAATGTGTTCGTTCTTCAACTTGCGCAAACGACGAGCTTCCTTTTTGAACTTTTCACGCTGCTCTTCAAACTGGCCGACGTTGTCTGCGTTACTCACACTGACAGCACAGGTTGTTTCATCTCTTTCTGTCACGCCCTTCATGAAGAACTCCTTGATGGCTACCGTTTCTTCAAACTCTGTGTTATAGCCAACATAAGTATTGCCAAAGCCTCCTTGCCCTAGTACTTGCTCTATTCTGTATTTTCCACCCTGTAAAGTGGTATTTGGTTGTAGGTGTTGCATTTGATATGAGAATTGTCTAAAAGAATAAAGAAATAGCAACAGTTGAAATAATAAACAAAGTGAGTGCTACCATACATCCTGAACTAGACGACTTAGAATACTCGTTAGTCGCAAACATTCTGAACGAAGAATTCTTGTTTTTAATTGCATCAATGATAGATTGCCCTTTCCAAGTGTAGAACGCCAAATATTCGGGATAACCTTCTGCACCTATGTATAATGTCGTTCCATCTTTAATATATCCTACCAAATCATTAATAGGTACTTCCGTTGGATGAACATTGCCCACAAATCCAAATTTGACAGGCTTCCAAATGAATTTGTCGTCTGTAACTATTATATGACCACCTATGCGGCCTCCTTCTGCTAAAAAATCTGCGCCAAATTTAACTTCACTCATATGCAAAACGTTTGTTTTGGGATTTCTAACTTATTAAAAAAATCATAAAATTCCCATTTTCTGGAGAAAAATATAACCTGCAACAGCGAGAATACAAATACCTAATTCTATAAGTCCTCGCCAATTAAATTCACTGGTGATTTCGTTGCTTGCATACATTCTGAATTGAGGGTTATACTTCCGTATCTCTTCGATAAGATCCTGATGTTTCTTGCATCGGAATCTTGGAAATTCTGGTAGTCCTTTGATACCAATTACTATCTTTGAACTTTTCACTTGATAGCCTTCTAAATCTGAGATAGGAACTTCAAATGTATCTAGGCCAAACAGCTTTCGTGATAGTGCGGGAATAATTGGAGACCATACAAAAATATGTTCGTTAACTGTTATATGACCCTCTATTCTTTCTCCATTAGAATACAAATCTGCTCGATACTTCATGTTTTTACATCACCCTTTTATCATCGCAAATATAATTCCACCTATAATCGCAAGAATTAACCATAGTAAGTCCTTCGTCCATTTCATACTGCTTTTAACTGTAAATTCCTGAATATTAGGATTCCTGTATCTTAATTCTCTTATAATAGAATTGACATTCCATCCACCCCAAAAGGCTTCAATCATGTCATATCTGGCAAATTCAAGATAAAGTGTTGTCCATATCAAAAAACCTGTTTTAGCATAGCCAACTACATCTTCAATGGGAAATTCAACCTCATTGTAATGTCCTAACATTGGTTTCCACCTAAATGTCGTTTCGCTAATAGTTATGTGACCAGGATGTTGACCATTTTTGTAAAGGTCTGCTCTAAATTTTACTTCGCTCATAGTTATATAGTTTATTATTTATTTGCCACAGCTCTTACGGGAAAGAAAAGGTCTGTATAGTCTTTCCCCATGTTTTGTATTGAAGGTAATCCCCATCTAATGTCACCATTATCATGATTCCATGAAAACATGACGATATTTCCGAATGGCGATTCTCCTGTCCAATGGTATCTGTTGTCCAGAACAATAGAGTTACCATTGGGGCCTGTAAGCCGTGCATGATTGTTATCAACAAGTTCCCAAGTACATTGAGTTGCAAGTTCTTCAAACTCTTTACATGTTGGCATGCGCCATGCAGTCCCCCATTGATTTGTTGCGGTATCATATTGAAAATCTCCGCATATTTTGTTTTTTGACGGACCACCCTTTAACCATCTGGCGAGAAAAGAATTTAAAACTTTTCTTGTCTTTACGCCATCAGGATCTCCCCAAAGGTAGCATTCTCCATAGCCGTCTTCACTTGAAGCCCCCACATCCATAGTAGCCCAAAGTACACTTAATCCCAAATCTACAGCGACATGTCCGTTAACAGAAATGTGCTGAGGGATAAAATCATCTTGATGAGGGGCGGCTTCAAAAATCGTAGCTTCGTCATCTCCATCTTCTTCATCAAGGACATATAACCCCAGTGATGTTAGGACTGAAACCACAAGATAGTCAAAAGTAAGAGGGACATCAGTTACGTCAACGCCAAAAGTTTCTTCAATATCTTTTTGTATTGCATTACATTGCGTTACTGACGCATGCAAGTCCTTTTGCAAATCAATGTCTTCTCCGATAGTCTTTGTTACTTGTTGGCCTAATCGCTCTGAGATAATCGATAAAATACCAATTTTTACCAACTCTATATAATATCGTTGTTTAACATCAACTGCCTGTTGTGGACGATCTTGCCGCTTGGGTTGCATCATCCAGTCTATTAGCAGATACATTAAGCCTAAGTCATCTTCAGGAATCTCGTTAGGATTAAATTCTTCAATATCAAATTGAGTTGGACTTTTGCTTGTGAGCAAATTATACATAGTTGCGCCAACAGCATAGAGGTCTGTCCATGGTCCAAATTTGTTGAATAACATACCTGTTTGTTCTGAAGGTGCATAACCACGTGTAAAATAGAATCCAGTCAAGGCAGTTTCCTCTGAAGTAAGTTGTTTACTCGCTCCAAAATCTATAAGTTTTACAAGTCCCTCACTGTCTATCATGATATTACCTGGTTTTATGTCTAAATGTAATATCTGGTGAGAATGAATTTCCATCAGAGCGTCAAGAATTTGAGGAAAGATGTTTTGTACCTCGTCAATCGAAAAAGGATGCCCCATCGCATTCATTTTATCAGCTAGAGATTCACCCTCAACATATTCCATTACATAATATGCAGTGTTGTTTTCATCAAACAAATCATAAACTGGCACTATATGTTCATTGTGAAGACTCATTATTCTTTTAGCTTCCTTTTTGAACTTGTTGATTTGTTGTTCAAACATCTGCTTATTCCTAATGTTAGGGACAACAACAGACACCCCAAGTCTGTCATTGATACCTTGAACACTCAAGAATAATTCTTTAATGGCAACCAGCCTTTTAGGTCTAAATTGCTCTGCTAAATATGTTATGCCGAAGTTTCCTTGCCCCAGCATTCGTACTATTCTGTATTTTCCACCTTGTAGGGTAGTGTTAGGTTGTAGATGTTGCATAATCATTCTTCTTCGTATCCATTTTCAATTGCTCTTTTACGCCACATTTGAGCCAATTTCTGATTAGGCTCCACTCCGATTCCGTGGCAATAGAAGAAATATAATTGCATTTGTGCCGCAGCATGATCTCCTTCTGCGGCTATTTTTATATGATTAAACGCTTTTGAATCATCCTTATTTTCGTCCTTGGCATACCAATAACATAATCCTAACCAATAATGTGCATCTACTGTCTCAACGATCTTTAATGAAGTTTCAAGATTATATATTGCTTTGTTAATGTCTTTTTCGACACCCGAGTCTATATTGTGATAGGTATAATCAATGTATGAAAAATAATAAATAGTACCAATATTAATATAGGCGATATGATTACCCTTTTCTGCCGCTTTTGTATAGTATTCAAGAGCCTTTGTATAATCTTGACTTACAATGACACCATCTCTATAGTCTGCTCCAATAATGAGCGAGGCTTCAATGTCGCCAAGATCAGCAGCCTTCTTGTAATAATTAAATGCTTTGATAGAATCATCTGCGAATTGTTCACATATGACTCCAGTTGTATACAATATTGTGGGGACGTTGGATTCTGCTGCCTTATACTGCCATTTCATCCCCTCTTCATAATTAGCTTGTACTCCGTTTCCCCTTATATAACACAATGCCAAAGACTGCATAGCTTCAGGTAAGCCTTGTTGCGCCGATTTATTATACCACTGAAAAGCCTCCTGAAAATTCTGTGAGACCACTATTCCAGAGTAATAACAACATCCTAAGTCGTACTGTGCATACAAATCCCCATCTAACGCTTGTTTTGAAAGCAAAGGTATTGCCTGATGGAATAATTCCATTGCCTTTGCAGAGTCCTTATCAATTATAAGAGACCCTAGGGAGAAATATGCTGGGCCATAGTCTTTTTCTACTAACCCATTAAGTTGAACGATCAGATTATTACTTTCCTCATCCGAAATCTCAGGATTTCTTGTTGCCTCAAGAATCTTAGTATATTCCTTTTTAGAATTATAAGTTCCGTTGGAACAGGAAACAACGACTTGCCTTACAATCCACAGTCCACATATTACCGCGAATATTAATCCAATGTTCTTCAAATCTGTCAGATATGACCACAACTTATCTTTCCATGTCTCTTCTAACCCCTCCAAATAAGACGAGTCTACTTCCTCAATCTTTTCTTTAGGATTAGCTTTTGGCTTTGCTACCTTTTTCTTTTCTTTTGGTTCGATTATGGTTTCTTCATCTGGCGTATCATCAGATTTTGCCACAATCGTGCTTTCGTCATTTACTTTTTTCTTTTCCTCTTTCTTCAATGATATTCTAGGTATATCACCTATTCTTTGGGGTCTGTTGAGTCTATTAGTTTGCATCATATGCAGCACTAACTGCTTCATTTTTGAACTTGTTGATGCAGAAAATGGAAGAGCATTGTGCTTGTCCTCACTTATGTCATCATCAATGTCTGTAGGTAGTGGAGGACGTTTGTTGGTGAGCAAGTTATATAACGTTGCACCAAGAGCGTAGATATCTGTCCAAGGGCCAAACTTGTCATAGTTCTGCTCCATCTGTTCACGGGGGGCATATCCGTTAGTATAGCTGATTGCGGTACTGGTTGTGGCTCCTCCTTTCGTTGTATTTTGTTGTTTTGAAGCACCAAAGTCGATTAGCTTAATAATACCATTTTTATCAAGCATAATATTTGCAGGCTTCAAGTCAAGATGCCATATTCCTGCTTTATGAATAGCCTTTAAAGCATCAAGTATCTGAGGTAGTATTTCATGAACTTTTCGTTCAGACATGGGCTTCCCTGTCCTTTTCTGTCGTTGAGCAAGACTCTCTCCTTCTACGTAATCCATCGCATAGTAGGCAGTACCATTTTCCTCAAACAGCTCATGCACGCAAACAATATGTTCGTTTTTGATTGACAACATACGATTGGCCTCTTTTTTGAACTTTTCCTTTTGCCCAATAAAGAGTTCTGATTTTGTTGAGTTGGGTATAGTGACTAAACAGCCATCTCTTTCATTCTCATCTTTCATGAAGAACTCCTTGATGGCCACATCGGTATCGAATACGGTGTTACGTGCCAAGTATGTGATGCCGAAACCTCCTTGCCCCAGCACTCGCTCTATTCTGTATTTTCCACCCTGCAAGGTGGTATTAGGTTGTAGTTGTTGCATAATCTTTTAATGCGCTTCTTCTTTTATTTTACTTCAAGTAATTCAATCTTGAAAATCAATACAGAAAAGGGTTTGATTTCCCCTTGTTGACGTTCACCATAAGCTAACTCCTGAGGGATGTAAACCTCCCAAATGGAACCTGCTGGCATGTGAACTAGCGCATCAGTAAAACCCTTGATGGTCTGGTTTGGACGAAGGGAAACTGGCTGACCATTCTTGTAAGAGCTGTCGAAAACATTCCCATCAAGCGTCTTTCCCTCATAGTGTACCGTCACGAGAGAAGTTTCAGTAGGAATTGCACCAGAACCTTTCTTCAGAACCTTGTACTGAACTCCACTTGGTAACACTTTTACCCCATCCTTGTTAATATTATCGGCGAGGAACTGCTCTCCTTGCTTCTTATTGGAACCAAATTCCGGTATCATATTTTTTTTCTTGACAGAACTCATTAACTCCTGAGCCATCTGAGTTGCAGAGTCGATAGACATAAGGCTGCCCGTACCAAGCGTTGCAGAAATAAAGCCAGCCATGAATTTTTTTAATGAAATTGTTTTTGTTGAATCGTCACCAAATACTTCATGATTAATTCCATATATCATTTTATCTGAAATCTGATTTCCAATTTGTATACCCGCATATAGAGCACGCTTATGAGGATCTTTTCCTTTTGAAAAGCCCTCATAGACCCCTTGTTCAAATTTTGTCAATTGTAATGTATCAATACCAAACTCATTTGATATGTATTCCTTTAGACCAGTTGATTGGCTAAGCCCAAAAGCATAAGCCATTTTAGAATCGTCTGACCCTAAATCAACTTGTGCCATTTTTACTTCAAAACTTTCAAATTCGGGTTCTCCATCTGGGATGGTTTTACCATTGTACTTTTTCATAATGACACCTACTAAAACTATCAACAAAGCACAAATAAAAATGTATCTAATATTAAAATTTTTCATCATACATTATTTTGATGTAATATTTTTTACTAATTGTTCAGCATCACTTATTTTCATGCGAGAGTTGTCATTTCTTGTTCCATTTAAGAAACCATAAAAATAGATATCTCGATTTATTCTATTTCTATTTTTACTCATTAATGTTGAATCTATACCTTCTAAACTAGTATTTAATTGTTGACCGATAGATAGACCTTGGTAATAATCAACATTACTATCTTGTAAGTTAATGGTAGATTCTATGAGTCCCCTACAAAAGTCATCCATCAGAGTTGTATCGACTTTCAGTTTGTCGCACAAATATTCTTTTAACCCAGGTGTTTGTGCAATTCCAATAGAATATGACAGAGAGTCTATTTCGTTATTTAATTCCACATTACTATAATAAGAACTCAAACTAACCTCATCTTTATTTGAAGACAGAAAAAAATAAACACCAATAATTAGTAAAACTAATATGCCAATGATGCCATTTAATATGGAATTATTATTTATTTCTTTTTGCGTTGGAATGGGATCTGTATTAGTCGAAGCGGATTTAGCTGATATGGTTTCCTTTTTTTCTTCAAGCATTTGATTATTGGATGATTGACTTACAATAATCGTCTCTTCGTTCGATTCTTCGTTACCATCCTTCTCAATCAACACATTTTCCTCAACAGAGGCTGACTGCATTTGAGAATTAACTACATCAACTATACCTAGGGATATTGATTCGATATTTTGTGGTCTCTTCAAACGATTTGTATTTAGCATCAGTAGCACCAAGGATTTTGTCTCGACACTAATATTGTCTGGGAACGGCAACGCTTCATGTTTGTCTTCTGTAATATCATCATCAATATCAGTAGGAAGAGGTGGCCGTTTATTAGTCAATAAAGTATAGAGCGTGGCTCCTAATGCGTAAATATCGGTCCATGGACCAAACTTGTCATAGTTTTGCTCCATCTGTTCGCGAGGCGCATAACCATTGGTATAGCTGATTGCAGTGCTGGTAGTAGCTCCACCTTTTTGTGTGTTAAGTTGTTTGCTTGCTCCGAAGTCAATAAGTTTAACATTCCCAGCCTTATCCAACATAATATTGGCAGGTTTAAGGTCTAAATGCCAAATACCAGCGTCATGAACAGACTTTAAGGCATCAAGGATCTGAGGAAGTAGTTTTTGTATTTCATTCTCAGACATAGGCTTGTTAATTCGTTTCAGACGATCAGCCAGATTTTCGCCATCAACATAGTCCATTACATAATACGCAGTTCCGTTCTCCTCGAACAAATCATGTACAGCAATGATATGAGGATTCTTAAGTTGACGAATACGACGTGCTTCTTTCTTGAACTTCTCTTTCTGTTCCAAGAAACTGTTTTGGTTCTCAACATTACTAACGCTTACAGTTGTCTGGTTGTCATCACGCTGTGTAACTCCCTTCATGAAGAACTCTTTGATCGCTATTCGCTCTTCGAACTCAATGTTAGTGGCAACATAAGTATTGCCAAAGCCACCAGAAGAAAGATAGCTATCTATGCGATATGTGCCATGAAGGATAGTTCCAACTCTAAGCATCGACTGATTATTTATGGACTCTTGCATAACTTATTACTTTTTACCTTTTGTTAATCGGATTAGCCTTTTTAACCATGTGAGAAAAGATTGTTTCTTCGGTGCCTCTTTCACAATAACAACATCATCATCAGGTACCGATTGTGGGAGAATATTAATTGCATTACATCTGGCGGTAGGCTCTTCATTAACAAGTTCCTTGTCACCTTCTTCAGAAATTACGTCATTAATATGAATAAGCCAAGCAGAATGGTTGTCTTGACTATTGGCTGTATCCAAAATGAGCTGTTGACGTTTTTCTTCATCTTTTTTTTCAGAAGAAAATAATGCAACTAACTCGGTATTACTCATCTGTTCTAACATACCATCAGAACAAAGATAGAAAAAGTCTCCTGCTTGTACATCCGTAATTTGAATAATGTCTGAGTGCATGCGGTTATCTTCGCCTGGAGTCATAGCACGGGTGACTATATTCTTTTGTGAGAAGCTATTCATTTCATTATAGGTAATCTCACCTGATTGAAAAAGGTCGAAAACAAGGGAATGGTCACGCGATTGATATAGGACTCCATTTCCTGGTCGTATATGATAAATACGACTATCGCCCATATGAGCAGCTAAAATACCAGTACCACCTATATATAATAAGGTTAGAGTGGTGCCCATTTTCCTGAATTCGCCCTCGTCTTTTTCATCTAATTTAGCGTAAGCATAGGCAAGGGCATCTTCAATTTGGGATTTCGTGAGAGGCTCAATAGCTTTAGTTTCAAACCATTCTCCAATTGCCTGAGATACAGTCTGGCTGGCCACCTCACCATGCTCATGACCACCCATGCCATCGCAAAGGATAAACAACTTGTCGTTGGAGGTGGGCTGTAATGGCCATATCGCATCTTCCTGATTATCGCGCTGTCCTATCTCATAGATAGACAGTGGTGGATATAATGAAATTTTCATAAACTATGATAGTTTGAACGTTATTGTGGTATGTCCCATAGTAATGCAATTTCCATCTGTTAGCCGGATTGCGTCGCCAGTTTCTATGGGTTGTCCGTCAATTGACGTAAGATTTTTGTTCTGATAGTTGCTTAAAACAACTTTTTTGGTGCCATCAGGCAAGGTAGTAACTGTAATACTACCATGCTGGCGACTCATATAGCGGTCATCCGTTGCTATCTGGATTGTGGCCTTTGAGGTATTACCCTTTCTGCCAATAATGTTTTGTCCTTCCTCCAAGGGGTAGCTGATTCCGTCATACAACAATTTGGCAGAAGTACTGATCTTTGGTGTATCTGTGACTAATTGTGTGGCACCATAACTGGAACCTGCCAACTGGGTAGCACCATTATCCGCAACAGGTTGTTTTGGTGGCGCATAGTAGGTTTTTGCCTCCATAGGCTCCTGTTCTGGAGGAAAAGACACTTTGAGAGGTGTCTTGCAACCAGGGCAAGTAATCTGTTTTTCAGTCTCATTCTTAGAGTTCTTCACATCGAGCACCGCCTTACATTTTGGGCATATAATTCTTTTTATCTGCATATTGTTACCACTTAATAACTGTCATATCGTTGTCAAACTTGCCCCACATGACAGGGTGTTGTTTGTTACCAGAGGCTTCTTTAACACCCTTGTGGACAAAATCGAATAGTTCTCGAGCTGTAATCTGTCGATTCTTGTCTTTGTCAGCTCCTCCACGAAGGCCTCGCTCCAAAAAAATGGTAAAGAGGCTATTCTTGTACTGAGTTTCTTGTGACGTTTCATCAGTGCGAGATGACAGAAATAGCATGACATTCTGGTTATTATAACTGTCAGTTTGTTGGCGAGTGGTACGCATTTTGCCAGCATAGCATGCATCTGCAATGATAATTTTCCTTGTGGCTTTGCATCCTTTCAGCATTTTGAAGATATGCTGATATGTCAACAACCCGTCGTGACAAACCAAAGCCCCAGGTGTACCATGTCCACTGAAATAAAGGATTACAGCATCATTGTAGTCTGCGTCCTCAAAGGTGGTGTGCATGGTACTAAGCAAGGCAGACTGTGTAGCCGCTTCATTGACCAGAACGTTGACGGAAGCATCCTTGGTTGCCTGAAATACTTTTGCAATAGTCTTGGCATCGTTGTCGCTGATGCGAAGATCGTTTTCCTTGCCAGGATAGTCGGCAATGCCAACACTGACAAGGTAGACTTTTGCTTGTAGCTGTAAACAGCAAATCAAAAGTAAAACGATTAGGATGCTATTTTTCCTCATTATGCTTCTATCATTGCATCGTTCATGTAATCGGGCATGTCTGGAGCCACATCAGGATTCTCCATAGATGCTAATTGATTGGGATCATCAGCATTCACGACTTCGCCAACAGTAGCGGCATTGCCTTGATTGTCTACGATAATATCAGCATCGCTCAACTGATGATTATCATCAACATCGATAATAGCAACATCAGCTTGACCATCGCCTGTCGTGTCATAACCAACAGCTAAATGTCCATCTACATTAGCATAGCCAACAATATGAACATCACCATCCTGCTCAAAATTCTGAGTTGTCTGCTGATCCACTACCTGAACGTCTTCGGATGAAGCAGCAGCTTCATGTACCTCTGCAGTTGCTGGTGCTTCTTCGTGATGATATACATGATGCACAACCACTACCTGAGTATTAGCATCTGTAGGTGTAGAGAGTTCATCAGGATGTATTTCGGGCTGAACCTGTTGGGCAAAATCATGTTTTTGTTCAACAGTCATGGCGTTCCACTCGTCAGCAGAATAAGTATTGTATATTCCACCATGCCAATGGAACACGCCACCAGGGCCAACTTCTGCACGTGCTTGGGCAAAGGCTTCGCCAAAGGAAAGATCATCACTTACTGCGGCTACTTTTAGACCATTTTCTAACGTATGGCTCGTTTCATCAGGCTCCGGGGCAGCCACATCCTCAGTTTTCCCTTCTTCTATAGTTTCTTTACCAAGTTCTTGAGCTGCAGCCTGCCCAGCGTATAGCAGTCCTGCACCCATCAGAATTCCAGACACTCCACCTAAGGTAACTTGCTTCCATGCACTACCTTCCTTCTTTGTCTCTTGCGGTCCATTTGACAATGGCTGCTTCTCTAAAATCGTTGTTTCGTTCATATCGTTATTGTTTTAAATTTGTTGCAAAAGTAATAAAATTCTATGATAGTTCAAAGTTTTAATAGGTATCCTGTAGGAAATACCCTGTTTACTGTACGAAATCACTTTTTGAATTTTGTCTTGCAGAATGGGCAGGCATCATTTTGAGACAATATCGTATAACTCCTAAAACAAGTTAGAGGACGTTTGCATTTGGGACATACCCATTTCTGATCAAAATCTTCTTGCAGTCTCTTAAGTTCTATTGTGCTATTGTCTTGTGAGCGTCTATAAAGTCCATAGATAAATAGAAGGAAAGCTATTCCTGTAAACACCAATGCAACTTCACGAATCTCTGGTGCAACGCCAGCTATAATACCACCTAACATAGAGAACCCCAAAGGAATGCTTGCCAAAAGTCCATTGTTCTTTTGGCGATTCCTAATTGCTGTATCCTCTTGTTGATAGTTATCCCAAATCCTTTTCAAAGACCGAATGTCTATTGTTTCCTCTTTCGGTTCTTGCAATGCAGCCCAAGAAAACAGATAATGGGAATTTCCAAGTTCTATTTTGTCATTCTCGGAAATGGTCTTGCTCTCTATTGCAATGCCGTTAACAAAAGTAACATTTCGTTCATTCAGGTTTTTAATCTGCCATTTACCATTTCCTGCTGGCTGCAAGCTGATATGATGGCGACTTACATCCATTGGAACAGTATTGGGCTGTCCATATAACCTTGAATTACCATCCTTAACAACACAAAGTTGTCTTGTCTGTTGATCTCTTCCTATGATAATCTCCATACTTTTATATCTTTGCTTTTATAACAAGTTCCTTGACTGCTTTTAATGCCTCTTTTGACACAGGCATCTGAAAAAGAAAATGTTCACAATCAGACAGCATCAGCACTTGCTTTTGTATGTCAACTTGATAGATATAGTTCATATTTACTATGAACCGCTTGCCAATGCGCATGAATTGCTTGGCATTCTCTCCAAGTTGAGCAGCTAATGCCTCTTCCGTATGAGACAGATTCATTGTTATACACACCTTCTGTTTGTTGGCCGTAACTATGTATGTGTAGTTACCGTCGCCTTCAAAATAGACAATCTTCTGGATGTCTAAGCGAATGAGTTTGTCGCGTGAGTTAAAATAGACTCGTTTCTGTACCATGACTTCAATCCTCCAATTTATTTTGATGAAACTAATAAATCCTTCACATCTACATCAAGATGTCTTGCAATATCATATAGTTGCTCAACAGATGGTTGGACTTTATTTGTCATCCAGCGTGAGACAGTTCCCATATTACGTCCCATCTGCTCAGAGAGCCAAGTTCCAGTCTTATTCTTCTCTGCTAAAACTGACTTGATTCGATTATAACGCGTATACTCTTTCATTTTAGTAGAATTCTATCATTTTTAGGCGTTTCGTGTGCAAATATAATAAATTATTCGCATAAGAACAAATATAGAGACAAAAAAATAGCATGTTAGCTACTATTTGCCTCTATAAATATGGAATAATATGCAGTTTTTAGCAAAAATCTTTCTTAACCCGCTGCACCGTACTCACACTCTTTCTTGTGAGTTTCGCCACATCGCGGATGACGTACCCCTTTTTTAACAGGGCTATGACATCCTTATATTCCTCCAGTTTCTGTTCGACAGTCTTTACTGAACCCGGTTTTCGCCCCAATCGTCCTCCTTTGGCTACATATTGCTTCCGACCTGACTGCAAACGGAAGGTAATGTTCTCACGTTCCAGTTGCGCACAGGTCGACAGCGTAGCGAGCATGATGGGGGCGAACAGGGATGGCTTACCATCCTCACCCAACAAGTTGAATTGTTCCTTCTGGATATAGAGGTTGATGCCACAGTCAAGCAGTTCTTTGACAGAGGCAAGAACCTCAAAGGCATTACGACCCATTCTTGACAGTTCACTGACAAGCAGGGTTGAAATGCCGTTCTGCTTGCAATACTCAAGGGTTTGGCATAACACAGGACGCTCTTCATTCTTCTTAGCACCTGAGATATGCTCTTCAAACACCTTTCGGACTTCCAGCTGTTTATACAGAGCATAGTCCGACAAGTCCTTGACCTGCCGCTCTGTGCTCTGTCTGTCTCCGACACTGCTGACACGGGCATAGATGACCGCTGTGTTCTTTGTAGACAATGTACACACTGGCTCCATTGTCTTCGTTGTATTCTTTGTTTTCATGTATTCAAAAAACTCGTTGTATTCAAAATATTCAGAAAAATAAGGGCAGGAGGGCTTCGGCCAGTTCCTGCCGCTTACTCAATTATCTCTTTGACTTATTTGAACATGTCACTTATGCTGTTGATAGCTTTCACCTTCGAGTCCATCAGCACATCAGCGTAGATCTCCGTTGTTGCCACGCTTGTATGTCC
>Ga0326512_10001314_pt1 | contig 19461 bp, 16 predicted proteins | sample 1_2617_0518_D_FD_203652 | JGI IMG/M metagenome (GOLD analysis project Ga0326512, IMG submission 203652) | Bovine rumen microbial communities from UC Davis, California, United States - 1_2617_0518 | ecosystem: Host-associated > Mammals > Digestive system > Stomach > Rumen | place: USA... | reverse complement strand
GTGGCATCGCCGGCGTGATATTCGCCTTGGAAGAGTTTGTGCCCTTCCGGTACTTTGATTGTAAGCTTTTGCAGTAAGTTAGATATTTTACCCATCGTTTTCGTGTTGTTTGAAATCACTAAAAAAAACTGCGTGCAAAGGTACTCATATTCCTTCGGCCACGCAAGCCCGGGGGGGGGTAATTTGGTTTTTTAGGAATGTTTAACAATCACAGGACGACCAACTGGCATAGCTTTCCAGTACTTCTAATTTTGTCATCCTTGCCTTTCGAGTCTGACATCGCACCCTGCTATCATTGACATCGCAGCCTATTCTCGTCACAACCAAACCATGTTAAATATCCGAAAACACTTGGCTTTTCAGGAGCTTTTGCCTAATTTTGCGGCTGCAAATGAGACAAAAGCCAATAAACAAGAAAATGACAAACATTCTAAGAAAGACGTTATGGGTCGTGACCGTAGTGGTGACCCTGTGTAATGCCACGGTACTGACCGCATGTTCCAAAAGCGATGAAGGCTCCACTGCCACGGAGGTCATCGTCGGCAAGAAGGTGAAGGAAATAACCGACCGCGGCAAACTGCTTGTGGGCACCACCGGCGACTATCGTCCGCTGTCGTTTTGCGAGGCCGACGGTACCTACTGGGGCTTCGGCATAGAGATTGCTCAGGAGATAGGGCGCACCCTGGGCGTGGAGACTACGTTTGTAGAGACCTCATGGCCCACGCTGTCTGCAGACGTGACGACCGACCCTCAGCGTTTCGACCTCGCCATAGGCGGCATAACCATCACCGATGCCCGAAAAGCAACCATGCTCATGAGCGAGGGCTATCTGGCCAACGGCAAGACCATACTCTGCCGGACGGCCGATGCCAACCGTTTCAAGACCTTGGCCGACCTCGACAAACCGGAGGTGCGCGTCATGGTAAACCCCGGGGGACTGAACGAGAAGTTCGCCAAGGAGAACCTGACGCATGCCACACTCATCGTTCACCAGAAAAACGAGGAAATCCCCACGCTCGTCGCTGAGGGGCAAGCAGAGGTGATGATAACAGAAATAACCGAGGCACCATACTATGTGAAGACCGACAGCCGACTGGCAGCGCCGCTGCTCAATGCGCCCTTCACCCACGGTGAGATTGGGGTGCTGATGCGGAAAGGGCAAGAGGACTTGCTGGAAACGGTGAACAACGTCATCAGGCGCATGAAAGCAGACGGCAGCCTTCGCCAACTGCACGAGAAATACGGACTGATATACGCCTACTAAGCACATACCCGACAAAAAATACCCAAAGACAGGTTTGCCTTTGGGTATTTTTTTGTCGAGTAAAGTTGCTGGGCCTTAAAGTCCGGCAGCAGCAATCCACTCATAGACGCAGGAGCAGACACCGAAGAGCGCCACGCCGGCAGTACAGATGGCAAGGGCCACCTTGGTATGGCCGTCACTCTGGAAAGTAGGCAGCGGGGTGTCGGTCTTCGTGATATACATAGCCTTGACGATCAGCAGATAATAGTAGAGTGAGATAACCGTGTTGACCAAGGCAATGAAAACCACAAAATAGGCAGCAGCACTACCCTGCTGGGCAGCAGCCATGAAGACGAAGAACTTCGAGAACATGCCTGCAAACGGGGGAATACCGGCCAGCGAGAACAGAGCCAGCGTCATGAGGAACGAGAGTTTCGGATTGGTCTGGTAGAAGCCGTTGTAGGCAGCCATATCAGTGCGCCCGCCATTATTGTGCTCCACGACATTGATGACAGTGAAGACAGCCATGTTGGCCACCACATAGACAGCCACATAGTAACTCAGTGCAGCGATGCCCATCTGCGAGTTGCCCACCACGGCCAGCATGATGTAGCCTGCCTGCGAGATTGAACTGAACGCCATGAACCGCTTGAGTTCCGACTGACGGATGGCAAAGAGGTTGGCCACGGTGATAGAGAGCACAATCACGATATAGAGCAAATACTCCCAATAGCTCACCAGCGGCTGAAACACCTTCATGAAGATGATGCACAGCGTGAGCGCTGCAGCCCCCTTGGAGACAACGCTCAGATAGCCAGTGACAGGAGTCGGTGCACCCTCGTAGGTATCAGCCGTCCAGAAATGGAAGGGTACGAGGGAAATCTTGAAGCCCAGACCGCTGAAGAAGAACACCATGCCCATGATGGCAAGAGGTGATGCCGACAGCACGGCAGCCACATCACCGAAATAGAGTGTGCCTGCGGCAGCATAAACGAAAGAGATGCCATAGAGCATCACACCACTGGAGAAAGTGGCCACGAGGATATACTTGGCAGCACCCTCGGCAGAGTTTTTCTTCCACTTGTCGAGCGCCACCATGCAAGCCAAGGGCACGGAAGCCATCTCAAGGCCAAGGAAGAAGAGCAGGAAGTTGCCGCTGCTGAGCATGATATACATACCCAACAAGGTAGAGAGCACCAACATATAGAACTCACCGGCATACTTCTTAGCTTCGTTTTCCAACCAAGGCTGAGCCATCATCACCACGATGAGTGTTCCGAAGGTAAGGATGAGTTTCATGACCTGAGCAGCCTTCGTTGCAACATACAAGCCTCCGAATGCCTCAGACGGTCCTGCAGTAGTCAGCATAATGGTCTGGACGAGAAGCAGGGTCATCGTCATTCTGCCGACCGCCTCAAGCCTACGCTCGCTCTTCGCAAGACAAAAGTCAGCGAAGAAAACCATTATCAATACGAGAACCAAAAAGGCCTCGGGCATCATATTTAAGAATTCACTATAGTTCAACATTTCATTTACGATTTAGAGATTATCGATTTCTTACATCACACCGATGGACTGAAGGATGTTTCCGGCAGCAGGCGAGATGATGTCGCTCACCCAGAAGGGGAAGGAGCCGAGACCTGCCACACAGAAGATGAGGCAGATGACTGCGACACGCTCGTCCCAAGTAGCATCAGTCAGTTCAAGATAGTGCTTGTTTTCCACTTCACCATAGAGAATCTTACCGACAACACGCAGGATGTAGACTGCGGTGACGACGATAGACATACAGGCGATGACGGTAGCCACCATACGGAAAGAGTCGTTGGGGTCGCCAATCATCGGCTTGGCACCGAAGGAACCTACGAAGATGGTCATCTCTGCAATAAAGCCCGAGAAGCCCGGCAGACCGAGGTTGGCCAGACCGGCGATGACATAGCCTACGGAAAGGAAGGGCATGATCTTCATCAGTCCTGCCAACTCGCGGATGTCACGGGTGTGGGTACGACCGTAAATCATACCGATGAGGGCAAAGAAGAGAGCCGTCATCAAACCGTGGGAGAGCATCTGGAGCACAGCACCGGTGACTGCCGTCTGACTCATCATCAAGAGGGCGAAGAGCACCAGTCCGCAGTGAGACACCGAGGAGTAGGCATTGATATACTTCAGGTCGGTCTGCACACAGGCAGAGAGTGCACCATAGACCACGGAGATAGTAGTCAGGATAAGGAATATCCACGACAGGCTCTGGGCGGCCTCAGGCAGGAGATACATGGCCACACGGAAACAGCCATAGCCTCCGAGCTTCATCAGCACGCCGGCATGCAACATCGACACGGCGGTAGGCGCGGAAGCATGACCGTCGGGCGACCAGGTGTGGAACGGGAAGAGGGCTCCCAGCACACCGAAACCGATGAAGATGAAGGGGAAGAATATCTCCTGTATCCACATGGGGATGGCATGGGCGGCAGCAATCTGAGTGAGCTCGAAGGTGTAGGTGCCGCTATACAGGCCATTGAAGAAATAGATACCCAGAAGACCGAGAATCAGCAGTGCCGAGCCTCCCATGAGCATCAGCGTGAGTTTCATGGCAGAGTACTCCTTGTGACCGGAGCCCCAGACACCAATGAGGAGGTACATCGGGATAAGCGCAACCTCATAGAACATGAACATGGTGAAGAGGTCGGTGGAGATGAAGAAACCGAACACACCGGTAGAAAGGAGCGTGAACCAGAGGAAATACTCCTTGGTGAGCGGTTTGAGCTGCCACGAGGCAAACGTTCCTGTGAAGACGATGATGCTCGAGAGGAGCAGCATGACCACAGAGATGCCGTCGACACCGACGGAATAGGCTATATTGAGAGGCTTGAACCAGGGAGTGCTGTAGGTGAGCAGCATCTCTGCCGTGTTGCCTGCCGCGCGTTCCTGGATGAAATAGACCGTCAGCCATATTGACAGGGCGAGCAGGCACGAGGCACCCGCCACCATCACACCACGCACCTGATTGAGCGACTTTGCCAGCCAAAGGCAGAGGAGCATCAGAGCGGGGATTACTACGAATAAACTTAATATACTCATCTTATTATTTACGATTTATATATTTACGATTTACGATTTAAATGCACAACAGGATGAGCGTGAGTGCCACCGTGCCGGTAAGGAACCAGACAGCATACTGGCGTACGTCGCCGCTCTGCCAGGGGCGAATGGACTCGCCGGCCTCGTTGGCTCCCCATGCCAGGAAGTTGAACGTGCCGTCGACCACGTGACGGTCGAACCAGGCAATAGGCGTAGATACGCAACGGAAGATGATACGGTGGGTGACATACTGCCAGATCTCGTCCTGATAGAAGCGCTTGTAGGCCGCACGGTGCAGTCGCGGGAACTGCTTGTAGAGACGGTCGGCAATGGGCTGGCTCTCACCTTTATAGATATAGGTGGCAAGACAGATGCTCAGGATGGCGATGACGGTAGAAGTCAGGGCAATCTGCGTGTCGAAGTGGATGGTATAGTCGGTGCCTGCGGCTGAGACATAACTACCGAAGGAGCCGCCCCATCCGAGGAAACCGCCCAGTGTGGTGTAGATACCCACGCCGCAGGTGATAACGCAAAGCACAATGAGAGGTACGGTCATCGTCAACGGAGCCTCGTGGGGAGTGTGGTGCTCGTGAGCCTCCACGTTTTCTGTTCCCCAGAAGATGCCGTAGTAGAGACGGAACATATAGAAAGCCGTCATGGCAGCGATACCCGTCATAATCCATCCCACCCAGGGGCTGTAGGCGAAGCAGGCAGTGATAATCTCGTCCTTGGAACTGAAGCCCGAGAAGAACGGAATGCCGGCAATGGCCAGACAGGAGATGAGGAAGGTGATGTGGGTGACGGGCATATACTTACGCAGTCCGCCCATGAGTGCCATCTCGTTGGAGTGGACGGCATGAATGATACAACCGGCACCGAGGAAGAGGCAAGCCTTGAACATGGCATGTGTGAAAAGGTGGAACATACCAGCCATGTAGCCCAGCTGGGCATGGTTGTCGAGGAGAGCCTCATGACCCGGCAGGCAAACGCCAAGAGCCACCATCATAAAGGCAATCTGCGAGATGGTGGAGAAGGCCAGCACACGCTTGATATCGCTCTGGGCACAAGCCACGGCAGCGGCATAGAAAGCGGTGAACACGCCTACCCACACCACGATGGACATGGCACTGGGGGCATACTCAATCCAGAGGGGGAACATACGTGCAATCTGGAACACACCGGCCACAACCATCGTTGCAGCGTGGATGAGGGCGGAGACAGGCGTCGGGCCCTCCATGGCATCGGGCAACCAGATATGCAGCGGGAACATGGCAGACTTACCTGCACCACCAATAAACATCAGCACCAGTGCTGTGGGCAGGATAAAGCCACCGGCAGCCACAGCCTTGGCCATGTTACCCTCGATAAACGGCGTAGTGCCCTGTCCCATCACGATGTCGCCAGCAAAAGAGAAGCTGAACGAATCGGTGAAGAAACCAAAGGTGAGGATACCCACGAGGAAGAACATATCGGCAAAGCGGGTGACGATGAAGGCCTTCTTGGAAGCTGCAATCGCCGGCTTCAGCGGATAGTAGAAACCAATGAGCAGGTAAGAGCTGACACCCACAAGTTCCCAGAACATATACATCTGGAAGATGTTGGTGGCGAGTACCAGACCCAGCATCGACATGGTGAAAAGCGACAGGAAGGCATAGTAGCGCTGGAAGCCCTTCTCACCGTGCATATAGCCAAAAGAGTAGATGTGGACCATCAGCGACACCGTCGAGATGACAATCAGCATCATCACGCTGATCGGGTCGAGCAGTATGCCGAGGTCGAAGTGCAGGTTGCCCAAAGGCAGCCACGTGAAATTGTAGGGGACAAAGGTCTGATAGATGCCGTTCACGCGGTCAGCACCGAAGTACTGGAAAGCCGTCATGTACGACAGTATCGTGACGAGTCCGAGTGAGCAGGTGCCGATAAGGCCTGCCACCTTGTGCTGCATCTTCATGCCAGCCAGTCCCAGAATGAGGAACGACAGCAGCGGCAGAAGCATTATGAAAATCGTGTAACTATACATAAATCTTCAATTTTTCAATTCTTTAATTCTTCAATCCTTAAACTATCGTTTCATATTCTGAATACTGTCCACGTTGTCGCTGTTGAAGTTGCGATAGACGTTGATGATGATGGCGATAGCGACAGCCGTCTCTGCTGCTGCCACACCGATGCCGAAGAGCGACATGAAGAAGCCTTCCAGCTGACCGGGGAAGAGCAGACGGTTGAACGCTGCGAAATTAATCTCTACGGCGTTGAGGATAAGCTCCACAGAGATGAGCATCGCAATCAGGTTGCGACGGGAGATGAAGCCATAGACACCGATGAAGAACAGCAGTGCTGAAAGCACGAAATAACATTGTACTGGTACCATAACTTATTTCTCCTCCTTTCTTGCTATTGCCAAACCACCAATGATACACGCCAGCAGGAACACCGAGATGACCTCGAAGGGAAGCACATACTGATACTTGCCCGCACCGACCAGTGCGTAACCAATCTGCTGCATAGGCACCTCGACATCGGCCACCTGGGCAGCAGCACAGATAAACTGACTCTTGAGCAGGACAGCCACTACCGTGACCAGTCCGACGAGCGACAGTAAAGCACCGTAGCACACACGGCTACCCTTCATGCGCTCAATGAGTCCCTGAAGAGAACGCTTGCCCACCAACTGGATGGCGAAGACATAGAGCATCGTCACACCGCCGGCATAGACTGAAATCTGGGCAGCGCCAAGGAATGTGTAGTCGAGCAGGAAGTAAAGACCTGCCACACCGAAGAGCACGAACAACAGGAACGTTGCGGCTCGCATGATACGCTTGGTTGTCACACACAACACGGCAGAACCGAGTATGACAACAGCGAGAATGCAAAACATAACCATATTTGCCATAATCGTTACTTCGTCTTGGTATTGAACTTACCGATAGTCAGTGGTGCACCGCCGTCAATCAGATTGGGCAGGGAGCCTCCCTGATAGACCTCCTCGTTGAGATGAAGCACGAGACGGTTGCGGTCGAACACTGCGTTCTCGAAATCATTTGTAAACTGGATTGCGTCGAAGTTGCACGCGTTGGTACAGAGTTGGCAGAACATACAGTCGCCAAGGTCGTACTGATAGTCGTCGAGCACCTTCTTTTTCTTGCCTGTTTCAGGATCCTCCGCCATGTGGGCAGTAATCTTGATGGTCCCGTTCGGACAGGCTTTCTCGCACAATGTGCAAGCGGTACACTTGTAGCTGCCGTCGTCGTTGCGCTTGAACACCAGGCGTCCGCGGTGACGTGCTGCCACATGGAGTGTCGTCTTACGGTTCTCGGGATACTGCTCCGTCGACTTGTTGGTGAAGAAGTCCTTGAAGTATTCCTTCCAGGTGGTCTTCATACCTGTAGCCAACGTCTTCAGGCCATGCCCGATTTCTCCGAAATATGTTTTGTTATCTTCCATTGCTATACCTTATTTAATATATAGGCCAAGAGCCACTACAACTGTCATAATCACGAGGTTGAACAGGGCCAGCGGCATGAGATACTTCCACTCCAGCTTCAGGATCTGGTCGATACGCAGACGGGGGAACGTCCACTTAATCCACATCAGCAGCCATACAAGGGCGAAGGTCTTGCCAAAGAACCAGAACACGCCAGGGATGAAGTTCATGATCGTGTCGAAGGCATCGATGCCGATATTCAGCGGAGCCCATCCGCCAAGGAATACAGTAGCAGCAATACCTGCGATGATAAAGAGATTGAGGAACTCAGCCAGATAGAAGAAGCCGAAGCCCATACCCGAATACTCGGTGTGATGACCGGCTGTCAGTTCACTCTCTGCCTCTGCCATGTCGAACGGGCCACGGTTGGCTTCCGCATTACCGGCAATGAGGAACACGAAGAAAGCAATCAGGGCGGGGATGTGTCCCTGACAGATGAGCCACTTGAAAGGACCTGTCTGAGCCTCCACGATGCCAGACATCTGCATTGTGCCCGTCAGGATGACAGCAGTAATCAGACAGAGACAGAGTGACATCTCGTATGAGATCATCTGCACGGCACCACGCATGGCGGAGACAACAGAATACTTATTGTTGGAAGCCCAGCCTGCGAGGAAAATACCTACGACACCTATCGACGAGATAGCCGTCAACAGGAATACACCCACATTGAAGTCGAGCACCGTGGCACCATTGTTCCAGGGCAGGAACGAGAAAGCACCCACAGACCCCACGATCACGAGCATAGGAGCGACAGCATAGAGCAGCTTGTCGGCACGGTCGACGAAGAATATCTCCTTGATAAGCATCTTCAACACGTCGGCAAACACCTGAAGCAAGCCCCACGGTCCCACGCGCATCGGGCCAAGACGGCACTGGAAATAAGCACACACCTTACGCTCCATGAATATCAGTACGATGGCTATCAGCGCATAGCCCACCAGGATGGCCACGCCTACCAGTACGCACTCAATCAATATCGCCAGCCAGTCGGGACAGCCAAGCGTCATCCGCAACAACTGGTCGAACCATTGTGTAACTATAGAAAAGTCGAACATAATAACTTCAATTTTTCAATTCTTCAATTTTTCAATTCTTCTACCTGTCGATATCGGGAATGACAACATCGATGGCGGCACAGGTTGCGATGAGGTCGGCAATCTTCTGGCCACGCAGCATCGAGTCGAAAGCACCCACCAGCGAGAGGCCCATCGGACGCATCTTCATGCGGTAAGGACTCTTGTCGCCACGGGAATCGAGGTAGACGCCAAACTCACCGGCCACGCCCTCTACAGAGTAGTACCACTGTCCCTCGGGCACCTTGATGATGGGCTTCTGCTTGACGTAGAAGTCGCCAGCGGGAATGTTGTCGATGAGTTGTTCGATGATGTTCAGGCTCTGGTACATCTCGTTGATGTGGACAAGATAGCGGTCCATCGAGTCGCAGCCAGTAAGCGTACACTGCTCCCACTCCACCTTGTCGTACATGTCGTAGGGGTGGTTCTTGCGCACGTCGTTCTTCCAACCCGAAGCACGTCCGGCAGGACCTGTGACAGCATAGGAGATACAATCCTCAAGACTCATCGGACCGCAATTCTCCAGACGGTTGTGGGTAATCACATTGTCGCCAAACACATCCATGTACTCCTGAATCATAGGACGCAGATACTGCACCAGGTCCTTCACATTCTTCACGAAGTTAGGATCGATGTCATCCTGCAGGCCACCGATTCTGTAATAGTTCTGAATAAGACGGCCGCCCGTGGTCTCCTCCATGCAATTCAGCACGTGCTCACGGTCGCGCATGCCATAGAGCATGGCCGTGAGTGCGCCCAAGTCCTGACCGACACACGAGGTGTAGAGCAGGTGAGAGTCGAGACGCTGCAATTCATCCATAATCGTACGGATGTATTTGATACGGTCTGTGAGTTCTATGCCCATGCCTTCCTCGATGACACCAACCAGCGCATGACGATGCTGCATGGCACCAAGATAGTTCAAACGGTCGGTCAGTGCGAGTGTCTGGGGATAGGTCATGTTTTCCCACATCTTCTCAATGGCACGGTGGATGTAGCCCAGATGGGGATAAATACGCTTGACGGTCTCACCGTCGAGCACCGTCTGCAGACGGAGCACACCATGGGTGGCAGGGTGCTGAGGACCGATATTGATTACATAGTCATCAGCGCCAAAGAGCTTGTTCTGCTTAGACTGCAGATTGCCGTCCTGGTCGAGATAGTACTCCAGGCCATAGTCGGGTTCCACATCGTCTTCAAGCGTGTACTCATCGTTGAATTTCCAGTCCTTGCGGAAGGGGTGTCCCTTAAAGTCTGTACGGAGGAACAGACGACGCATATCGGGATGCCCCAGGAACACGATACCGTAGAAGTCGTAGACCTCACGCTCCAGCAGATCAGCCACACGCCAGATATTGGAAACGGTCGGAATATAGGGAATCAGCTGGCCGTCGGTCTCTCCTGAACCGTTGGAGGCGATGCCGTCGCCACAGACCTGCGTCTTGGCCATCATCTTCACGCTGCAACGCTCGTGGGTCTTCGTATTCTCAAGAATATAAATACAGCCAAGACCTTCCTCAGCACCGAAGTCTTCACCGACGATGGTCACCAGATAGTCAAAACCCTTCTTGGCCTTCAAGTTCTGCATCTCAGCAGCGAACTTGTCAAAATCAAATGATAAGAACTCTAATTTCATTTCGCTGCCTCCTCTTTCTTTAGTTCTTCTGCAAACTCCTTTGGCACATCAGTCACGACAATTGGCTCTCTGCGATGGTCGCCCAGTTTCTCACGGAACGTCAGTTCCTCATTAGAAACGCCCAAGGCAGCCTCTTCAGCCGTCTGCTTGTGGTTGGCACCACCGAAGAACTTCTCAATCTTCACCTTGCGTTGCAACTGCATCATGCCATACATGATGGCCTCGGGGCGTGGAGGACAACCGGGGATGAACACATCGACAGGCACAATCTCCTCGATACCCTTCACGACGTGGTAGCTCGACTTGAACGGTCCGCCGCTGATGGCACAGCCACCCACAGCGATAACATACTTCGGTTCGGCCATTTCGTCGTAGAGACGCTTCAGCGCAGGGGCCATCTTGTGGGTAATGGTACCGGCACACATGATAAGGTCGGCCTGTCGGGGAGAGTTACGCGTCACCTCAAACCCGAAGCGGGCGAAGTCATAGCGGGCACAACCGCAGGCCATGAACTCAATACCACAGCAAGACGTGGCAAACGTGAGAGACCACAGGGAGTTAGAACGTCCCCAGTTAATCAACTGGTCCAGTGAACCAGTCACAACATTGACACCACCCTCATGGAGTTCGTCAATGATTTTCTCCAGCGAGGAATTGTCGTTCCACTCCTCGTAGGGAATGCTCTTGATGTGAGGCTTTCTTACTTCCATTCCAAGTCTCCTTTCCGCCAGGCGTATGCCAAGCCTAAAACCAGAACTACCAGAAAGAAGCCGATGCTAAGCAATGCCATCGCACCGAAATCCTTCACGACTACTGCCCACGGGTACAGGAATACTGTCTCCACGTCGAACATCAAGAACAAGATGGCGAACAAGTAGAATCCCACACTCACGGGCAGCCATGAACTGCCGCGCGTGGGAATACCACTCTCATACGGCTCACCTTTCAACTTAGCGTAGGACCGCGGTCCTATCAGCTTAGCTACGACGTAAGCCGCCACCACCAATGTCAAAGCCGTCAACAGGACGGTAATTAACAAAGCAAAATTCATAAAATATAAAAAGTTATAACAATATTGTCCTTATAGGCCGCAAAGGTACTAATATTTTTCGTAAATCTGCCGAATATTTATAAAAAAGTTTATGCCACTGACAGATATATCGGGGATTTTTCCTATCTTTGTACACAAAAACCAAACAATGAACAAGACCCTTTCCCGTATTCTGAAAATTGCCGGAGGCACAGTGCTGTCTCTTGCGGCTCTCCTGACTGTAGCCGGCATCATCGTCAATCAGGAATCATTCCAAAAGAAGATCGTAGACTATGCCTCCGACGTACTGTCTGAAAAGCTCCAGACACACATCAACATCGACGGGGCAAGTATCAACCTGTTTACTGGCAGCATCGGACTCAGCGGCCTTGAGGTAGAAGACCTCCAGCAGCGCAAGATGCTCACTATGAAACGGCTCTCTGCAAATGTAAAACTGCTGCCCCTACTCAGCAAGGAACTGATCATCGACAAAGTGGAGATAGAAGGCCTGAATGCCCTCCTGCTGAAGAAGCCCGGAGAGCCGGCCAACTACCAGTTTGTCATTGATGCCTTCAAGAAAGACAAGCGCGAAAAGACTGAAGACAAGGAAAAGACCCAGCAGAAAAAGAAATTCAAATTTGACATCAAGGGTGTAAAGCTCTCGGAAATCAGGCTCAAATACAACGAGGCCTCCTTCGTGCTTAGCGAGGCACGCATGGAAAGAGACAAGGATGGAGTAATCAGCTTTGACATTGACAACGTATCCGGTGCAGGGGAGTTGCCTACGAAGTCGGGCAACAAGTCTTTCCAGGTAAGCCTCCACTCACTCGACGGTGCACTCACCATACCCGCTAAGGGAGAGAAACGCGTGCTGCCCATCATGCCCGTCAATATCATAACGACACAACTGACCGACGTCAACGTACGCTACGGCGAACAGGCATTCAGCCTCGACGGCATCAGCTGTAAGGGCGGCGAACAATACGACCTCGTCATCGACGGGGCAGAGGCCGACTTCACCTCAAAGACCAAGAAAGGCCCGGTGAAGAACCATGTGGCACTGAAGCACCTGAAAGCCCTGATTGCCGATGCCGAAAAGACGATAGACCTCGAAGGCATCCGCTTTACCACCGACAATGGTCTGCCACGCAAGAATACCGGCAAACCCAAAAAGGGTTTCTTCGACCCAGGCCATCTGGACCTCACGGCCAACATGAAGTGGCGTATCAACCACATAGGCAAGGACACGCTGAACGCCACCCTCACCCAAGCCACGGTGAAAGACTCCGTAACGGGTATAGACATCACAGCACTCAAGACCGTCATGGCTGCCAACAGCCGACACGCCTACCTGAGCCAGACCATGCTGAAGCTAACCTCCACCGTGCTGAACATTGCCGATGCCGACATCACGCTGCCAAGGAAGAAGGAGGGCATCCCCCTCTCCTACTCCACCGGCCAGATTACGGGCACGGTGGCACTCAAGGACATCTCACGCCCCTTTGCACCTGTACTGAAGAACTTCACCATTCCCCTCGACCTCAGCCTGAAGATGAGCGGAACGGACAACAGCATGAGCTTCAAGGACATAAAAGTCAATACAAAAGACAAGAAACTGACCATAGCAGCCAACGGCGGCATGTCCGACCTGAAAGACAAATACAAACTCAACATACACTTCGACGTCAATGAAATGAGAGCCAGAGGCAACATCACCGAGCAAATCATCAATCAATTTACCGTGAAGAAACTGATGATGACCCAACTCAAGCGCTTAGGCGACATCACCTACAAAGGCAGCTTCGGTGTACTCTGGAAGAAAGAAGAGTTCCGTGGAATGCTCGGCACGGCAGCAGGCAACATCAACGTCTACTTCGCCCTCGACGAAAACAACAAATACATCAACGGCAAGGTCAACACCCGTGGATTCGCCTTAGGCAAGGTCATGGACATGTCGAAGATTGGCGGTGTGGACTGTAATGCCACTTTCAAGATAGACTTCTCCAAGCCACGCACGGCCATCATGAGGAAAAAGAAAGGCGGCAAACTGCCAATCGGTGAGGTGAAGGCTGTGGTAGAGGACTGCAGCTATATGGGCATCCACGTCAGGAACCTGAGCGTCAACATGGTCAGCGACGGTGCCGTGGCCACGGGCGACCTCCTGCAGCACGGCAAGCACCGCGACCTCTCCTGCTCGTTCTCGTTTACCGACACCGACGCCATGCAAAAGATGAAAATCACCAACCCCGGCATCAAGTTCCACAAGATGTCCGACGAAGACAAAGCCGCTGCCGCTGAGCGTAAACGACTAAAGAAGCAAGAGGAGGCCATGCAGAAAGCCCTCAAGAAGAAAGAAGCTGAAGAGAAGGAAAAGGCTGAATCGGCCGACGGGAAGAAGAAAAAGAAGAAGCGGTTCTTGTTCTTCTGACGTACATAAGGAAAGTGGAGAGTTCGGACTCTCCACTTTTTTTAGATGTCAGCACTACGCTCTATGATTTCCAGACACATGCGGCTGTTATGATAGGGGCACTTCCAGAAGCCGGCCTTGTCGTCGACCGTGTTGAGCGTCCCGTCAGGATGACGACTCCAGAACCACTCGCCATTCTCCCAGTCAATGAGTTGCGTCTTGATATACGTCCAACAGCGGAAGGCACGCTCCAGGGCATCCTCATCGCCAAAGTACTGCCAGATATTATACCAGCCAACCACATTTTCCGCCTGCACCCACCAGTGAAGGTCATCGTCCACGTGACCTGTGTCAAGATTCGCTTCATGAATCATCGAACCGTCGGGGCACAGCCCCTTGGCCGATGCCTCTGCCACCATCTGCACCACAGGCTCCATCCTTGCCAGCACCTCAGGGTCGCCCAGCACCAAGGCAGCCTCGTGCATCAGCCAGGAGCACTCTATGTCATGCCCGTAACTCTCCAGGTGGCCTGCTCCTCGCGTCCAGTCCATCTCAAAGAAGAGGTCGAGATGATGGGTCTCGGGGTTGAGGATGCGGTCGGTGAAGATGCCGATGATGTTGCGAAGGGCTCCCCCTACCCTGTCAAGCGTCTCGCTGTCGAAAGAGATCTCAACCGGAAGTACAGAGCCGATGGCAGGCACATAATTACAGTTGCCGGCAGCATTCAGCTCTTTCAGGCAACGATAGAGATTTGCATAAGGCTCGATGATATGCAGATGCGTGTTCTGCGACTTGGGGAAGTTTGCATCAAGCGGCGACAAGCGCATATCCTCAATAGGCTGCCAGTCGCGCGCCGTAGCCTCGATATAACCGTTGTGCTCATGGTCGAAGGCATGCTCCTCGATACAGTCGAAGAGCTGAAGCGCACACTCGAGGGCTTCATGGTCGCCAGTGGCCCGGGCATATTCCGACATTCCATAGATGGCAAAACCGATGGCATAGAACTGCTTACGCGTGTTCAGAGGCTGGCCCTTGCAATCAAGGCTCCAATAGACGCCACCAAACTCACGGTCGATGAAGTGCTCGATGAAATAGTCCTTGGCATAGGTGGCCATCTCAAGGTACTCTGGATTTCCCAGCACACGATAGGCTGCCGAGAACGACCACAGTATACGGGCGTTGAGGATTGCGCCCTTCTCAGCATCGGGATGCAACACCTCATGGCCGTCTATCCTGCCATAGAAACCACCGTTCTCACGGTCTACCATCTTGTTCATCCAGAAAGACAGGATGTTGTTTTGCACAACATCCTGCATTTCCTTTCTCATTGTCTTGATATCCATAAAATCTTTATGACTAACCTTGTTAATGTAAATAACACTCGCCTATGCCATACCACGCACCTTCTTCAGTTCTTCGTTGATCTCGGCAATGCGCTCCGTGGTCAGCGGGTAGAACCAGACTACGCACATCGAAATCAGGGCAACGACGGCGGGAATGAAACTCATCAGCAGACGGAGCACCGTCAGCGCCTCGTCAGGCTGCACCACACCGGCCTTCAACTGTTCGAGGTCGGTCACATAGCCAAAGCCGGAAAGCAGCCACAGCACAGCAGCACCACCGATGGCACCGCCAAACTTCTGCGCCATCGACGAACTGGAGAAGATCAGGCCCGTAGAAGCCGTATGGAACTTCAGTTCGGCATAGTCGCTCACGTCGGCATACATACTCCATACCAGCGGCGACATAATACCCGTGAGGATAGAGATCAGCACCTGAGCCACGAGCATCATCCAGTAGCCAGCGGGCGTGCAGGGGATAAAGAAGAAGAGAACGCTCAGCACTACCAGCGATGCGTTGACCAATATAAAGGTGGTCTTCTTACCCAGCCGGTTGGCGATAGGCACACACGAGGCCACACCCACCATGTTGGACACCTCGCCAATGCCCAGGAACAGACCGGCATAGAAGGCGAAGGTGATGGCAAAGAACGCCAGGTTCACGTCGGGGCCAATGATGTCCTGGAAGAAGTAGGCCACCGTGGCACCGCGCACGGTATTAAAGAGGTTGAAACACAGTGCAGCACCGATGAGCAGCCACCAAGGCTTGTTGCTGAGCAGCGCCTTGAAGTCGTTGCCCACGCTGACCGTCGACACCGTCTTCAGGTGTTCCTTTGTCAGGAAGAAGCAGAGCAAGAACATCACGAAGCAGGCGGCAGCAATGACCACCATGGCCCAGAACCATCCTCCTGCCGTGTCGTAGCCGCCCATCAGGTTGGTCAGCGGTTCCCAGAGGAACAGCGAGATAAACGAACCGCCGTAGGCGAAGAACATACGGAAGCTGGAGAATACCGTCTTCTCGTTGGAGTCGTCGGTCATCACACCCAGCATGGCACCATAAGGCACATTGATACCCGTATAGACCGTCATCATCAGGATATAGGTGACGTATGCCCACATCAGCTTAGCGCCGTAGTTCCAGTCGGGCGTAGTAAACAGCAGTATACCACAGATGGAGAACAGCGGTGCCACCCATAGCAGGTAGGGCCGGTATTTACCCCAGCGGGTATTGGTACGGTCGGAGATAATGCCCATCATGGGGTCGCTCACGGCATCCCAGATACGGGTTACCAGCACGAGCACACCGGCATCGACGAGCGAGAGTCCGAAGATGTTGGAATAGAAGAACGGCAGATAATAGGAGAATATCTTCCAGAACATCGACGATGACATATCACCGAAGCCATAGCCTATCTTCTCGATTAATTTAGTTTTAGCCATCTTGGTTATTTACTATTTACGGATTTACAATTTACTATTTATTGCCACGGTTCTTGGCAATCAGGCGCTTGATGGTTTCCACCGAAGCAGCGGTTGTCAGGCCGTCCTCTGGCGTATTCATGCAGTAGTCTATCAGTTTGTCGACAGTCGATGTAGCCACGTGCATGCGCGTGTCGGCCGAGGCATAGTAGATAAACACTTTCCCGTCTTCATCGGCTATCCAGCCATTGGCAAAGGCCACGTTCATCACATCGCCCAGATATTCGTCGCCCTCAGGCACGAGGAAGTAGCCGCCGGGCTGTGCAATCACCTTCGTGGGGTCTTCCAGTGCCGTCATGTACATATAGAGCACGTAGCGCAGGCCGTCGGCCGTGGCGCGTACACCGTGAGCCAGGTGCAGCCAACCCTTCGGGGTCTTGATGGGGTGCGGGCCCTCGCCGTTCTTCACCTCAGTGATGGTATGGTAGTGGCGGGCGTTGATAATCTTCTCCTCCTTCACCTCGGCATGCGTGATATCGTCGACCAGAGCCCAGCCGATGCCGCCGCCGCTGCCCGTATCGATGAAGCCATCCTGCGGACGGGTGTAGAAGGCGTACTTGCCATCGACAAACTCCGGGTGGAGCACCACGTTGCGCTGCTGCGACTTGGTCTTCAGGTCGGGCAGACGTTCCCAGGTCTTCAGGTCCTTGGTGCGTGCGATGCCTGCCGTGGCGGTGGCAGCAGAGAGGTTGCCAGGCTGTGAGTCATCGTGACGCTCGGCACAGAACACGCCGTAAATCCAGCCGTCCTCATGGCGCGTAATGCGCATGTCGTAGATATTGGTGGCAGGCACTTCATCGTCGGGCATCGTGATGGGTTCTTCCCAGAAGCGGAAGTTGTCGATGCCGTTAGGCGACTCTGCCACGGCGAAGAACGACTTGCGGTCGGCACCCTCGACGCGTACCACGAGCACGTACTTGTCGCCCCACTTGATAGCACCTGAGTTCAGGGCGGCATTGCACATGATGCGCTGCATCAGATAGGGATTGTCCTGCTCGTTGAAGTCGTATTTCCACTCCAGAGGAATATGGGCGGCAGTGACTACCGGGTTCTTATACTTCTCGTAGATGCCGTTGCCCCACTCTATGGGTTCGTTCTTAAGGCTCAGGAGTGCCTCGTGATGCTCACGCAGAGCCTTTACTTTTGCTTCGAATTCTGTCATATTATCATTTATTATTTACGTCTTTATCATTTATCCTTTATTTCCTTCAGGAAAAGCGTGTTCGGTGCCTCATAGAGTTTCTTGTAGTCTGCACCGCAGGGCAGTGCCGGCGACGGTCCGAAATACTCCTCCTTATAGTTTCGCCAGAGCAGGAAATAACTGATGGGATACTTGTCCATGACGGGCTTCAGCACACGTGTCCACCATGTTGAGTCGGGCATGTTCTTCAGCCCGCACTCCGTCAGGGCAAGCAGTTTGCCGTTGTCCTTGGCAAACTTGCCCAGGAAGTCGAGGTCGGCAGTCAGCTGCTTCACGAAGTCGGCCTCCGATCCCCACTGGTAGGCATCCTCACCGATGAGCGTCACACGGTCGTTGCCCGGATAGCGCTCCATGAAGCGCTCCTGCGTCCAGTTGCCGTCGAGATTGGGCGAGTAGCTCCAGAGCAGGTTGTCCAGCCCTTCGCCTGTGAGGTAGTCCTGCAGCATGTTCCACAGACCGTGATACTCTTCCGTGGTGCAGATGTTCTGTCCCCACCAGAACCACGAGCCGTTGTTCTCGTGCCAGGGCCGGAAGATGACGGGCACCGGTGTGCCGTCGTCGGTCTTCAGCGACTTCAGGAATGTGGCCACACGCACCATCCACGTCTTGAACTTCTCGTGCTGGCTGCCGCCGGGCAGTATGCTCTTCACAACGGTGGAGTCCGACACGTCCCACGCCGTATCGCCGGTCAGCGGGTTGCGCGGATGCCAACTGAGAGTAACCACACCACCGCGCTGGTGGTGGGCTATCAGTTCGTCGTGTATACGGGTGAAAGGCACGCTGTCCAGGTTCTTGGCGTCGCCCATCTCTATGCCGCCGAGGTCGAAGCCCATCAGTGCGGGATAGTCGCCCACGGTCTCGAGCACGTCGCTCCTGCCGAGTTCCGCACTGTCGCCGCTATAGGTGCCTGCCCACGTCACGCCGTAGAAGGGGTCGTCCTGATGACCGGCCATATAGCCCTTTGCCTGCAGCGCCACGAGGCGCTGCTCCAACTGCTGAGCCTGCGTCTGCGGCTCCTGCTTCGTGGCACAGGCAACCACTGCCAGCGTAGCCACTGCTATAGCTAAAATATTTTTCATATCTTCTTGCTTTTTCTAAAAAAAATGCTCACTTGCGGATGCCCATCTTCTCCAGCAACCAGTTCTCCCACTCGTCCCACTGTTCCTGATACCAGAAGTGGGCTGTCTTCTGATAGGGACTGATGGTCTTGGGACTTGTCACCGTATTATAGGTGGCCCAAGCCGTTGTCGGGGGCACCACGTTGTCGTTGTAGCCAAAGGAGAACCAGCCCTCCTGCTTGTCGGTTATCAGGCGTGCGAAGTTCACGCCGTCGTAGTAGCGCGAGGTCTCAATGTGCTTATCCATGCCCTTGCCTTTGTTCTCATAGAAATAGTGAGGCCATCCGCAGGCCACGCCCTTAAGCGATGCCGTATGGTCGCAGAGTGCAGCGTGAACGGCTCCGTAGAAGGTGATGCGCTTGTCGATGC
>Ga0326512_10001312_pt1 | contig 19480 bp, 25 predicted proteins | sample 1_2617_0518_D_FD_203652 | JGI IMG/M metagenome (GOLD analysis project Ga0326512, IMG submission 203652) | Bovine rumen microbial communities from UC Davis, California, United States - 1_2617_0518 | ecosystem: Host-associated > Mammals > Digestive system > Stomach > Rumen | place: USA... | reverse complement strand
CTGCGGGACCTTGGACTGTACCATATATCCGGAGCGCGTAAAGGCAGGGACAGCATCAACAACGGGATCCAGTATATACAGGATTTCAAAATAATAGTCCATCCCAGGTGCGTGAACTTTCTGACGGAGATCAATAATTACACCTGGGACGTGGACAAATTCGGGAAAAAGATCAACAAGCCGATTGATGACTTCAACCACCTCATGGATGCCATGAGGTACGGGCTTGAAGGGTTTATCTGCGGTGAGATATTCAGTTTTGATTGAGGTAAGAGATGTCGTTTTTCGATTATTCGATGCAGGACAATGCGATTAGGATCATCAGGGAGGGTGCCAACAGGACAATCCCCGTACCGGCGTTCTTGTCGCACGAGATCCAGAAGAGAAAATCAAGTCCGGAATACAAGTGGATGCTGATAGGCGAAGATTATTATGCCGGAAGGCATGATGTGCTTCGGAAGACCAGGCAGGCCATAGGATCAGATGGAAATCCCGTGCAGCTTAATAACTTACCGAACAGCAAGCACGTCGACAATGTCTACAAGCGAATGGTCAAACAGAAGACAAACTATCTTGTGGGCAAGCCCTTCACGGTCAACGCCGACGACAAAAAGTATCAGGACCTGTTGATGAAGTTCTTCGACAAGGTATTCTTTGCGAAGATGAAGAACATCACAAGGGACGCGCTCAATTGCGGCATTGCCTGGCTGTATGTCCACTATGATGAGACCGGGAACCTGGTATTTGACCGATTCCGGCCTTATGAATGCATACCGGAGTGGGAGGATATCGATCATACGAGGCTCAATTCCCTGATCAGGTTCTATGATGTGGTCTCGTACAACGGCATAAGCGATGAGAAGATCACGCTGGTCGAGTATTACACGAAAGAGGGCATTGATTATTTTGAATACTTCAATGGATCCCTCGTTGGTATGCCGCCGTTTCATGAGGATTATATGCAGATTGGGGGTGTGACTGCAAACTGGGACGGGCTGCCGCTGATCCCGTTCAAGTACGATGAGGAGCTGCCGCTGATAGCAAACTGTAAGAGCCTTCAGGATGGCCTGAATTCAATCCTCAGCGTATTTGATGATAATATGCACGAGGACAGCAGGAACACAATCCTTATCCTGGTCAATTACGACGGTGAGAACCTGGGAGAGTTCCGGCAGAATCTGGCCACTTATGGCGCAGTCAAAGTCCGGAGCTCCGAGGGCGGAAATGGAGATCTGAGGTCACTGCAGGTTGAGGTCAACTCTGAGAACTACAAGGCCATAATTGACATCTTCAAGCGTGCGATCATCGAGAATTGCATGGGTTATGATGTCAAAAATGAGAAGATGAGCGGGACGCCAAACCAGATGAATATTGAGTCGATGTATAACGATATCGACATAGACGCTTCCGACATGGAAACGGAGTTCCAGCAGAGCCTTGACCGGCTGCTCTATTTTATAGACCTGCATCTTGCAAACACCGGGCAGGGTGATTATTCGAATGTCGATGTGGATATCACATTCAACACCGACATGCCTATGGATGAGGCAAATACGATCACGAATATGAGGAATTCTGACGGCCTCATCTCTCAGCGCACACTTGTGGCTCATCATCCCTGGGTTATGGATCCGGAAGACGAGATTGAGCAGCTTAAGAAGGAAAAACAGGAAGCCCTTGAAGAATATGGCGGGGCGTTCAGCTCCAACAAGGATGAGGAAGACGAGTAATGAAATCAGCCGCATACTGGAAAAAGCGTTTTGAGATGCTGGAAAAAGCGTCTCACGCCATGGGGCAGGAAACGCTGCGAGAGCTTCAACCAGCGTTTGATGCGGCGGAACGCGAATTGAGAAAAGAAATCACAATGTGGTTTACGCGATTCGCACAGAACAACAATGTCTCGTACACTGAAGCGAAGCGAATGCTGGACAAGAAGAGCCTCAAAGAGCTCAAGTGGGATGTGCAGCAGTACATTAAGGCCGGCGAAGAAAATGGAATATCCGGAGACTTCACAAAGGAACTGGAGAACGCATCTGCAAGAGTACACATAAGCAGGCTTCAGGAAATTCAGATCAAGACCCAGATGATTTACGAGAAGTTGTTCGGCAAGGAGCTGCAGGGTGTCACCTCCATGGCCGAGAATATACTGGCTTCCGACTATTACCACACCTGCTTTGAGCTCATGAAGGGCTACGGAATAGGCTGGAGGATCGGGGAGATCGCGCAGAACGATCTCGCGAAAATCGTCACTAAGCCCTGGACAACAGACGGCAGAACTTTTTCAGATAGAATCTGGTCGAACAAAAACAAGGTTATATCAGAGCTGCATCAGGAGTTGTCCAGGACTTTGATTCTCGGGAAATCACCCGATGAGGCAATTGAGCGAATGAGCTCGCTGGTGGGAAAATCCGTCAAGAACGCAAGAGCCGCAGCGGTTCGTTTAGTGCAGACAGAACAGGCATATTTTCACAGCGTTTCGACTGAACGCGCGTTCAATGACCTCGATGTGGAAGAATTCGAAATTGTCGCAACGCTTGACACACATACATCAGAGATATGCCAGGATATGGACGGGCAACATTTCAAGATGGCAGAGTACGAGATCGGTGTGACGGTCCCGCCGTTTCATCCGAACTGCCGCTCAGTCGTGGTGCCGTATTTTGAAGACAACTACGGCGGACAAAGGGCAGCAAGGGGTGAAGATGGCAAAACCTATCATGTGCCTGACAATATGACCTATAAACAGTGGAAAGAATCATTTGTTAAAGGTCGCACTAAAGACTTGAAACCTGCTGTTCCTGATGGTAAAGTGAAGACAAAAGCACCTGAAAAGAAACCTGAAACCGAGCCTTCCAAGACAAGACAGTCATTGGAACTTGCAAATGTGGAATATAGAGAAGTTCAGCCACTTAAAAAAGAATTGACAGTCCAAGAAATCATTGACAAGGTGGGCGGTGGTGACATGACAAAAGGTTCATGTTCATCCCTTGCATTCACTTATGCAGGAAACAGAAATGGATTGGACGTCACTGATTTTAGGGGTGGAAAATCACAATCTATCTTTTCACATAATGGTAACATCAAGGAAATCACTGAACTTGCAGGTGGACAGGTGGTTCATAATTTCAATGACTTCAAAGCAGTCAATGAACTGTTGCAATCGGTTGTTGAAGGTAAAGAATATTATCTTGCAACTGGTGACCATGTTGCAATTATCAGGAAGATCGAAGAACACTTTGAATATTTGGAACTTCAATCTGCAACAAACAATGGTTGGTTCAGACTGACCAATGATGTGTTGAAGAAAAGATTTGGTTGTAAAAAGTCACATACAGTTCATGGATTCAAGCTTGAAGCTGCAAATGAACTGATTGATATTGAATCCTTGAAGGATTCGGATGAATTTGAAACACTTCTTGGATATATCAACACAGCAGCAGAAAGTCAGATGAAAGGAAGTGGTGGTCATGTTAAGTGATTTTTTCAAACATGAAGAAACAGATGTCATTTGGTGGGCGGAAAACCTGGATGAAAAAGGACAGTTCCTGTTCACATTTGACCAAAAGAAAATTTTTAATCTGTTTGAAGATTATCCACACAACCTGACACCTGAACAGAAAGAAATCTTTGACAAGGAAAATCCATATTGGAAGGACTTTTTCAAAGATAGACAGTAAAGCATCCTGAACAGGGTGCTTTTTTAATACCTGATAAGAAGCAGTGTCATTGACCTGAAATGGTTGGTGGTGCTGCTTTTTATATACAATCATCTTTCCAGCACCGCAGATGAAAAAGAACGGGATCCAAAGACACCGGACTGAACCGGGATAACAAATGTGAAAGGAAGGACAAAGCAATGAAGAAAGATGAGTTTGTAGCACTCGGAGTTGATGAGGAACTGGCGAAGAAACTGGAAGAGGCTTCTGCCGAAGAGCTGAAGAACTTCATTCCGAAAAGCCGATTTGATGAGGTCAACAATGCGAAAAAGACGCTTGAAAACGATCTCAAGGAGCGTGACGGCCAGCTCGAAACATTGAAGAAGAGTTCAGGCGATGCCGAGGCCCTGAAGGATCAGATCACGAAGCTGCAGGAAGAGAATAAGCAGGCTTCGGAAGCACACGCAGCCGAAGTGAAGCAGCTTAAGATCGAAGCAGCTGTGGAAGCGGCTCTGTCGGGGGCAAAGGCGAAAAATCAGAAGGCCGTGATACCTTTTCTCGCTCTGGAGAATGCAGACTTAAACGATGACGGTACAGTGAAGGGTCTTGAAGATCAGATCAAAGCTCTGAAGAAGGACGCAAAAACGAGCTTCTTGTTCGACAACGACGCACCGAAAATCACTGGTGTGAACGTGAATGATCCGAACAGAGGCAACCCTGGTACGATTACCAGGAAAGAGTTCGATCGGATGAGCTATTCCGAAAGGGTAAACCTCTTCAATGCCGATCCGAACCTGTATCAGTCGCTCACAGCAACAGCGGATACCAAATAAGGAGGTAGTATTATGCCGCAGACAGTATTAAGTAATCTTATTAACCCGCAGGTCATGGGAGACATGATCTCTGCAACACTTCCCAAAAAGATCAAGTTTTCGCCTATCGCAAAGATAGACAACACACTTCAGGGCCAGCCCGGAAACACCATCACGGTTCCCAAATACGCATACATCGGAGACGCAGAAGATGTGGCTGAGGGTGTGGCTATCGGAACAACCGTGCTCACTGCTTCAACAACGACAGCAACGATCAAGAAGGCCGGTAAGGCAGTCGAGATCACCGATGAGGCGGTCCTTTCCGGTTATGGTGATCCTCTCGGAGAGGCAACAAATCAGCTGGCAATGTCGATTGCGTCTAAGGTCGATAATGACTGCTATGATGCCCTTCTGGGTGCAACACTCAAGCATGATGGCACTGCAGGGGTCATATCTTATAACGGTGTTGTCGATGGTGTTGACAAGTTCACAGATGAGAATGATGAAGCGATCGACAAGATCATATTTGTTCATCCTAATCAGGCCACGCAGCTGAGGAAGGATTCAAACTTCCTTGACATCAATAAATACCCGATCACCAACGGCGTGATCATGACCGGCATGATCGGTATGGTCTCAGGGTGCAAAGTTGTCAAATCAAAGAAGTGCAAGCTCGTTAAGTACGAGAAGGACAACGACAACGGGACCATCACCATCGTGGCTGACTCCACGACAGAGACCACCACAAACAAGCACCTCGACACCATTGCGCCGAACTGCGTTGAGAAGCTTGTGGTTGGTGATAAGGTAAAGGCAGTTTCTGTGGAATACTTCACGAACCCGATCGTGACAGTTGACATTGCAGATCCCAACGAGGCGCCCGGAGCTGACGGATTTTCAACAGCAATGCCCGCGCTCACGATCTACATGAAGAGGAATGCCCTTACGGAAAAAGACAGGGATGTCCTTAAGAAGACTACGGTGGTCAGTGCCGATCAGCATTATGGCGTATGCCTCAGCAACGATTCCAAGGTCGTCTTTGCAAAGTTCAAGGCTTCGGCCTGAGAGGTGATCACATGGGTATGTTGTTAAGAAGGCATTATGAAGACAACGCTCCTGCTGCAAAAAAGCAGCAGGAGCATAAAGCTGCACCTGAAAAGGAAGAGGCTAAGGGAGTAAAGACGAATGCAGTACACACTGGAAAGCATAATCGCAAGACTTAATACCTTCGGGTATGCATATGATGCCGAAGCAGACCTGGTTGGATTGACTTTCGCCAAAAACAAGGCGGAGCAGTCTGTACTCAATTTCTGCAATCTCGCAGAGCTGCCGGAGGGACTTGTATATGTGACAATCGACATGGCGTGTGCAGAGTTTCTGAAGGCGAAATACGACGTGGGCCTGCTGGACATCAACAGTCTCGATCTTTCCGGGGTTGTCACATCGGTTAAGGAAGGCGATACCCAGGTTAATTTCTCTGCAGGACATTCTCCTGCAGAGAATTTCTCTGCATTTCTTGAATCGCTTTTGACGGGAGGAAGGGGTGATCTGTTACGATACCGCAGATTGGCATGGTAAAGAAAGCCCTATCTACCCTATATGACGGCACCTGCACAGTCACTGAGCATCAGAAGGTGAAAAAATCAAACGGTTCCACGGGCTTTGAAGACGCGGTGGTGCTGAAAGATCAACCCTGCCGGCTGTCATACAAGACAAAGGAAGAGAATACTTCAGAGGAAACGAACGCTTCCTCCATGAAACAGGTTATCACACTTATCTTGGATCCAGAGGTGAAGATCAAGCCCGGTTCAAAAATCACCGTGACACAATACGATGGCACCACAGATTATAAAGCGTCGGGTAAACCTGCGATCTATGCGTCACATCAGGAAATCATACTTGATCTATTTGAGGGGTGGTCGTGATGGCAAGGGCGGGAAAGGCTGATTTCTCAAAGCTCAGTGAATTTATAAAACAGGCGGAGTCGCGGTTCAACGAGGCACAGATGACTGAATGGATTGAGTCATGTGCGAAGGAGTTAGCCGCGAGGCTTTTGGCCAAAGTCATCAAGCGCACTCCTGTCGGACAATATCTTCCGAACGCAGACATGACTGATGAGCAGCTGGATTATTACGATGAGCATGTGAAGAAGAACGGTGGCACCCTGAGAAGAGGGTGGACGGGAAACAAGCGGCAGAGCGCAGTGAGTTACGCTCAATCGCTTCCGATCCATCATGCAGGAGATATGTATTACGTCACCGTTGAGAACCCCGTGGAATATGCTTCTTATGTGGAAAACGGGCACCGGCAGACGCCCGGGAGATATGTACCTGCTTTGGGGCGAAGGTTGAAGGCTTCCTGGGTTCCCGGTCAGTTCATGCTCACCATCTCTGAAGATGAGGTCAACGCACAGGCCCCCGGGATCCTTGAGAAAAAGCTGCAAAAGAAGCTGAGTGAGGTGTTTGGGAAATGAGCAGAGCAGCAATTAACGACATACGAGATGCAATATCATTGGCACTCTCAGCAGAGTGGCCGGACAAAGACATCTACACCGAACAGGTAGAGCAGGAGCTTCTTGAAAACGGATCCTGTTTTACTATAACCTGCATAGATTCATCCGTTGAACACGAGATCAACATCAGATACAAGCGGGCGCATCATTTTGCGATCCATTACTTTACGACGCCGGACGGGAGCACACAGAGAGAAGAATGCCACGATGTACAGGAACGGCTTTACGACATACTTGAATACATCGAGTGTGACGGAGCGCCTATCAGGGGCACCAGAATGAACGGGCACATCGAACGCGGCGTCCTGACATTCACGGTCTCATACGATCTGGCTGTTTATCGCGAAGCTGACAAGCCCGTGATGATGGAAGATCTCGAACAGAATACAGGAGCAAACGCATGAAGCAGAAGAAACAGACAGAAGCACCCGCAGAAGAAATTAAGTTTTCCAAGCGGCAGCTATACAAGTCAAAGCTGTTCTCAGAGAAAAAGGACCTTATCATGGCACTGCTGCCTGAAGGGGAATACACGATCGCTGAGGCAGAAGAAACTATCAACAATTTTTTGAAAGGTCAGAGGTGATCAAATGGCTTTAGGTGGAGGTACTTTTACAGTACAGAATAAGATTCTCCCCGGTGCCTACATCAATTTCATCTCCGTATCTGCAGCAAGTGCCACTCTCTCGGACAGAGGTACGGCGGCGATCGGTCTTGATCTTGACTGGGGGAAGTCCGGTGAGGTATTTCTTGTGACTTCCGGAGATTTCCAGAAGAACAGCAAGAAGCTCTTCGGTTACAGCTACACGGATGATGCGATGAAGGACCTGAGGGAAGTTTTCAGGAATGCCCTGAAGGTTTACGTTTACAGGCTTAATGGCACCGGTGCTACCAAAGCCACCGGCGCATTCGGTACGGCTAGATATGGCGGTACGAGAGGCAATGCCATTAAGATCGGAATCGCTGCGAATGTCGATGATAACTCGCTTTTCGATGTGACCACATATCTCGGAACCGACATCATTGATGAGCAGACTGTAGCAGGAGCTGAGGAGCTCGTTGACAACGAATATGTTGACTACAACAATGGTGCAACTCTTGCAGTGACCGCTCCCACCGCTCTCACAGGCGGCACGAACGGCACTTCTTCCGCTTCATCACATGAGGCATTCTTAGCGGCGGTAGAGAAGTACAGCTTCAATGCTATTGGATATGCCGGAACCGACACATCAACAAAGGCATTGTATGCTGCATTTACAAAGAGGCTCAGGGACGAGGTTGGCAAGAAGTTCCAGTGCGTACTTCACGGCTATTCCGGAGACTACGAGGGCGTGATCAACGTGAAGAACGACGCTTCAGGTTCAAATGCTGCCGCAGTTGTCTACTGGGTGACCGGCAAGGAAGCGGGCACTGCGGTGAACGCATCTGCAACGAATAGCACCTATGATGGTGAATATACAATCAATACTGATTACTCTCAGACCCAGCTTGAAGCTGCGATCAAGGCCGGCGAGTTCACGTTCCATCTTGTCGATGATGAGACCAGGGTACTTGAAGACATCAATTCTCTTACGACCACGACTGACACGAAGGGCGATGTCTTCAAGGACAATCAGACGATCAGGGTGATCGATCAGATTGGAAATGACATCGCTGTTCTCTTCAACGACAAATACAACGGTCATGTTCCGAATGATGCAGCTGGTCGCATATCCCTGTGGGCTGACATTGTGAAGCATCATGAACAGCTGAATCAGATCAGGGCGATCGAGAACTTCAAGGATTCTGATGTGACAGTCGAGCAGGGTGACACGAAGAAGGCTGTTGTAGTCTCTGACGCCATCGAGGTTGTCAACACCATGGACAAGCTCTATATGACGGTTTTGGTAGCTTAAGGGAAGAGGTGAGATAAATGAATATAACCATGAACGCCCGCGATTCTCTCTCTGCTAAGGAAGCAGAATGCTTCATCACGATTGGCAACAAGAGGTATAACGCCATGAATGCCATCAATGTTGAGGCACACATTGACAAAGACAAGGTCGAGGTCCCTGTCCTGGGCAGGCGCATGAAGGGACACAAGACTGTCGGTTTATCTGGAAGTGGCTCAGCTACATTCCACTACAATCAGACGGTCATGAGGCAGCTCCTCGCCGACTACAAGGACACAGGTATCGACCCCTATTTCGAGATGCAGATCACGAATGACGATAAGACATCGAATACCGGACGTCAGACCATCGTTCTGATGGACTGCAACACGGATGGAGGCATACTTGCTAAGTTCGATGCAGACGGGGGCACTCTGGATGAAGACATGGACTTCACCTTTGAGGACTTCAAGATTCCGGAGAGCTTCACTTTACTTAATGGCCTTGAGGCCTAAAATCCTCTTTTTTCTCCATAGTATTGCCAGTATGGCGCGGGTAAGGGAGCCCGTGCCGTGCTGGCGCTTTTATTTGAAAGGAGTAATGAAATGAGCTCATTTGAGAGATTCATGAAGAAGAACAAGAAGGTCAAGCAGAATATGAAAATAGTGGCTACAAAGTCACTTACGGACGAGAAGGGCAATCCTCTTGAGTGGGAGATCAGACCGCTTACATCTGCTGAAGATGATGAGATCAGATATGAGTGCACGAAAGATGTTCCTGTGGTCGGAAAGCCCAATCAGTACAGATCAAAGACAGACGTCCCGAAGTATCTGGCTATGACGGTAAGCAGCTGCGTGGTATATCCGGACCTTAACGATAAGGATCTTCAGGACAGTTACGGTGTCACAAAGCCGGAAGCACTACTTAAGGAAATGATCGACGATCCTGGTGAATACCAGGACTTTCTTGCAGCCGTTCAGAAATTCAACGGCTTCGACATTCCCATTGAAGACGAGGTGGAAGAAGCAAAAAACTGATAAACGGTGGTGATGCGATGGCATCATACGCTCACTACCTGTTGCAGAAATTACATATCCTGCCTTCCGTTTTTATGAATATGGACCGGCAGGAAAAAGCTTTTGTGATCGCTTCAATATCCATAAGGATTGAAGGTGAGAAGAAAGAGCAGAAGAAGCTTGAAAATAGTCACAGTAGGAGAAAACAATGGCATCGATAAGCACTTCCATACAACTGTATGATCGCGTTTCCCAGCCCCTGCAGCGCATGACTGCCGGAATGCGGAATCTTGAGCAGGCATTCAGTAACATGGACAGAAGAATGAACACGGGTTTTAATCCCTCATCCTTCAGAGCCGTGCGGGACGCAGTGGACGAGACTGCCAGCGCTATGGAAGAGCTTGGAAGAAACATCACAGAGAACGGTGAAAAGCAGAGGAATTTTAATGATTCCGTTCGAACCGGAGCAAGTGCTTCAGAAAAGCTCCTGTCGAAGATCCGCAGCATAGTCAGTGCATACATGGGTATTCAGGGCATGAAAGCACTTGTGAACATTTCTGATGAAATGACAAGTACTCGGGCCCGGATCAACCTCATGAACGAGAGCTTCCAGAAAGCGGGCAAGGAAGGCACCGCCTCTATGGAGCAGATATACAGCGCAGCACAAGACGCAAGGGGCGCAATAACTTCCATGGCTTCTGTCGTCGCAAGATTCGGCAACAACGCTGGTGATGCGTTTTCTTCAACGAGCGAAGTCATCAAATTTGCGTCCACGGTTCAAAAGCAGATGGTTATTGCCGGAGCTTCCACATCTGAAGCGGAAAACGCAATTCTTCAGTTATCACAGGCCCTCGGATCCGGAACCCTTCGCGGTGATGAACTGCGCTCAGTATTCGAGCAGGCGCCCAACCTGATCCAGTCAATTGCCGACTATATGGACATCCCGATTGGAAAGATCAGGGATATGGCAAAGGAAGGGAAGCTCACGGCCAACATCGTGAAGAATGCAATCATGGCATCCGCAAATGAGGTGGATACAAGGTTCAAGCAAATGCCAAAGACGTGGTCTCAGGTTTGGCAATCATTGAAGAATGAAGCAATCATGGCATTCCAGCCGGTGCTTGATACGATCAGCCGAATGGCGAATGATGAGCGGGTTCAGCGCTTCTTTTCGGACATAATCGGTGGAATAGCAAATATAGCAAATGCCGTAGCAAATGTAGTGAGTTTCATAGCAAGTGAATGGGATGTTTTAAGGCCTGTCTTTGAAGCGGTCGGCGGTGCTATTGCGGCTCTTATCGCTGTACAGCTTGCCTTTAACGCGGCTGCTCAGGCGAATCCCCTGGTATGGATCCTCGACATCGTCCTGGCTGTTGTCGCTGCGGTCGGGCTGCTGTCTCAGGCTATTGCTGATGTGACTGGTGCGGCTAAGACCGGCGCTGGTGTGATATGCGGCGCATTAAACGTGGTGAAAGCCGTGGTCGTAAACCTCGCGCATCAGGCCGTGACATCCGGTTATCAAAGTGTTGGCTTGATAGTGGACGCTGTGAATAACGGCAAGAACACTATTATAGGTGCCATCACGGCCATAGCAAGTCAGATACTTCAGAGCGTGGCCAACTCAATGGCAGCGGTCAAGGGTTTCATAGAGCTCTTGAACTGCATCCCCGGCGTAGATATTGACACGAGCGGGGTCGAGGCGGTGAGGAGCGGGCTTCAGGGCGGAGCCGATTTATTTAGGGCCAGATCAAAGCAAGCCTGGGAGGATTTCAAAACGCCTGCCGAATTAATTGAATCGTATCAGGAGAGGGGCGACGAGTTCAGGCGGATGAACGGCTGGCAGGATGACTGGAGCGAGGGCTGGGTTCAGAGAGCCTGGGAAGAAGGTGTCAATTTTGGTGACAACCTTTTTGCAGGTGGTGGCGAGTCAAGCGCATACGATGTTCCGACCTATGATCTTGGAGATTATGCAAACATGATCGACGATACTGGGATCCCGGACAACGCTCAAAGAGCAGCTGATGCGCTGGAGATCACGTCAGAAGACCTGAAGTATCTGCGGGACATAGCAGAGCGTGATGTTATAAACCGATTCACAACCGCCGAAATCACAGTAGAGATGGGAGGCGTCACAAACAATGTGAACGAAAACGCCGATCTTGATGGCATAGTCAGCTATCTTGCCTCCGGAGTGCAGGAAGCCATGGAGATAGCTGCTGAAGGAGTATGACATGTACTATGTATTTTTAGACAAGACACCGCTTCCGGTCCCTCCCAGCAAGATGGATGTGAAAATATCCGGGAAAGACAAGACATACACGCTTATGAACGAGGGCGAGATCAGCGTATTAAAGCAGGCGGGGCTCACGGAAGTATCGTTTAATTTTGTGCTGCCTAATCAAAGGTATCCTTTTGCTTACTATCCCGATGGGTTCCATGATGCAAAATGGTACCTTGACCAGATTGAGCGCCTGAAGATCGAAAAGACCGCATTCCAGTTCATTGTTGTCAGACAGCTGAACGATAGTGTAAAACTGGCCGCAACTAATCTGAAAGTCACTATTGATGATTACACCGTCACAGACACTACTGATGAGGGTACTGATATGGCAGTATCCATTAAGCTGAGGCAGTACAGGAGCTATGGGACAAAATTGATCCAGGTGATTTCGCCTCCGCAGGCAGCGCCGGTGGCAGTAGAGCCTCCACCTCCGAGACCCGCTGAAAACCCGCCTACACAGAAAACGTACACGGTCAGGGACGGCGATTGTCTCTGGAACATTGCGAAGCGGGAATATGGTGACGGCAGCAGGTATGTTGATATATTCAACGCAAACACTGACAAAATAGAGGATCCCAATCTGATATACACAGGCCAAGTGCTTGTGATTCCATGAGGATAGAAATGACAGAGCTCCTGATACAACATGACAATAACATATATGCCCCCTCACTCGAAGATTCAGTCACTTGGACTACGGAACGACAGGGCGTGCCCGGAAAACTTGAATTTAAACTCCTAAAAGACAACACGCTGGAGCTTGAGGAAGGTGATCCGGTCAGGCTGAAGGTGGACGATAACAATGTGTTTTATGGATTCATCTTCACCATCAAACACAGCGCCGATAACGAATATTCAATAACCGCTTATGACCAGCTCCGATACCTTAAGAATAAGGACACTAGGGTCTATTCAAACATCACTGCCTCAGGGCTCATCACTGAACTCGCGGGTGATTTCCGGCTGAAGACTGGGTATATAGCGGATACGGGCTTCGTGATCGCATCGAGGGTGGAAGATAACACCACGCTTTTTGACATGATCAAGAACGCGCTGGACATTACACTTCAGAACAGCGGGAAGTTGTACGTGCTCTATGATGATTTTGGCAGCCTCACTCTCAAGAGCTTGGAAGAGATGAAGACAAACCTCCTCATCGATGAAGATACGGCTCAGGGGTATGATTACACGTCAACCATCGACACGGCCACATATAACCAGGTAAAGCTTACCTTCGACAACAAGGACACCGGAGAGCGAGAGGTTTATATCACAAAAGACGGTGATCATATCAATAAGTGGGGCGTGCTTCAGTATTTCGAGAAGATAAACGAGGGGGAAAATGGCCGGGCGAAGGCCGATGCTCTTCTGAATTTATACAACCATAAAACAAGGAGCCTTCTGATCAAGAGCGCGCTGGGAGATCACCGGGTGAGAGCCGGATCAATGGTGGTTGTGATACTTTCCATCGGTGATCTGAAGCTCAAGAATTATATGCTTGTTGAGAAATGCAAGCATACATACAAGGAGAGTGAGCACTGGATGGATCTGACTCTGAGGGGCGGTGAGATAAGTGGCTGATATGACTGATTTATTAAAGGCGATCAAGAGGGCATCACGAGAAGCAAGCGAAGCTTCCGGGCCCTCTGATTTTGTGTTTGGCAAAGTTATTTCGACAGATCCGCTTCAAATTCAAGTTGATCAGAAGTTGATACTGACTAAGGCTCAGCTTGTGCTTACCAGAAGTGTTACGGATTTCGACACAAAAGTGACTCTAAAGAAGAGTGATGGCTGGAAGACTGAAGAAAGAGCGGGCGGGTCCCTGGCAGAAGCCTTTGCTTCACACGATCACGATATTGAGCTAAACGAGGTAAAAATCAAAATCCACAACGCTCTGAAGTCCGGCGAGGAAGTGATCCTTCTGAAGAAAAAAGGGGGACAGAAATACTTAGTTGTAGACAGAATAGGGTGAAAGAGGTGAGAGATGATCCCTTCAGTTGAAGAGCTGCTTACCACTGATCTGAAGATTCAGGAAGAAGCTGATAAAACATATCAGATGGTCATTGTCCCTAAACGGATCGCGGGGTACTCGAATGAGATCAAGGCAGTCAAACAGGCGATCTATAAGATACTAAACACCGAGCGGTATAGATACATCATCTACTCTTGGAATTATGGTATCGAGCTCGATGATCTCATTGGACAACCTGTGTTCTATGTCGTGCCTGAGATTGAGCGACGCATTACAGAGGCCTTACTCCAAGACAACCGAATCCTGGCAGTAGACACTTTCGAATATGAATACCCCGATAAACACTCTGTGCATGTAACATTCACAGCGCATACCAAATACGGAGATACCACAGAAGAAACGGAGGTCACTTATTGAGATGTATGAAAGCATAACCTTTGAAGATATTCTTCAGCGTATGTTGAACAGGGTGCCCGATACCATGGATAAGCGGGAGGGCTCCATTATTTATGATGCAATAGCTCCTGCGGCGGTAGAGCTTCAAAATATGTATATTGAGTTCGACACCATACTTAATGAAACTTTTGCCGATACCGCTCATAGATCTTATCTTGTGAGGCGTGCAGCTGAACGTGGCATCACTCCTCAGGAAGCGTCGGCAGCCACAGTGAAGGTGATGTCTACTCCGACATCGGTAGATATTCCCATTGGTAATAGATTCTCATTGAATAATCTAAACTACAGAATCACGTCAAAAGAAGCTGACGGTGAGTATCACGCAGTCTGCGAGAGTACGGGTGTCCAGGCGAATGCTTATGTAGGAAATCTTATTCCGATCGATTACATTGACGGACTTGAGACAGTGGCAATCACTGAAATATTGATACCTGGCGAAGATGAGGAAAGCGCTGAATCCCTGCGCGCGAGGTATTTTAACTCCTTTGATACCCAGGCATATGGCGGGAACAAGGCGGATTATATCGAGCGGGTGAATGCGATCCCAGGAGTCGGCTCCACAAAAGTAACGCCTGTTTGGGACGGACCCGGTACTGTAAAACTCACCATCCTCAATTCAGACTTCGATCACGCTTCAAGCGTACTCATCGATACCGTTCAAGAGATCATCGATCCCACCCAGGATGCTTCCGGATCCGGAGTTGCACCGATCGGCCATGTAGTCACGGTTGACACTGCATCTGATGTGACAATCAATGTTCATACGAATATCACATTTCAAGAAGGGTATTCTTTCACCGGGCAGAAGACCGTCATTGAAGACGCGATCAAGAGATATCTGCTGGAGATCAGAGAAAACTGGGCAAACGAAGATAATTCGGTAGTGAGAATATCGCAGATTGAGACAAGGCTCTTAAACATCACCGGAATCGTGGACGTAAGAGACACTACAATCAACGGTTCGGCTGAAAACCTCACGCTGGGAACCTATGAAGTACCGGTATTCGGGGAGGTGACAAATGCGTAGGACGATCAAGCTGATCAAATATCTGCCTCTCTTCATCCAGGAATATGAAGAGATGCAGAAGATCATGACAGCCGAAAATCCTGAGTTTCAGCTTCTTGCAGATACTTCGGAAGAAATTAAAAATGACGGCTTCATAAGCACCTGCGGGCTCTATGGTATAGCACGTTTTGAACGTATGTTAGGGATCACGCCTAACGACTACGATACACTTGAAGCGCGAAGGAGAAGGGTGCTTGCAAGGTGGAACAATCAGCTGCCATATACATGGAGGGTGCTACTTGAAAAGCTTAGTGCCCTCTGCGGTGCAGGAAACTTTGACGCCGAACTCGAAGGATACGTGCTCACACTTGTGACCAGGCTCTCTTTGTCTTCCCAAATAGATGAGCTGAATCATCTGCTCAATACGATTCTTCCTGCGAATATTCAGGTGAACTCAGTAAATGAGCTGACAGACTCAATCGACCTCCACAGGTGGACAGCAGGCTGTGTGAGTATTGACAGACGCATCACGATTGATGCTGACACGAGGCAGGATTATAAATTGGAAATAAAGAATAATAGCACTATCGGAACGATAATGGCATCTGACATCACCATTAAATAAGGAGGAATAAAGGATGCAGAGTTTTGTATTAACGGCAGGCGGGCAAGCTCTAATGACAGCTTTGATCGCCGGCACCACAACAGCCACATTCACTAAGATGCAGACAAGCGATCACAGCTATGCTGCTTCTGAAATCGCAAACCTCACAGCTCTTTTAGATGTGAAGCAGGAAGAGGCCATATCTTCCATTGAGCCCGGTGACGTGTCCGGTACTGTGAAAATGCTGGCCAGAATTGAGAATAGCCTACTCGAAGAAGGCTATTACATCAGAACAGTGGGGATCATTGCAAAGGACAACACAACCGGCGATGAAATACTCTATGCGGTATCAATCGCAGGAGTCGATGAGATCCCCGGCTACATGCCTGCTTTCTCTGGACAAACACCCACGGGCATCACCTTCACATTTATCGTTGAAGTGAGTAATGCGGAGAGGGTAGTCATGGTCGTGGATCCGGCAGCAACCGCCACGGTTGCTCAGATCGAAGATCTTCAGGATCAGATCGATAACATCCAGATAACTGCATATAACACGAGTTACGACAACTCCGGGAGCGGTCTTCTGGGGGCCAATGTCCAGGATGCCATAGATGAAGTCGCTGCCACGAGCAAGAATAACACAAAAAACCTCATGGCTACTGCAATAGCATTCGAGATGTATTCAAGCATTGATATACCGGGGTTGAATAATAACATCAATGTCGAGACCTTCACCAACACTCAGGATATCAGCATCTCTGAAGGCTTATATGACAGTACAAACAAGAGGCTGTATGCATGAGCGTTCCTGAGCCACAGCGGGATTCAGGTGACATGCAGGTGATACTTAAAGCTAAGGATCTTTGCAGTCACACCTTGTCGATTACTCAAAACGAGAAATATTTTCCTAAGCGCTACAGATACGCCATCACAGCTGAAATTCAGAAATCGAGCATGATGATTCTGGAAGAGCTTGTCGAATCAAACGAGATGTACCCTGAAAATAAAATGCAGGCAGAGGAAAGACTCATGCTCCAGCGCAAAGCTCTTGCCAAATGCCGAAGCTTTCTCTGTCTCATCCAGGTGTGCAAAGACCTCTTTAGTTTGCCCGGGAATAAAGTCAGTTATCTGACATCTCTTGTGGTTGAGGTCAGGAAGCTCGCAATTGCGTGGCATAAGAGCGATAAGAAGCGCTTTGAAAGATATCTGAAATAATTGGGACTGTTTCTACCCCACCGAATGCCTCGAATGCTAACAATGAGCGTAATGTTAACTCTGATGGATCACTCAACAATAACAATGCATACAATGGCAATAATGGCGTCCGCCCGGATTGGAAGAAACAACTTGGCCCGACAAAGTAAGCTCCTATGCTGAAATCAGTGCCCTCTTTTTGCAAGGAGAGACAGCCCCAGACCTGGAATATGGTCAACAAAAAGAATGTCGATGGGTGCGGCCTATGTGCAGTGCCCTGTGAACGGCATGGATTTTTATATGGATGATTTGTGTGATTTCGAAAACCTATATAGAGCACATAAGAAGTGCCAGCGCGGTAAGCGTTGGAAAGATTCGGTAGCCTGTTATGACTTGAGAGCGCTTGAAAATACGCTTGATTTACAGGAGCGCATCAAAAATTGCACATATAAATTAGGGCGATACCACAAGTTCCGGCTCATGGAACGAGGAAAGCCCAGGGAAATCAAAGCCACAAGATATGTGGATAGGGTCTTCCTTCAAAACCTGACGGAGACACAACTCAAGACTCATGTGGTACCCACCTTCATTTCCGGTAACGGAGCTTCCCGTGAAGGCTGCGGCACGGACTACATGAGGCTGAGGCTACTCAAAGACATGCGTGACTATTACAACAAGCATGGTACGGATGGCTTTGTGCTTATGGGCGACTTTCACGCATTCTTTGACAGCATATCGCACGATTATGTGAACGAGCGTTATTCCTGTTATCTTCGGGACGAACAGGTACTTGATTACATCAAGATGGTCAATGCCTCAACGCCCGGAGATCGCGGGTTCCCTCTTGGAAATGTAACATCCCAGATCACCGCCCTCATGGCCGGATCGGAGCTCGATCATTACATCAAGGAGCGCTTGCACATCAAATATTATGGCCGGTATATGGACGATTTCTACCTGATACATGAGGACAAGGGATATCTTCATAAGTGTATAGAAGAGATCAAGGTGTGCGTCGAAAAAGCCGGCCTTGAGCTGAATCAGAAGAAGACATATATAACGACGCTGAAGCACGGAGTGAATTACCTTGGATATCACTTCCATATGTCGGACAGCGGAAAAGTCGTGATCCAGATCATGGCGAAAAAGCTCATCAAGCAGAGACGTAAACTTAAGAGGCTTAAGAAGAAAGTGGACTCTGGCGGTTTCACGTATGAAAAAGTAAGAGAATCCTACATCGCATGGAGAGGTAGTCACAGCAGAACGAACAAGGACGGCAAGAAAAGAAAGTTCAGGCCGGATACCTATTATGCAATATTGCAGATGGATATCTTCTTCCTGGAGCTCTTTTCGGATTATACGGATCAAAATGAAAAGCAGCGCCTGGAGGCGCTAAAGAAAAGGAGGCGAAAGAATTGTCACAATCATTAAGCACGCTGGCGGTCGGAGCCAAAATCAAAGACACGACCACCAAATACTATGGTCAGCCCATAGTATGGAGGGTAATCGGCAAAGATCACGATGGATCCGGAACAGTAACCCTTTTGGCTGATAAGATACTCAAAATCTGCTGCTTTGATGCCAAAGAGCCAAACAACAGTAATTCTGACAGGAAGAATTATGGAAACAACAGGTATCTTCATTCCAATCTGTTACAGTGGCTCAACTCAGATGCGGCAGCAGGGCAGTGGTATTCGGCGAAGCATACAGCAGATCAGGCACCCTCATCGACTACTTATACATCTTATAACCCTTATTCGGGCGAAGCAGGCTTCCTGAACGGATTTTCAGCAAATTTCAAGGCTTCCCTTCAGTCAAAGGCACATATAACAGCGCTCAATACCGTAACTGATGGTGGCGGATCCGAAAGTGTGACCTCAAAGGTTTTCCTGCTCTCGAACACAGAGATGGGATTGGCAAACGAGAATAACATCGCAGAGGGCTCGCTTTATACCGGAGCGTTTTCAGATAACGCAAGCAGAGTTGCGTATCCCACAGCTGAGGCGGTTGCAAATTCTGATTATACCAACTCTTCACTCAATACGAGTGCTGGTTGGTATTACTGGCTGAGGACACCGAGTGCCTCGTATGCTTACAGTGAGC
>Ga0326512_10001311_pt1 | contig 19489 bp, 16 predicted proteins | sample 1_2617_0518_D_FD_203652 | JGI IMG/M metagenome (GOLD analysis project Ga0326512, IMG submission 203652) | Bovine rumen microbial communities from UC Davis, California, United States - 1_2617_0518 | ecosystem: Host-associated > Mammals > Digestive system > Stomach > Rumen | place: USA... | reverse complement strand
AGGGTTGGGACCTTGGCGAAGATGATGAAGAACTCTTCGAATATGCCATGCACCCACAGCAGTATGAACTCTACAAGAGTGGTGCTGCGAAGGCTGCCTTCGAGAAAGACCTTGAGGAACGCCGCACAGCAAAGGCTGCCGCTTCTGCAGCTATGCCAGAGAAGGTGAAGGTGGCTGTTCATGGAAAGGTTTATGAGGTGACAGTATCCTATGGTAACGAGACTCCTGCTGCACCAAAGGCTGGTGAGACAACAACAGCAGCTGCTGGCGAGGGAACAGAGGTTCTTGCTCCATTGGAGGGTAAGGCTTATCTCGTACAATCTACCTCAGAGACACCAAAGAAGGTGGGCGACTACGTCAAGGAAGGTGATGTGATATGCTACATCGAAGCCATGAAGGTGTTCAACCGCATCAAGGCAGAAAAGGCCGGCACCATCACATCTATCAACTTCAACAGCGGCGACTCCGTAGCAGAAGATGATGTGCTGATGACGATAAAATAATTGACAATTGACAATTGATAATTGACAGTTTTCTTAATTCAAAATTCATAATTCTTAATTAAGTAAGTGGAAATACTACAGAATATATGGAACATGACCGCCTTTGCGCAGACGGGTGGTGATTATACGTTCCTCATCATGATAGTCATTGCTTGCGTATTGCTCTATCTGGGCATCGTAAAGAAGTATGAGCCGCTGTTGCTCATACCAATCGGCATGGGTGTGCTGCTTGCCAATTTCCCTGGCGGCGGCATGGGTGTGTCACAAGCAACATCAGAAGGTCTCGTAACACTGCCTGATGGTACGCAGGAGGTAATATGGGATATGCCTCTCCATAAGATAGCACACGAACTGGGCTTGATGAACTTTATTTATTATATGTGCATCAAGACGGGTTTCATTCCACCTATTATATTTATGGGTGTGGGTGCTCTTACCGACTTCGGTCCTATGTTGCGCAATCTGCGTCTGTCTATTTTTGGCGCAGGTGCACAGTTTGGTATCTTTGCCGTACTGCTTTGCTCCCTCGCAATGGGCTTCACACCACAGCAGGCTGCCTCTCTCGGCATCATTGGCGGTGCTGACGGACCGACGGCTATCTTTACAACCATAAAGCTGGCTCCGGAATTGCTCGGCCCTATCGCTATTGCAGCATATTCATACATGGCCCTTGTGCCTGTCATCATACCTCTTGTGGTGAAGCTGCTTTGTACCAAGAAGGAACTGCTCATCAATATGAAGGAACAGGATAAGAAGTATCCTAATCAGACAGAGATAAAGAATCTCCGTGCCCTGAAGATACTGTTCCCAATTACTGTTACCATCATCGTGGCACTCCTTGTTCCTACGGCTGTAAGCCTTGTCGGTATGCTGATGTTCGGTAACCTACTGAAGGAACTCGGTTCTATGACGGGCCGTCTCTTCGATGCTGCCAGCAATGCTATCATGAATACTGCAACAATATTCCTGGGTCTCTCAGTGGGTGCTACCATGACGAGTGAGGCATTCCTCAACATGCAGACCATCGGCATCGTGATTGGCGGCTTCCTTGCTTTCGCATTGTCTATATCAGCAGGCATTTGCATGGTGAAGATATTTAATCTCTTTGCCAAGAAGAAGGTTAATCCTCTTGTTGGTGCTACAGGCCTCAGCGCTGTTCCTATGGCAAGCCGTGTGGCAAATGAGATAGCAACGCGCTACGATCCAAAGAACCATGTCCTCAACTATTGCATGGCGTCTAACATCTCTGGCGTTATCGGTTCTGCTGTCGCTGCCGGTGTGCTTATCAGCTTCTTGCAGTAGTAAAGTTTAGAGTTTAAGGTTTAGAGTTTAGAGTCAGTGGTAAGTGTAAAGAGGATAGTTTTCGTTTTGGTTTTCGTTTGCTCTTTGGGAGCGAATGCTCAGGACATTTTCTACCTGAAGTCTGACTCTGTGAAGGTCGTTTCTCTGCTGCGTAAGGCGCAGGCTGACAAGCCTTCAAACCTCATGCTCTACTACGCCCATCTGTTGGAGGGCATACCATACGTGGCGCAGACATTGGAGATTAGCAAGGTAGAGAAACTCATCATCAACCTCCGCGAACTCGATTGTACCACACTCGTCGAGAATGCCTTTGCACTGGCACTTACAACGAGGCAAGGCTCCGTGAAGTGGAGCGACTACTGCCGCAATCTCGCGCTGATACGCTATCGTAACGGCAAGCCCGAGGGCTATCCCTCACGAAACCATTACTTCCTGTGGTGGGTGGAGAACAACAGGCAGAAGAACCTCATCATGCTTCCCGAGATACCAGCAGCCCTCCGTCAGCGTCAGGTCATAAACCTTAACTATATGTCCACACATGTGGATAGCTATCGCATGCTGAAGGACGGCGGCGCAAAGGTACAGAAGGCCATCCGTGACTATGAGAAGGCTTCATTTGGAAAGGTGATGTACTATATTCCCGTCTCGCAGCTCAGCAAGAGCAAGAAGGAACTTTCATGTATCAAAGACGGTGACATCCTCGCCATCGTGACAAAGCGTCAGGGGCTCGACACCTCACACATCGGCATAGCAGAGTGGGGGAGCGACGGATTTCTCCACCTCCTCAATGCCTCAAAGATATTCAAGAAGGTAGTCCTCGACAGCCGTCCAATACATAAATACATGGCAACCCAGAAACTACAGCAAGGCATCTGGGTGATAAGGGCGCTATAGAGGTAAGAGGTTAGAGGCAAGAGGTTAAAGGTAAGAGGTTAAAGGTTAGCGGTTATCGGTTATAGAGATTGGCGTAGGATTCTTATCCTGCGCCAATTAACTTTTAACTTCCTACGCTAAGCGTATAATTTCCATTTTAACTTCCTTCTTTAACTCCCATGAGCAAAGCGAATTAACTTCCATTTTAACTCCCAATAAACCAAATGCTCCAGAATACAACGACATTCTAGGAGAAAAGAAAACTTCCCCCAAGCTTGGGCAAATGCTCAAAACTGTTTTGGACAAATGCCCGAGCTTGGGGAAACGCTGAAAACCGATTTGAATAAATCCCCGAACTTGGGGAAATTATATGTCTAACTAAACAAAAAAAATTATGGCAGAATTTTTGAGACCAAGCAAAAGAAGCTTGAAGAATGCTCAGCATTATGAGTTTATCGATGCGTTCATCACCGTCATGACAGAAGCTTTTAAACTCTGCCGAGGCGCAGCCAAAGCTCGACCGAAGGTCAAAGGTAAGGGCCTTTAAGTTTTAAGCTTTAGTCGGTCGATAACCGCTAACCGCTAACCGAAAATGGCGCAGAATGCTTTCTTTTGCATTCTGCGTCATATACTTTCTACTCTAAACTTTACTCCTCACCTAACTGGGGGAGGTCGGGAGGGGGCCTCCCTATTTCTTTATAAACTTCAGCTCTTTTGGAAGTTTAATCCATTTGCTTTTGCCGGCTACCTTGATGGTGCTGCCTTCGAGCTGACGGAGGACGTAGGTCGTGTCGTTGGTGATAGTGAGCTCGGCATTGAGGTCTTCGGAGCCGTAGTCGTTGACCATCTCAAGACTGGCCTTCTTGCCGTCTTTGCTGATTTCGGCACCGGTGACAATCCATACGCGGGAGTCGGTGGTCTTCTTCAAGTATCCGAACGTATTGCCGAGAATATCCTGCCCGGGAATAGGAATGGTCTCCTCATACAGGTTCAGTCGCAGGAAGACATTGTATTCCTGATTGGTAACGATGCACTTGAACGGCCCGTCCGGCTTCTGCTGCGCAGAGAGAGTGAAGAGTGAAGAGTGAAGAGTGAAGAGTATGAGAAATAACTTTTTCATGTCTCAATAACCTATAACCTTTAACCTTTAACCGTTAACCTTTAACCCTTCTCCTCCTCTCGGGGTTTCTGTCCCCCGGGAAACGGGGGAACCGAAGGGGGTGCAAAGACCATTGAGGTCGGGAGGGGGTCACTTTTTTCCTGCTATGAGTGTATTCTTCATCAGCGAGCAGATGGTCATAGGTCCGACGCCGCCTGGAACGGGGGTGATGAAGGAACATTTTGGGGCTACATTCTCGAAATCTACATCGCCAGAGAGACGGAAACCGCTCTTGCGGGTAGCATCGGGAACGCGGGTAGTACCCACATCAATGATGACAGCACCGTCCTTCACCATATCGGCAGTGACAAAGCCCGGCTTGCCGATGGCCGCGATGATGATGTCAGCCTCACGGCACTCCTTCTTCAGGTCGGCAGAGTGGGAGTGACATACGGTGACGGTAGCGTCGCCATATTCCTTCTGCATCATGAGCTGTGCCATTGGCTTGCCGACGATGTTGGAGCGTCCGAGGACAACGCACTTCTTTCCGCTGGTAGGGATGTTATAACGCTTCAGGAGCGTTATGATGCCCAGTGGGGTAGCGGAGATAAAGCAAGGGAGTCCGATGGACATTCGTCCTACATTGATGGGATGGAAGCCGTCAACATCCTTGCGGTAGTCGATGGCCTCGATAATCTTCTGCTCGTCGATATGCTTCGGCAGAGGCAGCTGTACTATGAAGCCGTCAATGTCGGCATCGTTATTGAGGCGGTTGACACACTCGAGAAGCTCTGCCTCGGTGATGTCGTCCTCGTAACGTATGAGAGTGGACTGAAAGCCGCATGCCTCGCAGGCAAGGACTTTGTTCTTGACATATGTCTCCGAACCACCATCGTGGCCTACGAGAACTGCTGCCAAGTGGGGACGCTTGCCACCACGGGCTACTATGTCGTTTACTTCCTGAGCTATTTCTGCCTTAATAGCAGCGGCTGTCGCCTTTCCGTCGATAAGTTGCACTTTGTTTAATTGATAATTGATAATTGACAATTGATAATTTTTTATTGGGGCCCTAAACTTGAAACCTGTAATCGGCTTTGCCGCTTTTACAAAGGCCATGGGCCGACTAAAAGAAACTTGAAACCCTTCTCCTCCCTCTCGGGGAGGTCGGGAGGGGGTCACTTTTCCCCCTCCCTTGGGAGGGGCGGGGTGGGGTCACATCTTCGGCATTCCTCCCGGGAAGCCGCCTTTCATCATGCTGGCCATCTTTGCCATGTTTGCCATGCCGCCTGGGCTGGAGAACATTCGGAGCACCTTTCGCATTTGGTCGAACTGCTTTATAAGCTGGTTGACCTCCTTGATGTCGCGTCCGGCGCCCTTCGCAATGCGTTGCTTGCGCGAGAGGTTGAGGATTTCGGGATTGTGACGCTCCTTCGGTGTCATAGAGAAGATGATGGCCTCGATGCCCTTGAAGGCATTGTCGTCGATATCAACATCCTTGATTGCTTTGCCCACACCAGGTATCATGCCGGCAAGGTCTTTGATGTTACCCATCTTCTGTATCTGATGTATCTGGTTGAGAAAGTCTTCGAAGTCAAACTTGTTCTTCGCCATCTTCTTCTGAAGACGCTTAGCCTCCTCAAGGTCAAACTGCTGCTGCGCACGTTCTACGAGAGACACGACATCACCCATGCCGAGGATGCGGTCTGCCATACGCTCTGGGTGGAAGACATCGAGTGCTTCCATCTTCTCGCCGGTGCCGATGAACTTGATTGGCTTATCGACAACGTTTCGTATAGACAATGCAGCACCGCCACGGGTGTCGCCATCGAGTTTTGAGAGTATTACACCGTCAATCTCAAGGCGTTCGTTGAAGGTCTTTGCAGTATTCACAGCATCCTGACCCGTCATAGCATCGACCACGAGGAGTGTCTCATGTGGCTCTGTGGCACGCTTGATGTCCTCGGCCTGCTGCATGAGTTCCTCGTCAATGCTCTGACGGCCGGCGGTATCGATGATGACAACATCATAACTCTTTGCCTTCGCCTCGGCAATAGCATTGAGGGCTACCTGTACAGGGTCTGTGGCACCTTCTTCGAGATGGATAGGCACATCAACCTGCTCTGCCAATACACGCAGCTGCTCCATAGCAGCAGGACGGAACGTATCGCAGGCAGCAAGGAGAGGGCGCTTGTTCTTCTGCTTCTTGAGGAAGAGTGCCAGCTTGCCTGACATCGTTGTCTTACCGGCACCGTTAAGACCTGCCATCATGATGACGGTAGGACGGCCTTCGAGATTGAGTTCTACGGCCTCGCCACCCATCAGCTCTGCCATCTCGTCGTGGACGAGCTTCACCATGAGTTGTCCCGGCTTGATGGCGGTGAGCACATTCATGCCGAGGGCCTTCTGCTTCACGGTGTCCGTGAATGACTTGGCAACCTTATAGTTAACATCGGCATCAAGAAGTGCACGACGTACATCTTTCAGGGTTTCTGCTACGTTTATCTCAGTGATTTTACCTTCACCCTTGAGAATCTTAAACGAGCGTTCTAATCTATCGGATAAGTTTTCAAACATAAGCCTTACTCTTTCGGACGTATATTCATGGCCTGCAGCATTTCTGCCACTTCCTTGTTGATGCGTGCAGCGAAGTCCTGCATAGACATTACAGCCTGTTCGCCACCACCTTGCTGACGCATGGCAACAGTACCGTCTGCAGCCTCCTTCTCACCAACAATAACCATGTATGGTATGCGCTTTACTTCGGTGTCACGTACCTTACGGCCAATCTTCTCGCTGCGTGAGTCGATGACAGAACGTACGCCAACGCTCTCGAGGTAATCCTGCACCTTCTCTGCGTAGTCGATATACTTGTCAGAGATAGGGAGGATGGCAACCTGCTCCGGTGTGAGCCACAGTGGGAAGTGTCCTGCAGTATGCTCGATGAGTACTGCTGTGAAGCGCTCCATAGAACCGAATGGCGCACGGTGTATCATAACAGGACGCTGCTTGGTATTGTCCTCTGCAGCATACTCCAGTTCGAAGCGGTTAGGAAGGTTGTAGTCAACCTGAATAGTACCCAACTGCCAACGGCGACCGATGGCATCCTTCACCATACAGTCAAGCTTAGGACCATAGAAGGCTGCCTCGCCAGTCTCTGTTCTTGCATTCAGTCCGCGGTCAGCACAAGCATCGATGATAGCCTGCTCTGCACTCTGCCACATCTCGTCAGTACCGATATACTTTTCCTTATCGTTAGGGTCGCGGAGAGAAATCTGGAACTCCACCTGGTCGTCCTTGAAACCGAAGATAGAGAATACGGCCTGTATGATGTCGAGCACGCGAAGGAACTCTGTCTTCACCTGGTCAGGGCGGCAGAAGATGTGTGCATCATCCTGTGTGAAAGAACGTACGCGAGTCAAACCGTGGAGCTCACCGCTCTGCTCATAGCGATATACGGTACCGAACTCTGCACAACGGAATGGCAGCTCGCGGTATGAACGTGGCTTTGAAGCGAACACCTCACAGTGGTGAGGGCAATTCATTGGCTTCAGCATATATTCCTCGTCCTCTTCAGGAGTATGGATAGGCTGGAAAGAGTCCTTGCCATAGTGAGCCCAGTGGCCAGAGGTGACATAGAGATTCTTGCTGCCGATATGCGGAGTGATAACCTCCTGATAACCGAAACGCTTCTGTATGGTGCGGAGCATCTCCTGCAGACGCAGACGGAGGTCGGTACCCTTTGGAAGCCATATAGGCAGTCCCTTACCGACGCGGTCGGAGAACATGAAGAGTTCCATCTCCTTACCAATCTTACGGTGGTCGCGCTTCTTAGCTTCCTCAAGCATTACGAGATACTCGTCAAGCATCTTCTTCTTTGGGAAAGAGATACCGTAGAGACGCTGCAACTGTGCCTTTGTAGCATCGCCGCGCCAGAAAGCACCGGCAACGGATGTCAGCTTCACGGCCTTGATGATGCCGGTAGAAACGATGTGCGGACCCTTACAGAGGTCGGTGAAGGCACCCTGGGTATAGGTAGTGATAGAGCCGTCTTCGAGGTCTTGCTCGATGTGCTCTACCTTATATGTCTGACCCTGAGCGCTGAACTGCTTTATGGCATCAGCCTTGGAAACCTCGCAACGTACAACAGCCTCGTCCTTACGGGCCAGCTCGAGCATCTTGTCCTCAATCCTCTTGAAGTCGCTCTCCTTAATCATCTCTCCGTTAGGAAGGAGAACATCATAGAAGAAACCGTTCTCGACAGCAGGTCCGAAACCGAACTGTATGCCAGGGAAGAGTTCCTGCAGAGCTTCTGCAAGGAGGTGGGCAGAAGTATGCCAGAAAGCATGCTGACCCTCTTTATCCTCGAAGCGATAGAGGTTTATCTTTGCGTCCTCGTTGATAGGACGGTTTAACTCTGTTGTCTCACCATTTACACCACATGCAACGCAGTTGCGCGCAAGAGCAGGTGAGATGCTCTCGGCAATCTGCATACCGGTTACACCATTTTCGTATTCACGGACTGAGCCGTCAGGAAAACTAATCTTTATCATTGTTCCTATATATTAATTTGTTATTTTGTTTCTTTGCAAGCCACTTCGCTTTACGTTTCTCGTATTCGTCGTGGTGGTATTCTAAAAAATTGTCGGCCATCGTTATCCTATTTATGTGAGTAGATAACGCTGATTTGTAAGCCATCCTTCATAAGCCGCGTGCTGGACATCGACATGTCGTGGGTGACTTTTGTCAGCACCTGTGTTGCTGATGTTGAGACAGTAGAGTAGGTCGTCTCAACCGGAATGAGTGTCACCTTGTTCCAGTTTGGAGATACATTGCCAGCCTGCTTCTTACGATAGAGATTGGAAATAAGGATGGATATGTTGTTAAAGGTATATCCGTTGGTCTTTGAGCCATATGTAGCAATATAGGTATTACGGAAATTTGCTACCTTCTGGTTGTCAAAGAAGTCGGAAATACTGTCTGTCGGTATCATGAGGATATTCTTTGGAACATTGAATGCATATTCATTAATGTATTCATTATTGATTCTCGGAATGAAAACACGCGCTGTATTGAGGGTGTCATTCTCGTGTCCGTTCATGATGTCCTCCACAGGCAACTCTAACTCTGTCCATATACCGGCAGGAGATTTGATATAGGTGCATGTGTTGTTATCAAGAAGTTTCTGCAGTTCCGTATCGCTTTGTGAGAGGCTGCTCTTTTGTATCACCTCTTCTGTACCGCCAAAGCCAGAGTACAATGGCTGTTCTTGGACTACGCCAACATAGGCGACAACAAGACGTGCAGCATATATGGTAGCGATATTACCTATGCCTCCTGCATGCTTGATATAGAAACCCGGACAGATGTTATGAGTGAATTTATACTGATTGAGGAAATTGTCGTGTGTAGCAGGGTCGTAGAATTTCCTCATGAGGTATGTTCCGTAGTTGTTGTATTTTACAGTAGGATCATTTTTATCATAAATGGAATCGTTCAGTCCGATGCTGATATAGTTGGTGAAATTAGCCTTCGCACGTTCTGCATCACTGAAAATGTGATTACTGGTAGTATAGGTCATGTAACTGTTGACCGTTCCTTTACCAGTACGAATCATATTAAGAGCCTCAGGATCAAAATCGACATAATACGTCACACCCTCTTCATATGGCTCTGACATCTCACGAACAGAAACTTTCATAGGCGATAGGGAATCACCGACAGAAGATAGCACATATAACTCCAGCCAGCAAGAGTCGGCCTCAACCTGCTTCCATCTTTCAATAGCTGGATTATACTTTGCAGGATCGATATTGACACTCATAACGTCAGGAAACTGATGCATACCTATAGTACGCATCTGGGTCATATAATTACATGTGAGGTAGCAATCTGTCTCCAAGTCCTTTGCCTTACCTAAATAGCCATTCCTGCCACGTGAGAACACGTTGGAGGATTTGACTGATTTGGAGGTGATAGGGTAGGTCGCTGCCGTCTCGCTAAATGTCCTCTCGATGTCAGTAAGCGAGGTACCAATAGTATCGGTATTCTCGGTACAAGAGCCTAATAGAAGAATATATATAAAAAGGTATAAGGGTATGAAACGCTGTCTCATTGTTAGATTTTGTCCTATACTTTATTGTAAAACTCAGTATATTTCTTTATAATTTCATCTTGGTCAACCTTCTTCAATATCTTCTTCTTATTGGTTTCTGAGAGATATTTCATGAGATTCTTGTTGTAATTATCAGAAGCAAGAATGATACCATGAGAATAGTCGATGGCTGACTGTGCTGTTTTAATAGAATCTTTTTCAAAGAGTGTTGTGATGACTTTTGCATGATTTACAACAGGTTCGTCCGCATAGAGTTTCCTAAGCAGGAATGGTACCTGATGTGTTATTGTTCCCTGACAGTGGATAATATCGGGAACCCATCTGAGTTTCTTTACTGTTTCAATGACTCCGCGAGCGAAGAACTCTGCATGTATTCCACCTTTGGCATGAGTTTTTTTGATATTCTTCTTGCCGTATAGTTCCTCGTTGTCAATGAAATACACCTGTGCCTTTGAGCCTACGATGCTTGCAACCTTAATGAGCAAAGGGAGGTCCAGCTCACCAATGGAGATATTGATGCCAGAAAGGCGTATAACCTCGTGTAGCTGGCCACGTCGTTCATTGATGGTACCCCATCGCGGCATGAAGGTGCGGGTTTCAAAACCCGCATCCTGTATGCCACAAGAGATTTCTTTGCACATTATTGACATTGGCGTCTCTTCTACATAAGGCGCTATGTCTTGATTTATAAAAAGAATCTTTTTCATTAAAGGTTATTTTTACATTGGTATGCATCCGTGCTTCTTAGCAGGCAGATGCTGCTGCTTTGTCTGCAACTGTGCCAATGCACGGCAGATACGGAAGCGGGTGTTACGTGGCTCGATGACATCATCGATATAACCGTATTTCGCTGCCTGATAAGGATTAGCGAACAAATCAGAGTATTCTTGTTCTTTCTCAGCAAGGAATGCTTTAACGTCACCACCTTCTTCTTTTACCTGCTTTGCACCTTTTGCCTGAAGCACTGCTACGGCACCTGCTGCACCCATCACAGCAATCTCTGCTGATGGCCATGCGAAGTTGATGTCTGCACGCAACTGCTTACAACCCATTACGATGTGTGAACCGCCATAACTCTTTCTCAGGGTAACAGTAACCTTTGGCACAGTAGCCTCACCATAAGCATAGAGCAGTTTTGCACCATGAAGGATTACGGCATTGTATTCCTGACCTGTTCCTGGGAGGAAGCCTGGTACGTCAACAAGTGATACGATAGGAATATTGAAAGCGTCGCAGAAACGTACGAAGCGTGCACCCTTACGTGAAGCATTAACGTCAAGCACTCCAGCGTATGCAGATGGCTGGTTGGCAACGATACCTACTGACTGACCGTTGAAGCGTGCAAAACCTACGATGATATTCTTTGCAAACTTAGGCTGTACCTCAAAGAACTCACTTTCGTCGGTAATGGCGCTGATGACTTTGTACATATCATAAGCCTGGTTAGGATCTTCTGGGATAATCTCATTTAGAGAATCATCAAGACGGTCGATAGGGTCATTGCACTCTACACGTGGAGCCTCCTCCATATTATTAGAAGGTATGTATGACATGAGAGTCTTAATCATCTCGATACCTTCTTCCTCGGTTTTTGCTGTAAAGTGTGTAACACCAGACTTAGAGCTGTGAACAGAAGCACCGCCAAGATGCTCTGCATCAATGTCTTCACCTGTAACGGTTTTTACCACTGCAGGACCTGTGAGGAACATATATGATGTACCTTCCATCATCAGTGTGAAGTCGGTAAGAGCTGGAGAATAAACCGCACCACCGGCACAAGGACCGTATATCATAGAAATCTGTGGTATAACACCGGAAGCAAGGATGTTACGCTCGAAAATCTCACCGTAACCGGCAAGGGCATCGATACCTTCCTGAATACGAGCACCACCAGAGTCATTGATACCAATAACAGGAGCACCCATAGTCATTGCCATATCCATTACCTTACAAATCTTCTCTGACATTGTCTTTGACAGAGAACCACCATTTACGGTAAAGTCCTGTGCAAAGACATATACCAATCTGCCATCAATAGTGCCAGAACCAACAACTACACCATCTCCGAGGTATTGCTTTTTCTCCATGCCGAAGTTGGTACAACGATGGAGTTTGAACATGTCATATTCTTCAAATGAACCTTCATCGAGAAGTAGTGCTATTCTCTCGCGAGCAGTATATTTGCCACGTGCATGTTGCTTCTCAATAGCTTTTTCACCACCACCGAGACGTGCCTTTTCACGGTTCTCGATGAGCTTCTTTATCTTATTTGCTTGTATTGACATAGTTGATATTATGCTTTACATCTTATTATAATACAATTTTACTTCTTTGGCTCGCAGAGCTCTGTCAGGATACCTGCTGTGAATTTAGGATGCAAGAAACCTATCATCATATTCTCTGCACCTGGACGTGGAGCCTTGTCAATAAGACGTATTTCCTTTGACTCACACTCAAGAAGAGCTTCCTGAACACCATCTTCAACAGCAAATGCTACGTGATGAACACCCTTACCACCATTCTCAAGCCACTTTGCTACTGCTGACTCAGGAGATGTTGGCTCCAGAAGTTCCAATTTTACTTCGCCTACCTTCAGGAAAGCGGTCTTTACCTTCTGGTCTGCTACTTCTTCAACTGCATAACACTTAAGTCCGAGGACATTCTCAAAAAATGGAAGTGCTTCTTCGATACTCTTTACACCTATTCCCAGGTGGTCAATTCTTGAAATTTTCATTGTTGTATAATATTTTTTTGTTTGTTATTCTTAATTATGTATTATATAGTTTTCTTATGACAGGAATCCCAACAGCGCACCTGCTGCAACTGCAGAACCAATGACACCGCCTACGTTTGGTCCCATAGCGTGCATGAGGAGGAAGTTATGACGGTCGTATTCAAGTCCGAGGTTGTTGGAAATACGTGCTGCCATAGGAACGGCACTTACACCTGCATTACCTATAAGTGGGTTGATTTGATTATCCTTTGACAAGAACAGGTTCATAAACTTCACGAAGAGTACGCCGCTGGCTGTTGCAATGATGAAGGCAAGAGCACCAAGGAAGAAAATCTTGATGGTGTCGATAGTGAGGAATACACTTGCCTGTGTAGAGCAACCGACAGTGAGACCGAGAAGTATCACGATAGCGTTGTTCAAAGCATTTGTTGCTGTCTTTGCCAGACGGTCAGTCTTTCCGCTTTCCTTCAGCAGGTTACCGAAGAACAGCATACCCAACAGAGGGAGGCCGGAAGGTACGATGAAGGTTGTCAGCAACAGACCGATGATAGGGAAGAGAATCCTCTCTGTCTGAGAAACTTGACGACCTGGCTTCATCTTGATGACACGCTCCTTCTTTGTTGTCAGCAGACGCATAACGACTGGCTGCAATACTGGAACAAGTGCCATATAAGAATAAGCACATACTGCCACAGCTCCAAGGAAGCTTGGGCACAGCTTGCTTGAAAGGAATATTGCTGTAGGACCGTCAGCACCACCGATGATTGCAATAGAGGCTGCCTGATTTGGCTCGAAACCTAATGCCAAAGCAATCATGTATGCTCCGAAGATACCAAACTGTGCTGCAGCACCGATAAGAATCAGTTTAGGATTACTGATAAGCGCCGAGAAGTCTGTCATCGCACCGATACCCAAGAAGATAAGCGGCGGATACCATCCTTGGCGGACACCTTGATAGAATATGTTTAATACGGAACCTTCTTCATACAGGCCTACTTCCATTCCGGGAACGAATGGTATGTTACCGACGATGATACCCATTCCTATCGGAACAAGCAGCAGAGGTTCAAAATCATGCTTTATGGCAAGCCAAATGAACAGAGCACCTACTGCTATCATGAGTAAGTTCTCATATTGGCATTGCGCAACACCTGTGAGATTCAAGAAAGTCTCAAGGTTGTTAACTATAAAATCACCTATACTCATAAATGTTCTGAATTATTAAGATGTTTAAGAGTTAGGCTATTGTTACGAGAACAGCACCTTCCATTACTGTATCTCCTTCCTTAACCATAATACTTGTGACAGTACCGGCATTCTCTGCTTCGATGTTGTTCTGCATCTTCATTGCTTCGAGGATACATACGGTATCACCGACAGCAACAGCATCACCAACCTTTACAGGAATTGCTGTAATAGTACCAGGCAATGGAGAGCAAACCTTTGTACCTTCACCAGCCTGAACAACTGGCTTAGCCTCTTCTGCTGCCTTTGGTGCAGGACCTTCAACCTTTGCAGGCTGTGGCTTTGGAGCAATAGGCTTAGCGATTGTCTTACCAACAGAGATAGGTTGCTTCATCTCTACATCAAAATCAATACCATTAACGGTAACCTTTGCCAGGGTACCCTCTACCTCGAGGATTTCTACTTCGTAATCAACACCCTGTACTGTATATTCATATTTTGCCATAATCTAATAAAGGAATAGTATTTTTTATAAGTTATTAAAATGATGCTCAGCCCATGAAGTCTGGTGCTCCTTAATTGTCAAAACGCCTGACTCTACATCGTGAACATCTTCCTGATACTGCATCAGGGCCATAGAGATGACTGCAATGTAAATCTCCTTGTCACGTCCTCTTGTCTCAAGTCCGTCCTGAAGGATGTTCTTGGTAATCTGACGTACCTCTTCAATCTTCTTACCTGTCTCGATGATAGGCTTGATAGGTTGAACTGTGGCAATCTTCTTCTGACGGTCTGCCACGAAACCAAAGATTTTGAAGAATACAAACAATAATGCAAGGCACAGGAATACGACACTCATGCACAGAATAGAAATTCCAAAGCCATAAGGGTCATCTTGCTTCAGCCTTGCCATTATATCGGCATTTGCTCCTTCATAAGCGAGAGCGTTGGTAACCATCGCTCCGCAAGCAAGTAATGTAAATAGATAACGTTTCATTATTGTGAATTATAAAAGTATTATTTCTTCGACATTAAGAACAGCAAATAAGAACTATCAGCTGTGCTGTAAAGATTCTCAGGAACATTGACAATGGATAAACCGTGGAGTATCCGATTGATGGAGCATCCTTAGTACAGGTAGCATTAGCAAAGGCCAGTGCTGGTGGGTCGGTGCAAGCACCTGCCATCATACCCATTATTGTGAAGTAGTTGAACTTGTACACCTTTCTGGTAATTACACCCATTATAAGGAGTGGCAGTACTGTAATAAGAAAACCACATCCTACGTAGAGCAGTCCGTCACCATCGACAACTGTCTTTACGAAGTCAGCTCCTGCTTTTATGCCCACAGAGGATAGGAACAGGACAAGTCCTATTTCGCGGAGCATCAGATTTGCAGATGTTGTGGTGTATGTCACCAGCTTTGCCTTGTAGCCATAGCGGCCTATCAGTATGGCAATAATCAGCGGACCACCTGCAAGACCCAGTTTCAATGGTACAGGAATTCCTGGAACAGCGAATGGCATGCTACCAAAGATAAGACCTATGATGATGCCTACGAATATAGTTGCAATGTTTGGAGTATCAAGACGCTTTTCCATATTTCCCAATACAGAAGATACACGTCCTACACTTACCTTGTCACCAACGACCATAACTTTATCACCAACCTGAAGTGGCAGATCAGGGCGTGCAAAGATTTCCATACCCTGACGGGTAACTCTGGTGACATTAACACCATACACACTTGAGAAATGTAGTTTTGCTGGTGTCTTACCATTTATCTCTGGTCGGGTAATAAGAATGCGGCGGGAAATCATCTGCTTTGTCTTTTCCTGCTCAGCAAACTCCGGTACGACAGTCTCTCTTCCGATGAATGCCTGTACTGCAGTAGCGTCAGCTTCAGGACAAACGATGAATATCTTATCTTCAAGTTCAAGGGTAGTGCTGCTCTTTGGGATAATCAGTTCGCCGTTGCGCAATATTCTTGAGCAGATGAAGTCACGCTTCAGGAAGTCGTGAATCTCAAGGATGGTATGACCTGCGAGAAATTCGTTCTTTACGATAAGATGCATAAAGTGAGGCTTTGATGTAGCATCATCCTCCTTGGAATTCAGCGCATCTTCTTCCTTATCCAACTTTATGCTGCAGATATATCTTATAGCAATTGTAGCACCGATAATACCGATAACACCTAAAGGATAAGCGCATGCGTATCCGTTTGCTATTGCTGGAGTGGCGTCTCCCATAATGCTGGTAAGGGCTTCCTGTGCAGCACCGAGACCTGGTGTGTTTGTGACAGCACCATACAAAGTACCAATCATCATTGGGAGGTTACGTGGATCGCTTGTGTCAAAGAATATGAAATAGCAAGCGAACATCACAGCAATGTTCAACAGTATGATGGATACCGCCATAAGGTTCAGTCTGACGCCTCCTTCCTTGAAACTGGAGAAGAAGCCCGGACCTACCTGCAGTCCAATCATAAAGACAAACAGTATCAAGCCGAAGTCCTGAACAAAATTCAGAGTAGGCAATGGAGCGGTGAGTCCAAAATGTCCGGCTACGATACCTGCGAACAAAACAAAGGTGACACCAAGTGAAATGCCACCGATTTTAATTTTACCCAGATATACGCCAACGGCAATGACGAGAGCGTATAGCAGAGCAATATGTGCTATGCTTTCAGTATTTGTAAATAGATTAATTAGCCAATCCATATCTATTTAGGTGTTTTTGTTAAAATTAACGCGTGCAAAGGTACAAAAAAATCGTCAATAAACAAAGATAACAAGTAAAAGTTTTTGCATTTTATAATTTTTTTGTACTTTTGTTGCCATTATGAGAAAAGTATTAGTTCTATCTTTATTGATTTATTCAAGTTTTCTTTCTGCAAAACTGAATATTGACGCTAATGGCTATCATGTTTGTGATTTGTCAGGGTTATGGGATTTCCAGATAGACAGGAATGATGTCGGAGAAAAAGAAAAATGGTATGAGTCAGGCTATCAGTTTAATGATAAGATACAGCTTCCGGCCTCTATGCCAGAACGCCTGAAGGGTGATAACGTTACTGTCAATACCCAATGGGTGGGCGGCTTGTACGACTCATCATACTACCGTAATCCTTACATGGAGAAATATCGTGTTGCCGGTAATGTGAAGGTGCCGTTTTTCCTTACTCCTGTGAAGCATTATGTGGGCAAGGCGTGGTATAAGTACACCTTGAAATGTGATAAGGGCTGGTCCTCCGATGATGCTGTCCTGTACCTTGAGCGTCCCCATATCGCTACGAAGGTGTGGGTGAACGGGAAACTCATTGGAGAGAAGAATTCATTGTCTGAGCCGCATGTATATAATATTCCTTTAAATAAAGATGCTGAGGAATATACGATAGTGATTTGTGTCGATAACCGTCTGGAAGCAGCTAATGTCGGTAAGGATTCACACTCTGTTTCGGACCAGACACAGGGCGACTGGAACGGTATCGTCGGAAAGATAGAACTGCGCGAATACAACCCGATAAGTTCTGTTTCCGTTTATCCGGATATCGACAGAAAAGAGGCCAAGGTTACAATAAAATTTGCAAAGAAGATTAGTGGTACCTTGGTGTTGGAGGCCGTGTCTTTTAACACTGACAAACAACACGTTGTAAAGTCTGTGCCTGTTCAGGTGAAGGATGCGGATACCCAGGAGGTTGTGCTTGCTATGGGTGCCGACATGCTCCTGTGGGACGAGCATTCTCCGCAATTATATCATCTGACAGCAACGTTGACGCAGAAGAATGTTGTCCGCACAAGTGAGACATACTTCGGAATGAGGAAGATAGAAATCCGTGGCAAGATGTTCTATGTCAACGGTAAGGAAATCCAATTGCGTGGCACTGTCGAAAACTGTGACTTCCCGAATACAGGCTATCCTCCGACAGATCTGAAGTCGTGGATTTCTTTCTATGGAAAGTGTAAGCAATGGGGTCTGAATCATGTACGTTTCCACACTTATTGTCCTCCGGAGGCTGCATTTCTGGCTGCTGATATGACGGGTATGTACATCCAGCCGGAAGGTCCGTCGTGGCCTAATCACGGCGTGAAGTTGGGTAGGGGAGAGTTTATCGACAAATACCTTTATGACGAGGCCATCCGCATCTGCGACATCTACGGCAATCACCCTTCGTTCACATTCTTTGCCTTTGGTAATGAGCCTGCCGGAAACTGGGTAAAGTGGTCCACAGAAAAGACTGCCATGATAAAGCAGTATGACACCCGTCATCTGTATTGTGGATTCAGTGTCGGTGGCGGATGGGCTTGGCAACCTGGCAGCGAGTTTGCTGTGAAGGCCGGTGCCAGAGGACTTGATGAATGGAGCCGCTCAAAGCCGGAGTCGATGAAGGATTTTTCGGTGAAGATAAACACCTACAACGGCAAGGATATGCCGGGGACACCTATCACGATGCCTTTCGTGAGCCATGAGACAGGTCAGTGGTGTGTTTTTCCAAATTTTGACGAGATACCTAAATACACAGGCGTAAACCGTGCAAAGAACTTTGAGATTTTTCGCGATATTCTTACAGAGAACAACATGGGTGCGATGGCAAAGAAATTCCTCCTTGCATCTGGAAAACTGCAGGCGCTGTGCTATAAATATGAGATAGAACGTACATTGCGCACTCCGAATTATGCAGGCTTCCAACTGCTGTCGTTGAACGACTACAGCGGTCAGGGAACTGCCTTGGTGGGTGTGACAGATGTGTTCCTCGATGCTAAGGGTTATATCACAGACAGCGAATTTAAGGAGTTCTGTTCCGATGTTGTGCCGTTGGCAAAATTTCCTAAGTTCACATACACCCCGTCAGAGAGTTTTGATGCCGACATCGTGCTTAACAACTTCTCGGGCAAGGAACTGAGCGGCAACCTGTATTGGACCGTCACCTCCTCTGACAATTCGTTCGTAAAGAAAGGCCAGTGGGACAATCTCCGCTGTCCTGTAGGTCAGAACAATGCTGTCGGACATCTTTCAGTTTCGCTCAGCGATGTCTCCGAGCCCACCAAGCTGACACTCTCTGTATATAATGCCGAGATGCAGGCAAAGAACCACTGGGACTTCTGGGTGTATCCGCAAATTACTGCGGCAGAGAAACTCGGGAAGAATTTCCTCATTACCGACACCCTCGACAGTAAGGCCCTAAAGGTTCTTGAGAAGGGCGGCAAGGTGTTGCTGTGTGCCGCAGGGAAGGTCACCTACGGCCGCGAGGTGAAGCAATATTTCACTCCCGTTTTCTGGAATACATCATGGTTTAAGATGCGCCCTCCTCACACCACAGGCGTATATATAAATAATGAGCATCCGATATTCCGCAATTTCCCTACCGACGACCATAGCGACCTGCAGTGGTGGGAACTGCTCAACAAGGCACAGGTGATGCAGTTTACTGATTTCCCTGCCGACTTTCAGCCTTTGGTGCAGAGCATCGACACATGGTTCGTGAGCCGTAAGATTGGTATGCTCTTCGAGTGTAACATCGGCAAAGGCCGCCTCGTGATGACCACGATGGACATCACCAACAACCTCGACTCACGCATCGTGGCGCGTCAGATGAGAGAGTCGATAATCAACTACATGCAGTCAGAGAATTTCCGTCCGCAGTGGAGTCTCGACGCGCAACTGATAAAAGATCTTTTTGT
>Ga0326512_10001310_pt1 | contig 19494 bp, 25 predicted proteins | sample 1_2617_0518_D_FD_203652 | JGI IMG/M metagenome (GOLD analysis project Ga0326512, IMG submission 203652) | Bovine rumen microbial communities from UC Davis, California, United States - 1_2617_0518 | ecosystem: Host-associated > Mammals > Digestive system > Stomach > Rumen | place: USA... | reverse complement strand
TATGTTACCAGGGGCTATTTTGCCAATTGCAATCATTACAACCTATATGAATGATACAAAAGAGCCTTATGTTTATCAAGATGACACAGAATTAAAAGTAAGACCAAGAAGTCATCACGAAAGAATTAGAAGATTAGAAAAGAAAGTAAATTATATTTCTGATATTGCAATTCCTCCAAGACTCAAATATACATATAGTGGATCTGATTTAATTGATGAGAATCCAGCTGGCGAGATAGGTAAAATTGACAGCGGTAATTGTTATTTAACCACAGATGCAAAAGGAAATGTAGTAGTTAAAAGCTCTAAGGCAGAAGTTATATCTATCCCAATCACACTAAAAGAAGAAATTACAGAAAAAATTGATAATACTTCCGACATTAATTCAGCACGTAATTTAGCTGAATTAACAGAAATGGAACATGACAAAGAAAAAGGAACGCTTAAACTCAAAACTACACAAGAAAAAACAAAAGGATCAGTGGGCACAACTGATGAGGCCGCAAAAGAAACTGAATTCAATCCGTGGGATGATGATGCATCAAATAGACCAGCTAATAGTGACATCACACCAACCGAAAGAGAATATGTTGTTGTTAAAGGAAAGAATGGTAAAAATGATTCTGAAAGCGAATTCCCAGCAATGACTTTTTATACAGAAAAAGATTATAATTTAACTGGATTACATATACCAATTACTAAATTTAAAAATTGTGAAAGCATAAAATTCATTATTTGGAAAAGACAAGGTCCAAATAATAAAACTAATGAAGTTTGGTTTGAAAAGAAAATATATACCAGTGAATCATTCTCATTAGAAAATGCTAAGGCCAAAGATGATTATCAGATTATGGAAGATGGATTTACAATTAAAATTGATAATGGATTAACCTTACCAAAAGGTCAATATGTAATTGTTTGTTTCCATACCGCAAAAGAAGGAAAAGGATCTTGTTTTGTTGAAACATATAAACCAGCAAATCCAAAAGATTTCTGTATTAGATATTATGGAGCCTCAGATGGTTCTCATTTCTTATTAAAAGAAAGGTATCATGAAATTTGGTATAATAGTGCATCATTTAAAGGTACTGAGGCTAAATTAGCTTCTGAGGGTTCTGTTACTTCCGGTACAGTTACTTGGGATAATGAAGAACCAATATCTAAAATTATTGCTAATGCAAATATCACTACCCCAGAAAAATGTTCTTATGAGCTATTCGCCGATACCGGAGGAGGATTCCAAAAATTAGAAATCGGTAAAGAGACTACAATGACTGGTGGAGGTGTCTCATTTAAATGGAAACTCGTCTTTAAAGGAGATGGAGACACACCGGTGCTTGAGTTTAATGAAGATAAAGGATACGCTATTCAATTTACTCTTACAAGAAAACAACCAGAAGTAGGAACATATAACGACAAAAACGAATGTATTACTACTAAAACATTTAGAGGAGAAGATATCCTTAAAGAATATATTGGAGATCCTAATTTTAATCAATCAGGCGATAGATTCAGTAATTTTGAGTTTGCAAGAATTTGGGCTTCTGAAAACAGTACTGAAGACAATAGATTATTAATAGATATAGCAGCATCCGATGAAACAGCTGAAATTACATATCCTGTTACAGAAAATAATCAAACTATTGATAAAACAGTTACAGCGGATATATTCTCTTTAATATATGCTGATCTTTTGTTAGATGATTTTAATGTAGAAAGTGTTGATTATAGTAATTATGATAATCAAGTTGAAAGTGATGAACATAATTTAAGATTAAAGTTAGACACTAATCATTCTTATAATGACTCAAATATCAACATTCTTGATGCATATACCCAAACATTATATCCAACTGATGGTATTGAAATAGGTCAGAATGATTTTGAAATGGAAAATGTATTAGAATTTACAGAAGGATCTGCTCCTGCTGAAAATAAAATCATACTTAAAAGAAAAATAGAGAATAATTATACAGATTTAACAAAATATAGTGCTATTCGACTTAAATTATCAATGAAAGGCACTGTTGGTAATGATGATGATAAAACATTGATTAAAGGTCTTGGATTATATATCTCATCAGCTGAAGAAGAAGACCCAATATCATTGAAGAATGATTCTGATGATATCGAAGTGATTCACGGAGTCGGTAACTTACCTAATTTGAATGATAATAAAGAAGATATTATCAAACAATATTACGGAAAAATTTTAAGAGTAGAAGACACAATCAATGATGTTGAATATATTGGATACTTCAGATATGTTAAAGACTCTAACGGAAATTATTCATTACAGCAAATACATGATTTAAAATCATACAATTTATATAAGTTACCAAATATTGTCTACGATGAATCAACAAAAGGCTCATCTGATTGGGCTACACAATCCATTGATATAGATATCAATGCCAACAGTATTAATCTCAAAAATGTTAAAGAGTTAGGATTAGTTGCTTTATCAGATGATGGATTTGAAATTGTTAAATCATGTTCTCTTGTTGTTGGTGGTATGCAGGTCATACAAAATGATTATTACCCTATTTATGATCCGTCCACTAATAAAATTTTCGAGCCATTTAGAGAAGATTTAGCTACTGAAGATAATCATTATAGTACAGAATTACAAACAGAAACTCTAACCAATGAGAAGAAAGCTAGAAACGCTATACCACAAAAGAGATGTAAAATCGATATTTATTATGATAGAATTAGTAGTGATGGCGAAATTTTAGCATATTATCCAATCGAAAAATCAACCGAAGGATTTAAACATATTGGTTTACAATTAGCTGCTAATTGTTGGATTCCTAAAAATGCTTTAGAAATCCATTTCTGCTCTGATAGTAAAGGTAAACAAAGTGTACATTCTATTAGAGTACCAACATTAAATACAATACATGATCCAATTAAATCCACTGTAACAAGGGATAAGGACGATGGATTTGTTAAATTCTCTCAAATCTTTACTAAGGTAAGAGAAGATGTTAAAATTAGATCAATTAGTATTAGAGCAGCAACAAGATTCAAATCATATATGAAAAAAATTAGAGTTAATAGCGAATCAGAAAAGATCTCTCTATATGTAGGAAAGATTGTTTTATATAAGGCAGAATCTATTCCAATATTCCATAAAAACATGAGATTCAAACTTTATAACAATAATATGAACAATTCAAATACTTCTGCCTTTGTTAGAAAAGTTGGTTGTGTTTTAGAGTATAAATAAATATACTCTTTATTTTTTTTCATAACCATATCTTTATATAAAGATTCATATATTAAAAAAATAAAATTATTGATAGATAAAAGAATCATCTTTTTCTACAAATACATCTTGTTTGTAAACGATTCCAACACTAACAATATATTTTTTGTTAAGTATGACAAATTTTTCAGAAAAATCTTCCGCTGTATAATAAATTCCTAAATTATCTTCATCCTCAAATTCAATAAATGACAATGCGTATATCGTATCCGTTGTAGATATCGTTACACATACATCAGATAACTCATTATCTGAAACACCCATAATGATTTTTATCAATGAACTATAATTTTCAGTTATCATACTTCGTCTCACTTAATTTAATAATATTAAAAGTAATCATAGTTGATATTAATAAATTATACAAATTTGTCATAAACATACTAATTAAAAAAATATTATAAGATCTATTATTTCCTAACGATTCGGAGATTAGCCCGATAATAATAGTAATGATAGCAAAGTAAATAAAGAAAAACATTACATTATAAAGTCTTTTGTATTTATTAGAATCTAATAAAATCTTTAATCTATTTTCTTTTGGAGTTAATAATAATGTATTAACTTGTAAAACTAACGTAACTAACAATACTGATGAAATCGTAATTAATAATCCATGAGTAACTGTCATATTAACATCAGCTTCAGAAAATAAAAGAGTTAAAAAAGATACAATAAAGATAATAACACCTAATTGTATCTCTCTAATTTTTACTAAATAAAGCATTAACTCACCTTGTGTCTATATCTGTCATTAAATTCTTGTTGTTTTCCGTTATTAAAACCTTTTGTAGGTAAATAATAACCAGTAACTCTGTCGTAAGTCATTAAATCAGTCGACTTACATATTGGACAAACATCAATATTATCATTTAATGTAAATCCACACTCTTTACAATAAGTAAATACTTTTGAATATGCCCAAAATGTAACACCATTTTTGATGATTTTTTGATTCAACTTCCATATTGCTTCTGGATCACTCCAAACTTCCCCAAGCCATAGATGTAGGATATTTCCACCCAAAGTTTCAGGATGAAACATTCTAGCATTTCTAATATGCTCAATTAAATCTTCTTTATGAGAAACCGGAATATGAGATGAATTGGTTAAATAATAATTACCTTTAACTCCCTGAACAGGACAATCAGGATATTTTTCTCTATTAATTTCAGCAAATCTATGAGCTGTAGATTCAGCAGGAGATCCAATTACAGACCACCTTAATCCATCTCTTTCTTTAAATTTATCCTTAAAAGCGTTTAAATAATTAACAATACGAGCACCTAATTTCTTATTCTCCACAATGTCCTTTCCGCTTAAGACTTCAATACATTCATTTAAGCCACAAAAACCAATAGTCATGGTGGTTGTATCTATATCATACAGTGGTTCTTTGGTATCTTTGTCCTGTTGTAAAAGGAAATTACTCATATGCATATTATAAATAGCATCTACTACACAATCTCTACGATAATGAAGCGTCTTATAAATAATTTCACATATATCACCTAAGTCATTCCAGAACTCTTGTTCGTTACCACCAGCATCAAGAGCAATTAATGGTAAATTAATAGTTGAATACATAAAATTACCCGTATTACAACAGTCTTTTTTGTAATCAAAGGCGTAATTCATCGGGAGAGCTGTCCTGCAGCCCATTACGCTTCTTTCAAGCTCTGTACAGTTCACATAATAGATTGTTGGGTTATTAGCCCCAGTTTCATGTAATAATTTACAATTACCTTCATATTTGTCGAGATCACCTTTTCTAATATTGAACAATATATTTGGAAATCTGTGCCAAGCCCCTTGTGCATCTTTTTCATTAGAAACTTCACAAACAGCTCTAAATATCATATCAGCTTCATTCTGATAATCTCCATAAACACCCATTATAACTCCTTGTGGTCCAATAGCGGGTTCATTTTTTAAAACATCAGGAACAGATAAGTCTAATCCAATAGAGGAGAATAATACTTGGCCTCCGCGACAAACTAGACCCATATTACAATTAAAAATGAACGATTGAATAGCTTGTTTAATATCCTTATATGTTCTATCTTTTGCAAAAGGAGCTAATAATGTATTGAAGTTAACGTATCCCTGTCCTCCGGAAAAGACAACCGCTCCCGCCATCCATGCGTGCTGTAATTGATTTAATAATACCTCTAAGGTTTTTGCAGGCCCTGCGACAGAACCCATTTCTCCTGATCCATCAATCATCAATCCATTTCTTGCATAAAACCTTAAATCAGCATTAAAACAATTAGGACGGGTATGGAAATATTCCAGGTCATGATGGTGTAGATATCCATCTATATGAGCCTTAGAACAATCCTCTGGCATATCAAGCAATGCATATTCTTTGGCAATAGAATCATAAGCATATTTCGCTATTAATTCCGGAGAATATTGAATATTAGCATTATCTTTACACCCATGCTTGATTAAATCTTCAAACTCCTTAACACTCATACCTAAAATTCTACTCTCTTTTTCTTCCTCTAACAAACCTCTTGATGTTAATTGAGCAGATACTTCTGCACGAATTGTAGAAGTAGAAATTTCATTTGTGTTGAGTTTTTTTATTTTTTCTGATACTCTACGTTGTATTTTCAGAGCTATATCCTCTGATAATCCTGTTTCTTTAATTAATTTATCTTTAATAAAGCGAGGACGGAATGGTTCAATTGTTCCGTCGCTATGTATTACTTTTAGTTGATTTTCAGAATCCATATACTTTACCTTCTATATTCTTGACTAAATATAGTATATTTTTGGTATATAACATTTTATTCTCTAAGTGTATAAGCCACACATACTGCCATTATAAACATTAAAATTAATGTGATTATTTCTGCAACCCACATGGTATTTATTCCTTATGTTTATCGTTTTGGTAATCACCATCATATTGTTTTGATGATCCTTGTATCTGGTGATCAACTAATTGAGCAAATCTAACACCCTCTTCCAAAACGAAATCATTTAATGTATGATTGATAAATAAAAACGCTAATTTACCATTATACCCAGCATCACCAACAGCTGTATTCAATGTACATCCAGCTCTTAATAACGTGCTACGTGGATAATAAGTTTGCATACAATCAGGATCAATTGTTATTTTATCTTCTACCTCTAAAATATATGCAACATTTGGTTTTAAAATCCAACCTTTGATATCTCCGCCATGAGTAGCTATATCAACAGGCTCTAAAAGAATATGCGGTGGAATATTCTTTTGATTTTTTAATAACCCATACAAATAGCCATTATTTTTAACTTCATAAACACAGCCTAATGTTAAATCAATACCATTTGGGGTTCTTTGTTCTTCTTCAAAATCAGGATACTTGCTTTCTAATACTTCGTAACCATTAATCATTATTACACCTCGTCTTTGTTAATTGAGTTCCAACTAAAATATAAATTCTTTAAAAACTTTTTTATTACTATTCTTTTAGCCATATTCTCGATATGAGCTTGAGAACGCTTTGGATGTGTTTCAGAATATTTCTGACAATTTAATTCAAAAATAAATTGATACTGTGGATTTTTCTGAATTAATTTATATCCAATTCTCAATAATAATTTATGTAGTTTCTTATTATAATTTCTTGCGTTTGGTGAAAATCCAGCATATGACATTAAGTTTTCAAAACGATCAAAAGAATTAATATCTCTAATAATCGCAATTAATTGTGCTGAATCAAAAATGCTGATGCCTTGCTGATTGCATAAAAAGAAATTATAAATGGGAATACGGTTTAATATATTCCTAATATTTCCTTTAATATGATATAGACTTTCATCTAACGGTTCTGTTGTTTGGGCAATTAATTCTGCCTTTGCCTGATCCGTAAAATTAGTAGAATGAATCCTTGATATATTTGATTTTTTTGATATAAAAAGGTTTATTGCTACGTCAGTTAATATTTTTAACATTTGTATATCTTCATCCATTTAATCACCTTTAATCACTGTGATACTGCTTCCTTTTTCTATATAAATTGTATTCATGCCGTAATAAGCAATATATAAAACTGAATCAAATGATTTTAACAAAAAAATCCCTAATGCATTTAATTCTGTTTTAATTTCTATGCTTATATCTTTTTCATCTGATGGCAATGTTAAGTCGCATTTATAAATTCGATTAGGCTCAATCATATATAAGTTATGATATTTTTGACCATCTATTACTCTTTCAACCAAAGATAATTCATTATATTGAGCTTTTGTAGTCTTTGTTTGAGAATGAACAATTTCTTGATACTCATCAGATAAAACAGATATCTTAGAAATAGGGAATCCTTCTCTACTCATTTTTCAACCTCTTCTTTGATCTTATCATACATAACATTGACAAAACTGCGTTTGGAATTTTTCTTTCTTCTGTTTTCCATATTATAATGTCTGCCATCTATTTGAGACAAATCAATATCATACATCTTGATTTGTTCAGAAATATAAGAACGAGCCCTATTATATTTTTCACCTATCTCTTCCAAAGTCAGTCCATCTTCCAGATCTTTCATCAATCTTTGCTTTGGTATTTTCATACGTGGATTAAAATTTCTACGACTCATCTAATCCCTTCTCGAAGACTTTTTTTAATTGTTTAATATCTGAAATAATCGCATCTCCAATTCCATTGATGGATAATAATTCTTCTCGAGATGCATTTAACACAGCTTGTGGAGAATGAAACTCATTTAATAATATTTTAGCTTTCTTCTCTCCAATACGAGGAGCTATTGTTAAAAAATTAATATCCGGACGATCTTTAATTGTTACTTTACTTTTAACCATAACTTTCTTATTTGCTGATTTATGAACAATTTCCGCCAACTCAATAATTTTATTAAAATACTGAGCCTCTGTATCAACAAAAAACACAGGTAACCCATATAAAATTTCTAACTTGGCAGCCATCTTATCAATGGATTTTTGTTTTATTTTTTTTAATGCTGGATATGCCTTAGAAATTCTTTGCAAATCATGAATACTTCCGTAAACAATACAACAATAATTGTATGATGCTTTATTCATACGAACAGCCTGATCCTGAATGTGTCCGGTCATATAAGAGCTACAAAAATCAGCTATTGTTTTCCTTTCAATATTTAAAATTTGATGAGAGGATAGCATCACAGCCAAATCTCCATAATCTCCCAATGTTTTTTCCTTAACAGGAATACCTTTTGTATTAAAAAAGGCCATTGTTTTTTTGATCATTTTTTGTTCTTTACTGTCAACAAATACTTGCGTAATAAAATCAGTCATCTTTCTCCCTCTTTAATTCTAATACTTTCTTAAAATATCTCATAAACCATTGAAGAAAAAACTTTTTTTGATAACCACAATTTAACGATAATGGTTGAATTCCATATTCCCCAGAATAAGGATATTCTCTACATATTGGCATTAATTGATTATCGTGACGAGTGCAGAGATTAGTTTGTTCATCAAAATAAGGACAATGAAGTGATCTGCAACATACACCACATTTACTACACAGTTCTTGATCACGCATAACTTCCTCTTTCGTAATGTAATTTCCATTATTTAACAAAATTTGTTCAATAACTTTATTTTTATACTGCTCGTCTAATTCTGGAAATTCAAATCGAAAATACTCCTGAATGAAGGAGATAAAAGCCCTCCACCCAGAATCATTATCAATAACCATATTTAAACCACCCTAATAATATCTAAGAATGTTTCGTTATTTCCAAGCAAAAAGAAAACGAATGAGCCTTCTACCATTAACGGAGGATTACCACAAGCAATTCTTTGTTCTAAGTATATTTCATCATCTACTTTACAATTATAATAAACACATGAATTTCCATTCTTAGAAACAAAATATTTAACATTATCAATCAATCCAACATTGACATTACTGTTCTTTTTTTGCAAATCTTGTAAAACTTGCATGGCTTCCCCATTATAGAACTGCTTCTCTCTGGTATGTTTGTCGATATCATGCAAATTAAGCAAAGAAAGGATTGTGTATTTACCATCTTTACCGGTTAAGTGTATTAATAATGGATTGCCTACTTCATTTAAATCATCGATATATCGACTGATAAATTCCTTTGGAATAAATATGCTCATATTGTCAAAACCATCTGTTACAGAAGCAAATGCATAATCCTCTTTTCTTTTAAATTCAGAGGATAGGACCTTAATATAAAAATCCTGATAGTCTGAGTGATTATCTAATACATTTTTAACACTTGATATAGGGACGTCAATATTTAACTCTTTTAAATCGTATAAATGCAGGACATTTCCATTTGGATTAATTTTAATTCTATTGAATTCCCTGAATAAAACGTCCTTCTCACTCCAATGAACTTCTTCCTCTTCTATAATAGAATATAATTCATCTCTATCATATCCAAACCTATCAAAAGCTCCGGCTTCAATTAAGGCTTTTACCACTCTTTTATTGACTTTGCCGGTTTTTCTTTTCATAAAGTCCTCAAAAGATGAAAATGGTTGATTTTCTAAAATCGCCTGAATCGCTGCTGGCCCAACATCTTTAATAAGATTAAAAGATAAGTAGATTTTATTATCAATACCTACTGTGGTAATACTTTTAGAAATATTAATATCAGGATTACTAATTTCCTTTCCAATAGATCTAAGTTCATTATATACCTTAATTCTTTTATCCTCATCATCTGTATTATTTAAGATAGCTAAATAAAACTCAATTGGGTAATATGTTTTTAACCAACCACATATATAACTTAATGCCGTATATGACACACAATGGGCTTTATTAAATGAATAACTTGCAGATGCCTCCATCTTATTCCAAACAGTTTGAGCAACCTCTTCCTCAATACCTCTTTGTACACAGGCATTTACAAATTTAGGATGGTATTCATCAAAAATAGATTGAATTTTTTTACCAATACCTTTTCTGATTGTCTCTCCATCAATTGTATCCATTTTAGCAAAATCAGTTACTATCTTAATTACATCTTCTTGATAAACAATTGACCCTAAATTGTCTTCTAAAATAGGAATTAAATCTTGATGATCGTACATAACAGGCTCATCTCCATTTTTACGAGCAATATACCTGTCTGTCTCTCCGCTATCAATAGATCCAGGCCTGCACATAGAAACCGCCAAACATAACTCATTAAAGTTTTGTGGCTGAATTCTATTACAGACGTCCGTAGCTCCAGCTGCCTCTAATTGAAAGATACCAAGTGTAGATTTATTAACAGTATCAAATACAGCTGGATCATCAAACTCAGTTGGTAATGAAACATTTGGTAATAATTCAAGGCAATCAGCTATAATAGTTAAAGTATTAAGGCCCAATAAATCCGCCTTCAATAAACCCATTGCATCAGCTGTTCTACCGTTATTATCTAAACATTCAACTCCATTAACTTTAACAATAGAATCATAGTATTCAATTGGCTTGTCTGTAATAATTACTCCACCTGCATGAACTCCATAAGTTTTTGGCATACCAACTAACTTAGGATAATTCTCCTTAACAAATGGATTTTCATCTAAAAATTTTTTTACCTCTGGAATATTAATGGCGTGCTCATCGTCAGGAATTAATTTTGTTATTCTATTACTGACAGCAAATGGAATACCTATAATTCTACATAAGTCTTTGATGGCTGTTTTTTCAGTCCATTGTAATTTATTAATAATTTGAAAAGCCCGATCTTCCCCGAAGTCCTTTTTAACCATTTTTAGGACTTCTTGCCTTTTATCTCTTGGAATATCTACATCGATATCGGCTGATGAAATCATTTTAACTCTTGTTGGATTTAAAAATCTCTCAAAAATCAACGGATATTTTAATGGGTCAATCTCAGTAATCTTTAAGCAATAAGATACTAAGGATCCAGCAGCGCTTCCTCTACCTAGTCCCACCATAATTCCTTGACTTTTCATTTTTAAAACAATATAAGCTGTATTTAAAAAGAAATCAGCCAAGTTACCCTCTTTAATGACTTCTAATTCATAATTTAAGCGTTCAATATATTCTTGATTATCAGCATACCCTCTCTTCTGTAAACCATCAAAACATTTTTGAACTAAATAATTATGATTACTCACCAGACCACCTCTTCAAATAACTGATTAAACTCATCGTATTTATTAAAATTAGGAGTTCTCCTAGCTGGTTCTTCTAAAGTCACATTACACATACTAGCTATCTTACTTGATTGTTTTATCATATTTTGGACAGTATGCATATATGAGAAATTTGATTCAATAGCAAAATCCATTATGAGTTTAGAATTTCCAAGACAGTTAGATTTAAGGCTATCATTCATCTTAGGATCCTGATATTGCTTTTTCCATGCAATACACTGAATAATTTTTCTTAAATCTCTATTTTGTTCTGTTGCAAAATGAGAATCACAGGTACAAACCAATGGTATTCCTAATTTATCACTAATATTGACCAATCCCTCGTTAATAATATTTTGTTCAGGATAATTAGGATGAAATTGACATTCCAAACTAAAATTACCATCAAAAATATCATTAAATACATTAGCAAATGAAGTGGCTTTATTTATATCATTGTCTAAAATCGCTTTCGATATTGTAGATAATGAACAGGCTGATGTACAATAAATACCATTTGTTGGGTATTCATTAAACCATTCATATTTTAAAATTGGTTTATAATACGAATTCTCAACAGCTAATCGTTGAAATCTTCTAATATTTATTAATCCTTCTTCATCCATTGCTAACAATACTAAATGATCTCTGTCTTTTGATTTAGATCTGCCTTGTGGGTAACAATAAAACTCATTTCCGAAAATAGGTTTAATGTTATATTGAGGAGCTAGCTCATTAAATTCAACCCAAGATGCACAGCTTGAATGATCGGTAATTGCGACAGCTGACTGTCCATAATCACTAACTGTTTGTAATAATTCATTCACTCTAATAACGGAATCTTGTAATGAAGCAACAGTATGTACATGTAAATTAACAAAAGAATCCATGCTCTCACCTAAATATTAGGGTAAGAATCATTATATCCTAATTCCGTGACAAATTTCATTTTATCTAATGCAATATAGGCATCACCATCAAAAATAAATAAACCTAAAACAACCTCAGTATCTTCATCAAAATCAAATCTAAGATTAATGGTTTGATTTAATTCTTTAACAATAGTCTCCATCCTGCTAATACGTAATGTTTCTTTTTCTAATTTGGCATATTCCTCAACATTAGCTTGTTTAACTGAAAAATAAATAGCACATACTTGCAACATATTCCCTAAATTCAAAAGAGTAAAATTTAATTCTTTATGATTCAAAGATTGTATATGTTTTTTTAAGTATTCATCATCTTTCTTTTGTCTATGTTGTAAAGCGCCAAATTCTTCTTCATTACATTCTTTATAAAACACCATTTTCTTCACCTTTATTCTCTACTTTGTCTAAATCACTGGATAATAAAACAAAAGATGTATAATCTTTTAATAATCTAAAATACTCGATTTTTAATTTAGTATATTTTTTCTCCGCAAATCCTTTAATTTCTGGATCTCTAATACTTTGCATATCCAATTGAATATTCATGATTCTTGTTCTTATCTCTTCCATAAGAATCATATAATTAGTATCTGGATTCATAAATTCTTCTTCAGGCATCATTTGATTCACCATTAATATCTATAATATCCTCATCTAATAAATCGGTATCACTAATATCCATATCCATAATCATTGAGGATAGTGAGCCCTCTAATTTAACATCAAGCTTCTTACCATTCTGAATATCATTAGCTACCTTAACAATACTAATCAAATTACTCATACAAGCTTCAGTTTCTGGATTATTTCCCAGTCCTACCTCGTCCTCGTATTCTATTCCTTTACGTAATCTTGTTGCCTGAACAGCATATAAATCCTTAATAACAAACATAGGATCAAATTCATTTTTTGCCATTTCTAATGCTGCACGATAAGGTTCTTCCCCTTTATCTCCTAAAACAACATCAATCAATGATACAGTTTGAGCCTTGTTATCTTCTTGTCCAACAACAAAATCTCTACGCTTAACTAAGCTTATATCATCTTCAGCAGCTTTTTCTTTGAATTCCTGTATCTGTTGAGGATTATCAAAAAACTTACGAGTTTGATATTGATTCTTTAATGTAGTATCCCACAATTGTCGCTCAGCTTTATACGGATATTCAGAGGCGATTAATTGTTTTGCTTTTCTGTCTAATTCATCGTATTTCATATTTAAGCCTCATCTAACATATACCTAATAGCCATTTCCTTAATGCCGGCCCTTAAATCCTCATCTTCTATTGAAGGAATAAGATCTCTAACAAGAGTGGCAAAATAAAAAATAGCGGAAACCATATTAATATCATTGTCTTTAAATTGTTCCTCGATTTTAGGCATAATTTCCTTACTAATGATTTTCATATCTTTAATAATTTGTTCATTTAATTCCTTATCAATAAGAACCACCTCTATATATAAAATATATAAAAATCAATATATAAAGATTTCGAAATAAAAAAAAATTAGCGAATCATCATTACAACTTGTTGTACTACAAATACAACAACTCCAACGATAACTCCATATGTTAGCTGTTGATATCTCTTAATATCTTCTTCCAATCCATCAACTCTAACATTTTGCTTCTCTAACTTGGTACAAAATTTATTTAATAATCTATTAGTGTCTTGTAGCTGCTCATTGGTTTCCTTAAGAGCCTCTGCAATATTTTTATAATCATTACTAAGAATAGCTAATTCTTTATCGAGAAGTCCAACTTCCTTGTCAATATTCTCGATTTTATCTTGCATCTGGCTCATCTTCCATCATATTAAGAATCTCAGATTCTTTTTTCTCTTCAGCTCTGACAACTCTTGCTTCGGTTCCGTATTGAGAAATCAACCAAGCTGAACCCGTAACTAAAACAGTAATAATTGCTGTTGGAGCCCACGGTAAAAGCTGAGCTAATTGCTCTGATCCCAAGGCAGTTATACATGTTGCTATAAACATTAAAATAGTTAAAATTCTTTGTTTACTTTTTAATGATTGGATCTCTGTCATTTTATCTACATCCTAGGAGGTGAATTGATAACATCATGTATTTATTAACTAAAAAATAGTAAGAGGTGTTTAGATGTTATCAAACATTTTTATTTGTAAAAATTCTTATAAAAGTTATTTAAAATAATTACTTATAAATATGGAGGAAAATAATGATCGATGAAAGAATTTTAAAAAGTTTAACGTCAACATTTGATGATCCAAGTTTCTCTGTCCTAATAACTAAATTTTCTCAAAATAATGAGTGTAATAAAGACGAAATTACGATATCATTAGAGCAAACTAATCCAAATTTATACAAACTTATCCAAACCAAAGAATATATTATTGACCAATTAATGAATCTATTGGATTCTAATCATATTTCAATCCCTAATGATATTAAAAATCGAAATAAACAACATATTAACACCATTGTTAAGAAAAGTATTACATTAGATAGCAGAATTGCTGTTGCTGCTGACAATAACTTTAAGTCAGAAATTGATGGATTTGTTGATATTATAGGATATGAAGATACACCAAGTCAAGAAGTAGAAGGAGTCGCCAAAAATGGTATTCTTAACCTTACAGCCAAAGGATATCCAATATATTTACCAATAGATAGATTTAAGGTTAGAAAAAATTATCTATATATTACATTGCCAAACAATATCAAAGATTTAATTGTATCTATTGATAATCAGGTTAAAGAATATACAATCGAAGATGGCGTATTATCCGTATATTACAAAAATCTTACAACAGGAGAGCACACTATCAACGTTAAATATGTTATTGATAGTGATATTACAAGTAAAAATGTAGAAGTAGTTGTTACTCCAATTAATAAATCCATTGAGATTGAGTTTAATACCCCTCGCAATCAAATTCCAAGTGTTGTTCTCACGGTAGATAAAAAAGACACTAATTTATATTCTACATACACAACAGAATTTAACATTGATGAGGATACAAACCAATATACTGGTATGACTATTGAATTTAAAAACCTAAGAAGAAAAGCTTCTTACCCTAACATAAATATATGTATATTAGGTGAATGAAATGATCCCATTACAATATACTTTTGATAATGATTTTATTTATTTTCAATATTTAGAAGGAGATAATATGGTATATAAAGCAAAGAAAAACATTTTTGTTGAGAATTCTGGATTAACAATTGAAAATCCAAAAGATGAAATCCCCGCTTACCTTATTAATATGTCTGATTTTGGTACAAGCTTACTGTGTGGAAACGTATTAAACAATATATTAGTTATTTTAACTCAAAACGATATAGATGGAATTATTCTTATCATTGATTTTGATGGAATACTTGAAGTATCTGAGAATTTCGTTAAAGAATACACCAAATATTTATTACAAACTAAAAATAAAGTCATAACTATTAATCAAAACACTGAGGTATCAAATGCTTTCGGAGAATATACTTATAGCATTTTTGATATCCAAAATGGATAGATAATTATGAATTTTGTAATATTAAATGAACACCCTGCTTTTAGTGATATTCATATTAAAGGATTTAAAGAGGTTGATATAGATGGAAATAAAAGAATTGATGGAGTTTTTGGAGCATTTACTCCAGACATATTGGAGCAGCTCTATAAACAGCGAGAAGGAGGAGATCCAGTTTTTCGAGAACAATGGCTTCTCAGAGATCGAGGAGTCATGTTTATGGTATTCCAAGTCCCCGAAAATATATTACACAACGAACATACAGAAATTATCTCGAAAATCTTTGAATTGTACGATGAGAAAAATTTTTATATTGAAACATGGAGCTATTGCATTGAAAATACATGGGTCTACTACATAATTTGTTTAAATAAAAATTTAGGATTCCATACAATGAATGATCAGCCAATATTTGGAAAAAAATTAGGATACGAAAATACGTTTGGGACTGAACTCAGACAATCAATGGATTTAATTTGTAAAAAAATAGAAGAAATTATAGAGATTTAATATTAAATCTCTATAAGAAAGATTGAATGACTTGTTTTTTAGAAGTTTGCCCATTATATTGTGGGAACTCTGTTTTAATAGTCACTTGTTTGCCTGGTAGGAAAAAGGCAAAGAACTGACCATAGGTTAATACCTTATCATCCACATCTTGCACTAATGCTAATAATCTACCGAAGTAGCTAGTTTCTCCGCTCCAAAAGTGATCAAGTACTGGCTGGCCATTTGCATCCATCGCAAAACTACCATCTTCGTTAACTTTTGGATAGAAACGAAGTCCACTATAATTATCCTTAGAGGTAACTTCCTCTTTGGTTTCTGGATGGGTAAATTTAGTTTCTACGGTAAAAATTGCCCTATAGAACTTTTTGCTTTCATCATCCTTGTTTGTTTGAATTTGGTTTGTATTGATTTTTAAATCAACACCAATAATTGTTGCGCTAATTGGATTCATAATCACTGGTTTATCTTCGGTTTCTACGCCAATAGATTGTTCTCCAGCTTCTCCAAGTGCACTTAAATCCAAGCTAATACTACTTCCGCTATTATTTCTTTTTAAATCGTTTACCATATGTAAAACCTCCTATAATCTAAATAGTTCAGATAAAAAATTTTCCATGTCCATTGCATCATTATCATCAATTGAGTTGTCAAAATGAGATAACTCATCTGCAATATCGGACTCCATTAATGCTGCACAAATCGCATTTTTATGATTAAAAACAACATTAGCATTTTTTGTGTCTAATGTGGCAATGTTAAGTGTCTTTAATATATTAATAACAACAGCCATAAGTACAGCATCTGGTTCTCCATCAAAACTACTTAATCTATCTAATACCAATAAACTATGAGCATAAACATTATCTTCGGCAGATTGAATCAAGATACCCAAAACAATATTGAACTTTCTTGATAATTCTGACATTAAGAGCAACTTACCAAGTTCAGCTCCTATACTTTCAACATCATGTGCTCCTTTCATTTTATCAAATTCATCGAAATTCATTATAATACCTCTGTCAGTTGACAATCATATATTTGTAACTACCTATATATAAAGTTTTCTATATATCAAAATGATTATGTAAATATTCATCACTCAATTGTTGTGCTGACGCAACAACCTCAGAATCATGTGATGATAATTTATGATATAATCCTAAGGCTAATTCAGCTTCATGATCCTTCCAATCTTTCACAGCCTTTTTCAATCCACCTAATGGTGTTAAATCTTCCTTATCTATCACAGATTCAGTAACCTGAATATCATTTTTTGAGAAATATGTCATTCTTGTGATTAGTGTAATGTCAGATAATTTTTTTTCCCAATCCTTACACAAATCTAAGTAACCAAATTTATCATAAATTTTTAATGATAACATTGGTTGATCATCTTCATACTCGCTTATTTTTTCCTGTAATGCCCCAAAAAGCAAATTGTTTTTTTTTGAATCATCAGTAAGGACTATCTCTTCAGAAAAAATTTTTCGAAAATTTTCTATACGAACAAATTGATCATCGAACTCATCATCTTGAGGATCAATCAAATAAAGGCCCTTTCCTTCTATAGACTCATCAAAAGCTTCTTTCGTATTAAGTCTTTCAAGAGATCCTGGCTGAATGAAATGTGTTTTACCTATTTGATCAGTTTTCCTACTATGAATATGACCGCATATAACATAATCAAAATTATCAATCTCTATATCATGAATAGACATCACAACATCAGTAAAACCACAATACTCCTGAAATTCCTGATGTATTACTAATATAGCTTGATTATATTCTTTTGCTTCATTATTAAAATCAGCTACCTTCGCTTTAAATTCACCTAAATTATGATTTGGGTGATATGGCAATCCACAAAATAAACATCCATCAATTTGACGTGATGTACTTTCATCTAATACAGTATAATTATACATACTGAACAAATAATCCGCCTCAAAATGATCTTTAACCTGTAATTGAGTATGATTACCAACAATATTCATAACTTCAATATTATGTTTATTTAAAGATTGAATACCATGTAGAAAGATGTTAATAGCTTCTGGAGATGGCCTATGTGTATGAAAGATGTCCCCAGCAATAATTACAATATCACAATTTTCTTCAATACATTGACTAATATAATCACGATATCGTATATAAAAATCCTTCTCACGTTCTCTTAATCCATATTGTCTGTATCCTAAATGTAAATCAGACATAATACCTATTTTCATTGTTCACGCCTCACATCCTTAGCTTTACATCTTTTCACAAAACCACCATTACGAAGAGATTCATAATATAAATCCTCTTCCAAAATGGTATTAAATATCTCTTTTGCTAATTCTTGTAACTCCTTTGACATAATAAACACCTATTCTATTATTTTTTTAACAGCATCTAAATCGCTTTCGTATATATGGCCTGAATAAGATATATATTCAACCCTATCAAATATTAATGTTGGATAATATTCTCTTAATTCCTCTGTTAATCTCATTCCAATATATTGTATAAAGTACATATTGGATGGAAATGCTCCGTAAATATCATTTGAACGAAACAAACAAAACAATATTAACTTATCGTTTCTTATGAAGGCTTGTAAATGATTTAAACAAGGAATATCTTGTCTTGTGCTGTCAATAATTGGATTATATAATGTAGCTACAGCCCTATTAGATCCTGAACATTCAGCTAATCGACTTTTCATTACCTGAAATTGATCAGTATTATTATCAATATCAGCTGTTGATTCTGATATAGGCATAGCCTTTAATCTCTCAGGATATGTATAAACAAAATCCTGAGCTAATGTTATAAAATCCTCGTTATCAAAAGATTGAACATAATCATATAAAGCTTCTCCCTTAAGTGGATATTCTGGAATATCAAACTCGCCTTTTTTAATCATGTTTAAAAATACTTGTGATTCATGACCAACACAAAATTGAGAATATGGAGCCATCACATTCTCAAGACTAAATGTATTTTTTAAAATCTCACGAACCGGAGCTCCATCTTTATCAACATCGTCGCCCATATAATAAATTTCTTCTAACATACAGGCCCATGCTAATTGAATATCCATATTATCCCTCATATTCAAAAATTACTTTAGAATCATCTTTGTATTTTAGAGAGAAACCTGTA
>Ga0326512_10001309_pt1 | contig 19495 bp, 17 predicted proteins | sample 1_2617_0518_D_FD_203652 | JGI IMG/M metagenome (GOLD analysis project Ga0326512, IMG submission 203652) | Bovine rumen microbial communities from UC Davis, California, United States - 1_2617_0518 | ecosystem: Host-associated > Mammals > Digestive system > Stomach > Rumen | place: USA... | reverse complement strand
ATGTATCAACCTATAAGTACACAAAAACCTCAGAGTTGTTCAGGCTCTTGGAGGTTTTTTATTTGCGCGATAATAAGGAGAGTGATAAAAGTGGGGGTTACTAAAGATGTTGAAAATGTCAAGACGGAATTTATCAATGCGATCAGCGCCGTTTGGAAGGGTGAATATAAATTTGAATACTTATTAGAGAAGACCCGCAGTAAGGAGTCTTACTACGCTGTTGTATCCGATAAAGAGGGTTATAAGTACAAATTCTGTATCAGGGAAATATTAAACAAGACCACCAAGTCAATTATAAAAAACAATATGTTTGCCGAAGAAAACTATGTTCAATACATACACAATCATTTCAGTGATATCGTTGTAGACAGATTTGATTACGAAGGGGCGAACTCAAAAATATACTACCATTGCATTAAACATTTGGATTATGGACAGCAGGAAACATTAGCAAAACATATTACAAAACCGAATAGAAAATTTCTGTGCAAACGTTGCGCTCAAAAGCACACTGGTGAATGTAATAAACTTGATGAAGATAATGTAAAACAATTCTTTTTCAACCATAATTGTAATTATATAAACTCGGAGTTTTTGGAAAACGGCAAAAGGATGGCAAGGTTCAAATGTAATTATCATTCCGAAAAAATTCAATACAGGCCTTATGGTGCAATTAAAATTTCAAACACTCCTTGCTTATATTGTAATAAAGAAATTGCAAGAAGTAATGCGTTAAAAGATCTTGATGACATTATTGATTCGCCACGTTTCGACAAAGAAAAAATCGAGTTGTTGGGTTTATATACAAACGTTTCGACTAAAATATTGTGTCAATGTAATTATTGCAATCATCAGTGGTATGCCACTCCAAATAAACTTAAACAAGGGAGGGGATGTCCTAATTGTGCCCACATCGCAACGAGAAACAGATGTAGGAAAAACCAAGAAGAAGCGGTGAGAGATTTGTTTAATCGTTATCCCGATATTAAAATCATGGGAAAATATATTGATAGCAGAACTCCGCTTGAATTTAAGTGTGTAAAATGTGGAACAGAATGGGTGACAAATTATGCAAATGTTTATAGTGGACATACGGGATGTCCATTATGTCGATCGAGTGTTGGCGAGTTTAATATTGCAAATCATCTTGATAAGAATAAAGTCTATTATATAAGACAATTTTCTTTTGAAGATTGCAAAAACGAAGAGCCACTAAGATTTGATTTTTATTTACCAAAGTATAATTGTGTCGTTGAATTTCAAGGCGAACAGCATTTCTTTCCAGTAAATTTTTCAGGCAATTGGAGCAAAGAAGAATTGGATGCACAGTTTAAATACACCCTATTGAGAGATAAAATAAAAAGAGATTATTGTAATGAACAAGGTATACAGATGGTTGAAATTCCATATTGGGACAAAAATAATGTAGAGCTATACCTTGAAAATGTAATCTAAAAAAATAACACTTTATTATAAAACAAACAAATTGCCCTTAGACAACTATATCGGTCAAAGTCCAGAGATGGAGCAGACCGAGGTAAGGCTTTATGTTGTGTACATAAAGAAACCGTAGAGACTGCCAGATGCTCGTGGTAACACGGGTGTTTAAGTTGTCCACCATTATGTGGTGTAATATACAGTCCGATCTCACGAAATAATCTAATAATGAAACGTGAGAGTTAGCCCGAAAGGACTAACCGCTATCGACTTACAGTTGATAGTCAGTAACCGAAAGGTGAAAGTAACAGAATGAATAGAAGAAGATTCTGATGCCGTGGCACAGGCCGAAAAGGAATATAAAGAAGCGCTAAAGAACTATAACAAGTATAAGCTAAAAGAGCAACAAGATGCTCGCAAAGCCGAATTACAAGCCCAGATTGATGCGCTCAACAAAGAGAAAGAAGCCGCATTGGAAGCTATTGATAAGCAGATCGAACGAATAGAAGCAATGAAAAAAGAGTGGGAAGAATACAAGAAATTGTGGGACGACGCTCTTAATGCTTATCAGAAGTTGCAGGACGAAATGACTGCGGCGGCAATTCTCGGAAGTGACTGGCGTGAAAAGATTGCTCAAAAAGATTTGGGAATTGTTAATACCTTCCAAGAAAACTACATCAATGTTCAGAATCAGTTGCATGGTGTAGTCGAGAAACAAATCGAAGATGTTCAAAAAATCATCGACAAATACGACGAGCAGATACAGGTTCAGAACGATTTGAAGTCCGCGCAGGAATCTTATCTCGGATATTACGAAACGTATTCCAAAAAGTTTGAGAGCCTTACCAATGCACAAACCGCTGCGTTGGAGAGATTGAAGGCGGCGATTGCGAGCGGTGATCCCGATGCCGCACTCGATGCTGTTCTCAATGCGGACAACGCTTTTGCAGCGACTGCAAAAGGTGTGACAAGCGTGGTTCAACAGGGTGTTAATTCGACACCCACGTCCAAGATTCAGCAGTTGTTAATGGCGGGACAGAATGCGATTGTTGAGAACTTTATGAGAACTGCGCCAGATGCATTTGCCAATAAATTCAGCGATGCGTTTAAGGGATTTCTGCCTCCCGTTCTTAACAAGGCTTTGGCTGACAATGTTAAAAACAATGTTCAAAAGTCTGTTAATGACAATAGGTCGGTGGTATTCAACAATGCCCAGTTCGACGTGACTGGTACTTATGAAAAGTTTAAGGAATACATGAACAGATTGTTCAACGACCTTGACAAAGATGCCAAAGTAGGCAGATAATAAAATCAAAGTTTTATTCCTATAACATACACCATATATAGTGGTTGTCGTATGTGAGACACACTATATATAGTGTATAAGTATGAGACCTCGGAGTGTCAGAGCTTCGGGGTCTTTTATTATTATGAGAGAAAGGAAGTGTTTTTTAATGCCGGGAAGAAATGCGTTTGCAACACCCACAAATGTTTATCCGAGAAATGGCGCACCAGTTGTATTCGATAGTAACGGTCAGATGTTGTGTTCGTTTACCAATAATTCTGATTCAATAGCATTTGTAAGATATGATTTTTTTGACGCAACCACCGACGAATGGTTGCAGACAAAATATTGCAAATGGTTTGATGATAGCACATGGGCTATAACATCAAATAGGGGTGACAGATATGTTATTGGATTTGATAAGTATAATCAGACCACGGGGGCGACTTTTCGAGATGGTTATCATTATAAGTATAACATAACCTTATTTGGCTGTCAACCACATGAAGTAGCTGGCGGTTATACTTTACAACCGAATGCAGTTGTTACATTTGCAAGTGGGGAAATATATAACACGATATCCCAAACACAATTTCAGATTGCCTCGGCGATAAACAAAATTATAATTCCCGTTTATTTTGATTACCCTTGGGTAACTGAATATCCTAACGTTACGGAAAACTTAATAGGCTGTTGCTATATGAGAATCGGACACGAAAAGAGAATGATCCTTTCGTACAACAAGAGAACTGGATTGGTGGTTATTGAAAACGCATTTTCCACCACACCCGAAGAAGGTACGCAATATTATTTGGATTGTAACTATATAAGTTCATCGGGTAGTGAAACCGAGGGTAGCTACGATTTCTATGTTCGCAACAATATTCAGTCAACAACTACCGCAACGCCTGTGCCGTGGGGCTTACAATGTGAAAGCACTTATAGTCACCCAAACATGGTAGGACTTGAAAATTATCAATTCAAGTTATATGCAATGCTTGGCGACGACTATATAAATGGTACAATCGGGAATCCAATAACTGGTGACGATGGAAACACATCGACTGACAATCAACATATTCCTATCGCAACAGGAATTACAAATAATCTCATTCACAAGAGATTGATTATTGGAACAAGTGATGACGAGCCGGATCGAAGAGTAACCTCGGGCGAGTGGGGAGAGATAACATATTATGACAGCTATACTGGAATCGCGACTATTGATAGAGCATTGTCTACTTACCCTGCGGCTGGGCTTCCCTACACCATTGACCTTAGTGACAGAGAATTGATAGGTGATAGTGACAATTGTTATTCGTATCATTTGCATTACAATTTCCCTGTTTATGTCTTGGGTGATGTGGACGAGGGAACTAATATGACGTTTAGACTTGAATCCATACTTACTACATATGAAAAGCAAGTATTAGATAAAAACTTGGACATAACAATCCAAAGACCGCAACTCACATACGATTATGGTCAAGTCAATAATACCTATACCATTGCACAAAATAGACATTCGGTTTATCTCGAATTTGATTCAGGAGTAGCTTCGGATTTAAGATACTTCTCGATCTATCGTAGAGAATCGGGAAAATCAATGTGGCACTATCTTGGATTTATTCACGGGCAGAATACATACATCGACTATCTCGTAGCCAATAATAAACAGTACGATTATCTGATTTCAAAGTCGGTAGCCGAGGGAGTGGACTATGATGCCGCCAATGAATTTAAACCGTATGCGTTTAAGAATGCTGTAAATACAAGTTGGGACGGTTGGACTATCACGGCGATTTATCCTTGCGAAAGTGATTATATTGATGACACTATTGATAACATCAGGCAAAAGAAGAAGAACACCTCGTCGTTAGAAAGTTTTGTGTGCAACAAAACTCCGTACAAAGTTGGTGATACATGGACTTTTATTTCAGCTATTGATTCGGGTGAGATTGCTCACAATGTTAATCGTAATCTTCATATAGGTACATCGAGATATCCTACGGTGACGAGAGGTAACAACTGTTATCAGACGGGTAGTTTTACGGCAGACCTTTTAACTATCAAATGTCCTACTGCGGAGATTTACGACAATATTCAAAAGGTAAATGACTGGATAAAGTTTATTAACGATGACTGTTTGTTTATTCTAAAATCGGACAAGGGTGACGTTTGGATTGTATCAATTACTGACAATACATCTCGGTCGTATGATGAAAGCGTTACACCAATATTGACAAAAGTTAGCTATTCGTGGGTCGAGGTCGATAGCCCTGACAATATACAGATAATCGAAATTGCTAACGAATAATTTATACATTATATAAAGGAGGTGGTTGGGTGGAGTATTATAACAAGGTAGACCATAATTATTTGAATTTAATCAATCGTCCAGTTACGCATTGGAAAATCAAGTTAGAACTGTTAGACCATTCAGAAAACACTATTGATGCCATTGAGCGTGACATTGACAATGGTAATTCGGGTAGTATTTCATGCAATAATGAGCAGGGAACTCACAAGAGCTGTTCGATAACGCTAACCAATATTGATGCAAAGTATACACCTGACGAGAATAATCCTTTTTGGTTCAATAGAAAATTCAGGTTATACATCGGAATCCAAGACAATAAAAAGATAGAAAAGAGAATAGAAGATTTCTACTGGGCCGGTAGACGAACGATTTTTGACGGAGATACATACTGGTTCGCAAAGGGAGTGTTTATTACACAAAGCGCTCAGTGTGATTCTGTTAATAAAATAGTAACGATTTCAGGAGTTGATAAATATGCACAGCTTGATGGTACGTTAAATGTTCTTCAAGCAGATGAGATGGAGACGGTGTTCGAGGTTGGTGCGAATGTTAGAAAGGTAGTAACTGATACACTTATGTTGGACATAGGCAATGGGCTTCCGCTTGACCCCATCGAGCCAATTATAGATACTGATATAGCAACTCAATATTTGTACAAGGAATTTACGTTAAGCGCGGGACAGTATTATGGCGACTTCTTAAATGAACTTGCTACAAGTTTTGGTTGTGATATATTTTATGATAACATTGGAAGGCTAACTCTTCGCAGATCGTTTACTGATGACGTGGCATACTGGAATGCTTTCAAAGCACCATCGCATAATTTTGAAAACGGATATCGGGGGTACATTGACCCGCAGGAAAGCGCGAATCTGAATGGCATAAACAAGATTATCGTTCAGACAGAAAACATTGAAACGCCCAACGCATCTTATACCGCTATCAATCATAATCCACAATCACCTTTATGCTATGATAAAATAGGTGGACGAACCCTGCCCGAGAATGGTGGTATTGTTACAATCAATGCAGGAGACATTTATCAAGATAATAGAACCGCTGAATACATGGTAATGAAACGTTGTAAGGATTATGCCGAGTATAGACTCATGAAAGAAACTTGTACAGCATTAGAAGTCTCGTTTAATTGTCCGATGTACCCCCATATTAACGAGGGAGATATTGTAACGATTACAGACAAAGACTTTAAGCTCGATCATGATACATTTATTGTCAATAGCATATCGTTTAATTTCGGAGATTTAACAACCCAAATTCAAGTTGTGAATACGCAGTATTTGAACACAGATATCAATGCTGCGGTAGATATCATTGCAAGAGGAATAAACAGGGCTACCACCATAGAATACAAGATTATTGGTGGAACAGGTGTTTTCCCGTCACCAACGGAGCTTCCTGCGGGAACGGTAACGTTTATAACTACAAGCGGTTACGATACAGAAAATCATTTTATTACATTTTATAAAGACGACGCTCACCCTGAGTATTATGAAACAACCACTTGGGTGAATACCTATGATGGTTCAACTTGTCCTGTTGGTTATGAAACTTACAATCCGGGGTTTGATTCTATATTGTTTCCTATTTGGGAGAATGTGGAAGATAAAATATTAAGAATAGAGGTCAAGGATTGCAACGAGGGAACTTTGTCTCTACGAACAATTGATAGGGCAGCGAACTCACAAAGCAAAAGGCGAGAAGTGTTAGAGCGAGTTAAGGCAGGAACGCGATACTATTATTATTATGGTAGAGGACAGCAGAACGATGTTATTACGATTCCTACGGATGGCGATTTAGTTTTGGAACACGTTTTAATAGACTATCCCGAAGTGGGTGGTTCGTACTATGACCCCGTGATAAGTAATATTATTGACATTATAACGCAGTGTAGTTCGAGCGTTAATAATGGTGTGGGGTATTCTGTAAAGCTCCCTGATGTATTAACATCGTGTTTTGAGTTCATTAGACATAATATGTCCGGTTTGAGATATACGAGTATTACGTTCGGAAACCAGATGACCACACTGGGCGCGTATAGCTTTTTAAACGGTTGTTCTAATTTAGAAACTGTTGATTTCAATAATGATAATGAATTAACTATTCGGTATGATGCATCAAGTTATTATAATATGCTGTCAAGTTGTCCCAAACTTTTTAGTCTGTCGGCGAATAATATGATTAAACTTGAAAGACTTAGTGGTTCTCATAAACTTATATTCGGCGATAGTTCTCCGTTGCCTACCATACATTTCCCATGTGGATTTAGAATAGAATATTCAGACTTCTTCAAAGGGTGTACTACAAATAATTCTGTGAGTGTATCATTAGGACTTCGTTATGTAAAAGAGGATAGCTATTGTTATATATACGATTCAGACGTTTTTTGTAGTGTCAACGCCGTTAATGCTGCTTTTAGGTTTAATAATATTCAACTCGATCAAGGAAAATTGCTTAGTAATGGAGCTAAAATTAAATCGTTAACAATTGACGGATATGTCAACATGGCTTCAACTGTTTCTAATGCTTCTAACTTTTTTGTGGGTAGCTCTATTACAGGTAGTTCTATTACAGACTCAACTATATCAGTCGATGATTATTTTCACATTGCGTTTGGCGGTACGGCTTTTGCAGGGTCAAATGGATTTACTCAACTTAACTTTAAAAATTACGTTGATTATCAATATAGTTCTTCGGTTGGTGGCAGTTTGTGGTTTATAGTTGGGTGTGCGAACTTGACGACGATTCGTTTTTATGGTCGCGTTGATCTTGGTTCAGACACAAATGAGAGCATTACTTTTATTTGTGGCAATCCCGCATTGACTGATGTATATTTTTACAATAGCACTTTTGTAATACCCTCCACAGCAGGAGCATTATCAAGTAATAACGCCAATCTTACAATTCACGGTATAGCTAATAGTGCGGTTCAGACTTTCGCCGAAAACAGAGGAATACCGTTCGTTGCAATAACCGAAGCAGAATTAGCGGAGGCGGGATTATGATTGATTATATTAGAAACGTTGTTGCTCGCGAGGTAAAGAAAGCAGAAGTTCTCAAACATATTCCGGGAACTGTTGTAAAAATTGTAGATAATACTTACAATGGAAAGGCTGTCGTGAATGTAATGGGTCGCAGTCTTACATTGTTGAATAAAACAGGAGAAATTTTAAAGCAAGGCGATGGTGTAATTATCCATTATTGGGATAACATAGCAAACGGGTATATTGCATTAAGATGTGGGCTACCCAATCCTGCGGGCGGTCTTAATATTGAAAATGCGGTAGTTGGCTATGAATCTATTGCAAAAGTAAATAATATTTCAAAAAGTGTTGAAAAGGTGTATTCAGAGAATAAGTATAAAACAACTTATGGCACTGCACTAAATACTTTTTACCTAAATGGATATCCTGCATTTCTAACCAAATACGCTTCGTTATATAGAGCAGGGTCAGTCCCGAATGAGTATTGGAATAGAATAAAAAGCGAACTGGGTACATTTGGTGGTTTCTCGCAACAAATAACAGCCATAGTTGGAAGAGAAGATGCTCGATACCCAGCCCAAGAAACATTCTATACCCACGTTTCGTATTCGAGTAATATGATGGGGAGTTGGATTCACCGCATAGGATTGTATTCTGCCAATGATGACACCTATTATAAAGGTAGCAACAATGACGTTTATTTTCGTGGAATACCATCGGGGGCAGGGATAGCGATTGTTTGTAACAGGATATGCGCGTTAAAAGCAAATGAGTACCAATCACAAAATTATCCTTATGGTTATGCGCGTGGCTTTTTAGTTGTAAAATGTCCAAATGGGTACACATATAACAACGGTGTTGAAACCTCTGCCGACTTGTTCTTTTATGACGGAGAATACAAATTTGCCTTTGCAAGTAATGACGAAAGAGAATATGCAATAAATGTTATTGCCAAGAACTATGTTGTTCCGTCAACATATGAATAATAACAGGGGTGATATCATGAATGCAGTCGATATATACTATAAAGATATTGTAGAACAAGAGTCGAGAAAGATCAATAATCTCAAACACACTTATGGAATTGTTACTGAAATTGTCGTGCCCAAAAATACGGGTGCGGCGAAAGTCAAGGTTATGGGAAGAACGTTGAGACTTCTTAACAAAACGGGCGAAACTCTTAAAGTTGGCGACTCGGTTATCATACATTACTGGGACAATATGGCGAATGGTTACATTGCCTTGCGGTGTGGATTACCGTCTTTGCAACAGGGGTTACACATAGAAAATGCAGCGGTGTTGGACAATGATATCAAATCTCTTTATACTACCAGCACCACTGTATTTAATGAAGATGAAGAGAATGACTTGACAGAAAAGTATAGTCATACTCAAAATATTGTGCTTGTTAATGAAATCCCCGCAATCTATGTACCAACTGGGGTAACAGATGAAACCTTTAAAAGTATAGTAAAAACCATTGATAAAAAGTTGTTCTCTAATCGTATACAAGTCAAGTGTCATTATAATGGTCACACAGGAGTGAGAACAATTCATGGCGAAGTAAGTGCAATGAAATATGTTGACCTCAATACGTTAGGGTACTTTGTTGGTTGTTACATGGAAGAAGATCGTAATTGGTATTATAACGAAGAATCTCATGTACCATTTATTTACTTTACCGATACACAAGTTTTAGAAAACATAGGGTTGGTAATTGCATATCAAGAAATCGTTACTGCGGCTTCTGAGGACTTTCCTTATGGATATGTAACAGGAAACATTGTGTTGCGGTGCGGAACAAATAACGATGGATATTATGATCCCGGTACTGGAATTGTTAGACGTGATATGATCCATAAGTTAGGCACTATGGACATTGGATTTAAAAATCAAAACGAAGCCAAGTATGCGCTTGCAACAACTCAAAGGAGTGAATTAAGAGTTGCAAGATAAACGGCGAAATGATAGAAAGGAGTGGAGATATGCCGAATGATACAAAAATAGTTGATACCGTTTCAAGAAGAATTGTACGTGATGAATTAGAGAAAACAAACAGGATAAAGCATATCCCCGCCATCGTAACCGAAGTTCCTGCTGACAAAAAGAATGGGGTTGCAAAAGTATTTACACTTGGTCGAACACTCACCCTGCTGAATAAATCGGGCGAACTATTAAAGGTGGGTGACGGAGTTGTTATTCACTACTGGGATAATATAGCAAACGGTTACATAGCTTTGCGATGCGGCTTGCCTGTATTTAAGATTGATTCGGGCGGCGGTGAGATATATTCTGGCGAATTACCGTTGCATGAGGAAACAGAAATCAATAAAGCATACGTTTTATGCGAACGCAATCAAGATACAGAAGTGTCTTATAGTTATAGTTATGACACAAATGCTGAACAAGTGGCTTCAACTTCTTTTACCTATGGAGATTATAATGCTATCAGTAGTGTTGCAACTCGTGATCCGAATTATGTAGACTACAAGGCTCGGGGGTCTGGTGGATTTGATGAGATTTATTGGTCGTCAGCGTTTTTCCCCGACTACAATGATATTTCTTACAACTTCACGCCTTTCACAAGTGCCACTGGTCAAGCAGTTCAGAATAATGCAATTGTTCCTTATTCTGTTCGAGTTGTTAAAAATCCCATAGGTATGGCGTTAGGAATATATGTTGAATTGGTATTAAACGGAAACACGACATATTACTATACCGGTCATTACGGCGACAGAAATTTAGAGGATTATGGATTGGTTCTTTATTTGAGTCGCGCTGATAGCTATAATACTCATCGTGATATAGAATACAACAGAAAAGTTAATGCTATGGTTTATAATGCGAACATAAGATTTGCGTATAACGATAGTTTTGGATGGCATTTTATACCGGGGGATTGGGGTTTTGTGACTATTAGTTTAGCTATTGTAATACCGTCAAATACAGGAACTATATATAATACTGTTTGTGATATCGAACAAACGGAAACTATAACTTCGTAAAGGAAGGTGATAGGTATGAATGAAATTGTAAAGGAGATAATCGCTCAATATTTACCAATTTTAATTGAAGCAATCATTACCATTATAGGCGGTATGGCTGTCTCTTATTTAAAGAAGAAAATCAAGAGTGAAGAAGTAATGAAAGTTGTAACAAGCGTGGTAAAAGCCACAGAACAGATTCACAAAGACATACATGGACATGATAAGTTGTATAGCGCGGAGGTGCGAGCTAAGAGAATCTTGGAAAGCAAGGGAATTTCATTACCAGATTTCGAGCTTACAAGCCTAATTGAGAGTGCTGTCCATGATATGAATTTGGAACTGATTGGTAGTAAAGATGATAAGGAAAGCGGTGATTCTTGATGGAAGAAAAATACATCGAAATACTCACAGAAACCGCACAAAGATCAAAGAGTAATACACATCAGATAGAGGAAATCAAAGAAGATATAAAAGGAATCAAGGAAGATAATAAGGCGTTAGGCGAGATTGCAACCAGTGTAAAATTGATAGCGCAGGACATGACACACATTAAAGAAGATGTGAATGAAGTAAAAGATTCACAGTCGGAAATGAAACGAGAGTTGTCGGAAGTTAAGAATGAGCGAACACAAGAAAAGGTTAGGACTTTTGATAATATAAAGGGAATGGTACTAACAGCGATTGCAACAGGAATCATAGCTTTTGTTCTTGGTGCGATTGCTCCTACGATATTCAAGTGAGGTGAGATTATGGCACTTATGACATATGATGAATATTTTGCTAAGACCAATGAAAAGTACATAGACTATGACGGTAAATATGGGGTTACTTGCTTCGATCTTGCTAACGATTACTGTGTCAAGGTTCTTGGTGGCAAGCAGTTCTTGGGACTATATGCATGGGAAATTTACGAAAACTTTGATAATCAGCCCAGTAAAGAATTGTTTACAAGAATTAAGAACACGCCCGATTTTGTTCCGAAAAAAGGGGACATTATTGTGTGGGCGCAGTCTTTAAATGGCGAAGCTGGACACGTTGAGGTTTGTACAGGAAACGGAGATACAACATGGTTCGAGAGCTATGGTCAGAATTGGACTGGTAATCATGATAAATGCACTCTGCTTTCGCATAATTATAATCATATCCTTGGTGTTCTTCGCCCCAAAAATCAGTCACAGATAATAGGCAAAAGAGCAACAACTACCGATAATAGCACCAAGACAAAATCAACTACTTTGAAAGGTATCGACATCTCGCGCTATCAAGGCAAGCCTGATTTTTCAAAAGTCAAGAACGATGTTGATTATGTAATCTTACAGGTCGGTTATGGCAGATACGTCAATCAGAAAGATTCCGAGTTTGAAAGGAATTATGCCGAATGTAAAAAGTATGGTATTCCCGTAGGTGTGTATCATTTTTCATACGCTAAATCAATAGCAGAAGCACAAGCAGAAGCAAACGCTTGTTTAGAAATGATAAAGGGCAAACAGTTTGAATATCCTATTTATTATGATCTCGAAGTAGGACTTGACAGTTTAGGCAAGTCGCTTGTTTCGTCTATTGCAACCACGTTCTGTACTGCGCTTGAAAAGGCGGGTTACTATACGGGTATTTATATTTCCCGCTCTCCTGCACAGTTGTATCTCACTAAAGAAGTTGCACAGAGATACGCTTTGTGGCTTGCGGAATACAATTCCAAATGCAACTACGACGGGAATTATGGAATGTGGCAGTATAGTTCAACAGGTAGAGTCTCGGGAATCAACGGTGACGTTGATATGGATTATTGTTACGTTGATTATCCTACGCTTATAAAGAATGCGGGATTAAATGGTTACAAGAAACCCGAACCTACTCCACAGCCTACGCCCACCCCCGAGAAGAAAGAACTCGATGCGAACGGATATAAAGAGGGTGACAAGGGTTATCAGGCTCTTGCGCTTAAAACATTACTCAAACTTGCCATTGATAAAGGTATGGTATCGGGCAAACTTGATGACACAACCGGGCTTGGCGGTGGAAGTATTAAGGTTGTTAATGCACTCTTGAAAAAGTGGGGTTATAAGGAGAACGGAATCGCAGGAACGAACTTTATCAACAGATTGTATAAAGAATTGAAATGATTGGTATGGCTCTCATGGGAAACTGTGAGAGCTTTAATTATATGAAAGGTGGTATGATTATGGTACAGCTTAACTCTGTTGGTGACGACAAGAATCAGAAAGAGTTATTTATAACAGGTAAATCGACCGATGAAAAACCCACAAGATGGAAAGGGAACAGAATCCCGCAGTTTTCTATTTATTATGAGATAGATACGGGGCATTTCTATGTTTTTGATATTGAAAACATGGAATGGCTTCAAAGAGGATAATTGACAATTGACAAATAAAGTGAGGTGATTATACATGGCAGCAGATAATTTTGCGAGAGTTTTAGCAATGTCGGCTATGAGTGGTGTTGCAGAAAATGTCGTACAGGTTACAACGCTCCCGGAAGCGACTTTATCAAATGTTGGTAAGATTTATCAATACACTGGGGGTTCGACTGAAAATTACACCAATGGTTATTTTTATAAAAACGTAGCCAGTACCGATCCTGTTTCAGGGACAACTACTTATTCTTGGATTGCGATTGACACACAGCCCGAATGTGCCAAGCATTGGGTCGGTACAAGAGCTGAACTTATGGCGGCTTTGGCTTTCGGCGATATAGAAGATGGAACGATTATTCTTATAACAGACGAACCCGACGTTGATAATCTTCCCACTGAAAACTCTACTAATTTAGTTTATTCGGGCGGTGTTTATGCTGCGCTGTTAGGCAAAGAAGATGTGTTTAGAACAATTACCATGCCGCAACCAAGCCAAACGTTTAATGGGAAAGTTTTACAGTTCTTGGGTACAACTACAAATGATTATATTCATGGATTCTTTTATGAGTGCGTACCCACGGTTGTTAGTGGCGCTGTCACTTATGTATGGAGAAACATTCTTGTTCAGAATGATAAGACGATTCAGGTTTCTACACTTTCGCCCGCAAGCCTTTCGGAACTCGGGAATATTTACGAATATGTTGGAGAGACAACCTCTGTATTGACAAAGGGATTTTTCTATCAGTGCGTAGAAATTCCTAATACGTCTCCCGTAGAATATGCTTGGGAGTGTATTAACGTACAGGGGGTAGACGATTCTTTATCAAACGTTTCTGAAAATGCGGTACAGAATAAAGTAGTGACAAATGCTCTTGCTAACAAGGTTGATACTGTTGCAGGAAAAGGTTTGTCTACTAATGATTATACTACCGCTGAAAAGACACAGCTTGCTACCAACACAACCGATATAGCTAAACTTAAAGCCGAACACGTTGAACTTACACAGGCTGAGTATGATATGATTGGTAATGAAAAGTATTCGGATAATAAGGAGTACTTTATTGTTGACGCTTCGCCTGATGACCCGACATACATTTACGGATTCCATATTGATCCCGATGAGTCTGATTCTTCCGATTGTGTTACCTATCTTAACGACGCTGTTGGTATGACTCCTGCGGCAATGGGTTCGACAGCGTTCAACTACGGTTCATGGGAAAATGTATTTTTTATGCCGAAACCTTGTATGCTGAAATTCGATGGTACGGTAGATTATTATCTTGATCCTAATGACTACTCAAAGAAAGCTGACGGAATAACGCCCTCGGACTATAATAATCTCGCTTATCAAGGTAACGCAATGATGGAATTTCCGCTTATATGGTACAAGTATGTCCCGGGCGTGGCAGAAGGAGAAGGTTATTTCTATGTTTCCAACCACAAGGTAAACGACACTTACAAATGCTGGTCGAATATGGATTGTGACGGAAATATCATTGAGCATTTTTATATGCCTATATATAACGGCTGTACTTATGACGGTAAAATGCGCTCGATTTCGGGATTGACACTTGCGCCGTGGAGTACAACTGTATATTCAGCGAGTGCTACGTATGCCGTGGGCGACAAGATAAACTACGACGGCAAAATGTGGCAATGCACAACCGCCGTTGAGACAGCGGAAGCGTTCGACCCTGCGAAGTGGGAGCAGTTTGCATTTAATGGAAACACTATCGCCACAGAAGAAATTGCACAGGCTACGGCGAACAACACTACTGCAAAGACTGAGTGGTATATAGATACTTGGAACGATAGAGTCTTGATTAACGGTTTGCTTGTGCTTATCAGTAAGTCTATTGATGCTCAGGGTACGTTTGGCAGAGGTATAGATAGTGGTAGTCAGGCGGCTAAAGAATCGTATGTTACGGGTTCGCTCGATGATAAAGGACTATTTTATGGCTCTACTACTAATGGTGTTACCGCTGTTAAGGTTTTCGGCATGGAAAACTGGTGGGGTCTTGTATGGCACAGAACAGCAGGATTGATCGGCGGTGCTAACAATGTCTATTTGTACAAGATGACGTTCAGCACGGCAGATGGCTCTATCGTTGACGGATATAATACAAGCGGCACTGGATATCCCTCCGTAGGCGGCAAGCCTACCGCGAATAACTATGTCAAAAAAATGCAGTTTGGCTTGTTCGGTTTTCTGCCGATCGAAGTTGGCTCGTATAGTACACAATATTACAAAGATTATTATTATGACGGTACAGGCTTCGCTCTTGTGGGCGGCTCCTCCTCCCACGGCGGCGCTCATGATGGCGCGTTCTGCGTCGGCCTCAACATCGGGGCTGGGAATCGGAGCTGGACCATCGGGGCTGCGCCTTCTTGTAAACCTTGCTTGAAGGGGTGAATTGGCAGGAGCGTAGCGACTGACAAGAGGGAAACGCTTGCGTTGCCCCTAATAGTAAACGTTAATAGTTGAGTTCAATTCTTAACTTGCATAAAGCAAAACAACACATATGGGGATTCATGGTGCGCTTCGCTCTTGTGGGCGGCAACTCCAACAACGGCGCTAATGATGGCGCGTTCTACGTCAACCTCAACAACGGGGCTGGGAATCGCAACTGGAACATCGGGGCTGCGCACTCTTATAACATACCTTCATAATGCACCATGTTTTCCTTACCTCTTGGTAAAAATGAGATCGAAAGCAAGCATCTGTTAGTAAGTGGTAACACCCAAAGTGGATGAAGATATAAGAAGAAGGTGATTTGTATAAAATCTTATAATGGATTGTACGAAAAGATGATAAGTGATGACAACATCAAACTTGCTATTATAAAAGCGGCTAAGAATAAACGCAAAAATAACAAACGTCATAGAAAATTAAGATACATTCGGAATCATATTGATGAATATATTCCGATTGTGCGCAAGTGGATATTAAATTTTGAACCAACAAAGCATAAGCCAATTGAAATCAACGATGGTATTTCGGCTAAGAAAAGATTTATCATTGTCCCTACTGTTAAAGAAATGATAGTTCATCATGCGATAACGAATGTGCTTACACCGATATTGAGGATTGGAATGTACGAACATTCTTACGCAAGTATACCGGGCAGAGGACTTCATTCGGGTGTGAGAACTACTCGTAGATGGATTTACAGCGACCACGCAAATACTAAATATTGTCTCAAACTTGATATACGAAAGTTCTTTGATAGCATTGACCAAGATGTGTTATTGGCGCGATTGAGAGAGAAGATTAGGGACAAGCAATATTTAGCAATTCTTGAAAAAGTAATCCGAACGACCAAAAGCGGAATACCGCTTGGGTTTACTACAAGTCAGTGGTTCGCCAATTTTTTGCTTACCGAACTCGATCATAAAATCAAGCAGGAGTATGGTATAAAATACTACATCAGATTTATGGATGATATGGTTTTGTTTGGAAGTAATAAACGCAAGTTGCATAATATTAGAAAGCAGATTGCTGAATATCTCGAAAACGAATTGCACTTACACCTCAAAGATAACTGGCAAGTATTCTTTATGGATAGCACGAGAAGCCGAAAGAAGAAAGGGCGTTTTCTTGATTTTCTCGGATTCAAGTTCTATCGGAATCATGTGGGACTCCGAAGAAGATTGGCTTTAAAGGCACAACGCAAGGCAAAGAGAATTTCTAAAAAGCAATGTGCAAATATACATGATGTTCGTCAGATGGTTGTGTATGCAGGACTGGTCAAGTATGCAGATTGTTATAAATGGTTTATGGCTCATATTGCACCATTTGTCAGCATAAAGAAAATGAGACATAAGATTTCGACTTATGACAGGAAACATGGCAAGTATAAGTTAGGAGGAATCTAAGATGAATATATGGTATGACGGCGAAAGCTCTGTGTATCCTGCGCTCGTTGACAGCACTTCGTCAAAGAAATGGGTCTACGTTCGCCGCAATGTTGAAGAACATGAACGCGAAAACGAGCAAGGGATAAAAGAAACTTTTTATTCGTTTGAAGAGCAAAAAGTACCCAAAGATGTGTGGGGAATATTTGAAAAAACTATGCAAAACGACGAAAAAATTATAAAAAATGATGTGAAAATTGCCGAAGCTGATTTGCGAATCGCCGATGTCGAGGAAGCGATTACGGAACTTTATGGAATTTTCTGATGGAGGTGTAAGATATGAGTGCAAGTATGCTTAGAATTTATATTCGTGTTATAGAACGCAGAATGAAACTTGGCGAGGACTTGGAAGAGATACTTGACAATTATTCCAATCTCTCCGAGGAAGATAAGGAGCAAATAAGGGAGGCGATTGTGAATGGGTAAACTGGTTAGAAATGGAATTGATTATTCGACTCCAATCGTTGATAATCAACTTAGCGCCACCAGTACAAATCCTGTACAGAATAAGATTGTAACACAGGCAATCAATGAAATGAGTAATTCGGTTGTTACGATAGATAACAATGGTGACTTGTGGGTAGGCAATACTCAAATTTGGCACATTATAGATAGTGATAGTTATGCCGCGTTACAGACCAAGGAAAACATTCTCTATCTTGTTTATCCTACTCCGAGTTCGTAAGGTGGTGAGGTCGAATGCCAATTTATAAACAAACAACAGAGATTACAAAAATAGATGATGTTTGGGCGAATATAGATAGGGATATTGTTGAAGTTTATTTTGGAGATAAGAATATATTTACTGTTTGGGGAGAGTATACTGGCTCCCTTCCAATCACAATAAACGCAAACGGTGATGCGCTGATCGACTATCGGATATATGGTGCTAACGTGGGTGCGGGTGAGCCTACGGAGAATCTGATAGATGCGAACAAACCAAACGTCAGACAAAGGGTGGAAGTGGAACCTGGTGAAAAATATTGCTTGTCGAAATACGAGCAATTCGGGGCGTATGGCAGACCGAGTTATGCTATATATGACGAAAACGACAATATGATAGCAAGTGACTATATCAGTGCATGGATGTCGGCAAGTTTTACAGTTCCAGGCAATGGAAAATATGTAATTATATCTTTTGGTTCCAGTTATGCAGGGGTGGTGTCATTTGTTAAGGGGACAGCTCCTGATTATTACACGCCATATCCCGCCAACTATATCCCCTACGGCTACAAACTGCCGATGGTGACAGCTAAAAATCTGTTTAATCCTGACGGAACATACGAAGCTAACAAATTTAAAGATAATAATGGTAATATAGCATCCTATAATAATGCAGGATACTATACCCAGTATATGCCGATAAACAGCGAGGAGCCAATATTGGTAAAAAATGCGCGTGGAAATTATGATCTCACAATACGTTTGTACTACTATGACAGTCAAAAAAATTGGATAAGAAGAAGCGGCGGCAACGGATATGTAACTGATTTCACGGAAACACCGCCAGCAGGAGCGGCATTTATACAGCTGCAACTTGGCATGCCATATACTACAAATGCTGATAAAATAATAATTTCGCAAGGGGGGACTACAACCCCCGTCTACATCGGCGAAAATCAGCTGGGCGAGGATGAGTATGTTTCTTTCAGCGATCAGAAGATATATAGAAATGTCAGCGGCACACTTACGCCAACCGACCCACCCGTTCCCCTCCCCGAAATCCCGACAATAGACGGCGAAACAGTGATAGATTACAACGGAGAACCGAAGCCGTCGCAGATGTACGTCAAGTATAGAAAGCAACATTCTTAATGAAAGCGAGATGATAAAATGAGTTTAAAATATTATACGAATAATGCGTTGACAGATGTGACTGATATGCTTTTGAAATCGACAGATGAACCGACACTGATAACGAAAAACATCACCGCGAACGGGGTGTATAACGCGGCTGACGATGATGCGGACGGGTATTCTAAGGTTATCGTGAACGTGCCGAATTCATACACGTCAGGCGATGATGTAAATTTTTATGACTATGACGGCACGATTGTACACTCGTACACAAAAGCGGAGTTTTTGGCTTTAACTGCTATTCCAGATAATCCTACACATGATGGCTTGACCTCGCAGGGCTGGAACTGGAGTTTAAGTGACGCAAAAGCTCATGTC
>Ga0326512_10001308_pt1 | contig 19504 bp, 20 predicted proteins | sample 1_2617_0518_D_FD_203652 | JGI IMG/M metagenome (GOLD analysis project Ga0326512, IMG submission 203652) | Bovine rumen microbial communities from UC Davis, California, United States - 1_2617_0518 | ecosystem: Host-associated > Mammals > Digestive system > Stomach > Rumen | place: USA... | reverse complement strand
CAAACACTATTTGGATTATTATTCTGGCTCTTTTTACAGCTATTATGGGTTACGGAATCGGTCTTCGTAGAGGATTTAAGACTTACGAGAATGAGTACGACAGGGGCTACAACGATGGCCTCACCTATTGCGAACAACACTACGAGATGACTGACGTTGATGAAATGATGGACACTATGTCCCGTGAAGAGAAGGCACGGGACTTAATTAAACAGCTGGATGAACTGTTTGAAGATGATGATAAAGTGATAGACTGTGGAGAATATTAAAAATGCCAAGGACAACGACAAAGACCAAGAAAGAGGACGGATGGGAGTTCCGGTCTTACTGGTTCTGCCCCCAGGTCATTTACGCTGAAAAGAGGCTTGGCTGGAGGGACGAGGAAAGGCTCTGGGAATTGAAGGACCAGATGAGAAAGGACGGTTACTTTATGAGCTGGAACGACGAGGAAAATAAGTCCGGAACCTGTTTAAAACAGACGACCAGGATTGAGGTTTATATAAAGGTTGAAAAGGACCTCCCGTTCAAGGAAAAAATGGCTCAAATTAAGAAAGTTTTAAAGCGCTACAAACTATACTAACGTAATTGCCCATTCTTGCCACTTTTCCGGGCTTCTGGGACACTTTCTCCACGAAGATGATAAATGTATCCACCGAGATGCTAAAACTCTCTCTACGGGCTTTTATAGCCCTTCTCTATATATCTGTTTTTCATACTAGAAATCCCAGGTGTTTTCCCTGGGATTTTTCATTTATTAACGTTGTATTGTAATCCAGATTTCTTCACCGTTTTCATCTGCGGCTTTGAGGAGGTCATATAGTTTCCAGAACCACTTTGTACTATTGGCAACGCCGCCCTTTACCTTGTTTTCTCCCGGAAGGATGCAACCACAGCTATCGGTAGGCCAGTTCCCTATATGGATAAGCACGCCAGAAAAGCCGGGTACGTCTCGCAAGTAAGGGATATATCCTTCACATTCTTCGTATTGTTTCTTCTGGCTGTATTTCGGGCTTTTACGCTTCATGGATATGCGATAACGACCGTAAGGTATGGCCGTCTCACCATAGACCTTGATGCGTTGTATATCTTCAAGGCCCATAGCTTGATAAAGGTCTCTATCCTTGTCTTCCACCGTATCACAAAAGTACTTGCCGTTTACATAAAGTTTTCCAATCGTGTAGGTGTCCTTGCGGTATTTCCTATAAAGCGTCAGTTCCATTTTCTTCTTTCTCTTTTTCAGGTTGCTCCTCGGGTGATTGTATTTCATTCTGTTTCTTGTTCCGGCCTATTTCAATCTCTGCGTTGCCATATGATGCACGTATCTTGGCGCCAGAGGCCAAGATTGTTGGTATATGGGAGGTTACATAGAATAGCCAGGCTGCACCCAATATGAGGGCGCCCCCTTGTAAGGAGGAGCTTGAAATGGCCCCTAACGGTGGTACGGCCCAACTGGCAACGAGCAGGAGAAACACAAGGATAAGTATGATGTACATACCTATCGGCATTCCAGCCCAGAAATCCTTTATAATCTCAGCCATAATCTTTTTTCTTTTAATATCTTATTTCCCCAGGTATAAACCGGTACGGCCATAACGAGGCTTCCTGCTGCAGGTACAGAAACCGTCAGGGAGTTCAATAAAAGCGGCCTTGTTTTCACAAAGGAAATCCATCATTCTGTTGAGTGAATCGTTGTAGTATGCGTCGTAATATTCGCTCATGTACTTGACATCAGCGGCACTTGTTGCCTGGACATTCGTGTCGTTGTTTTTGACCACGCCCATATTCCTTATCTTCAAGGTAAGGACGGTGCAGAGCTCAACGGCTGTACGGTAAACAAGGGTTGGAGTAATATATTCATCCAGGAGGTCCTTGTATTGTTCGTTCTCCGGGTCGTCAATATTGTCTGGGAGCCCCTTAATTTTATTGTAGACAAGCAGCTGGATATGCTCTATGAGGTCCTGGCCGATGACATCCCTTAAATGGACGTCCTGACTGATGCGTATGGCTGCACCAATCTTAGCATCGTCAACATTAAGATTTATTTGTCCGTAGTTCTTCACCTTGTTTGGTGATATGAGCATAACGTTTTTTACTTCTGCGTTCATCGTAAGTATTTGATTTATAGTTTATTCTTCAAAGGTGATGTTGAACGGGACAATCTCTATTCCATCCTTTATTCCAGTAATCTTGCTGAAAGCTTCAAGAAGAACGTCCTGCTGTGGTGCTATGACGCTCTTCTGGAATAGTTTGTAGCTGTCACGGTACTCGTTTGTGCTAAATCCGTTGGAGGCGTTTGGAAGGCCGAAGAGGACCGGGGTTGCCTTCATAGATACGAAGATATTGGTCCTTGCGTTGTCCTTTATTGCTATATATCTTTCAGGGGTCTCGTCGCTTTCAATCTTGATGACCTCTATTCCCTTGTCAGTCTCGTCGTTTTTCCAGTAAAGCATAAAGTTTACATCATTTTCGCTGCCACAGAACTTGGTCTTGATTGCTTCCTGGATGCCTTCCTTCTGCTCGTCGGTAAGATTGTTGGCTTCCGGAAAGTTGATGATGTGTTTTGCGCTGAAACCTCTTGCCACGGTGTTGAGGCTGTACTTGCTGCACTCAATCTCGGTAAGGATATCGTAAATTGCACCGGCATAAGGAGGAAGTGGATAAACGCTTGATGTTGTGTCGTTTCTGTAAATGAATATCTGTGTTGGGTTCTCCTTGTTGATGTGTTTCGGGTCAAAAGCGTCAAACTCCTGGCTCTTGGTCTGGTATTTGGTCCATTTCTTTGCGTAATATACCTTGGTGCCGTCCTCGTTGGTCCTCACTCTGCCATATTCAAGCGGAAACATTTCAACGACCTGGCCGAGCTTGTTGTAGACGACCTGGATTGCGAAACCTCCATACACATTTAGACTGAAATCAAGCTTGGAGAAGAGCTGACGTACCGTAAGCCCGTTCCTATTGACTTTTTCCCCCCAGTAAGCTGCCTCATCCTTGACAACTATCTCATCACCAAGGGTATAGTTGATGATGCCGTCAATAATGGCCTTTAAAGTGGCTGATTTCTGGTAGCAGTTGCGATAAAGGGTTGGGAGCTGGTTGTCAAGGCCCCAAGTGACCATACTTTTGCTGCCATATGTGGTCTCTTCCGGGTCAATCGTATATTTTTTCTCAACTTCCAGCACCGAAAGCTGTATTCTGTTCTTTTCTTCCATAAGTATATGATTTTTAGTTAGTTATCGTAATAAAAGACGGTATTTGTCTCGTTGCCGCCGTCGTATTCGTTTATTTGGCTTGGTTTTCCCACCCTTAAAAGACCAGTTACCGGTTGAAGGTCCCTCAAAACAACATCACCGTCCTCTGTGTGCAGAATTGACGACAGGAGAGGGTGTTTGTACTCAATTTCAACGTCGTCCCTGATGTTTAAATAGACTGCATAGGTGTACTCAGCCGAATTCAACGAGCTTAAATCTATGTTGAACTCGTAGTATAGGTGATTTTCGCTTAAATCAGTTAAACCACTAAAAACGAAGAATTGTTTTGAACCGTTATCCTGTAAGATTAAATCATATGTGCGATGTTTTTCTTCCATTTTGTACATTTTTCTTTTCCTTTTAATAGAATTTTTTTGTATTTTTAAAAATGGAGGGGGGATAACCTCACACAATAAATGGTTGAAATATGGAAAGCAATTCCCTCATTAAATGGGTGGTACGAAGCAAGCAATTTGGGAAATATAAGGTCTCTTTATTATAATTGTGGAAAGAGAAAAAAACCGCGAATTAGAATATTAAGAAAAAGAAAAGACGAGTATCTAGATGTGCACATTTTTAAAAAGCATCATTTAGTACATCTCCTGGTGTGGGAAGCATTTAATGGCCCAATACCTAAGGGAATGGAAGTAAATCATATAAATGAGATACGATGGGATAATAGAATAGACAATCTAAACCTTCTTACAAGAAAAGAGAACGTCAATTGGGGAACTGGTAACAAAAAACGTTCTAAAAAAATATACGAATATAATGCTGAAGGTATATTGGTTAAAGAATGGAAATCACAAATAGAAGCAGCTAAAGAACTCAATATAGCACAAGGCTCAATAAGTAATAATGCTCATGGCAAGACTAGGTTTTGTACTGATAAAAACGGAATTAAACACTATTTTAAGTTTACAGGTCCCATCTCTCTATTTAAAAATTTTTAGTATCCCTTCATCCACTTGTACATATTTATTCAGCAGACTTGGAGTATCCTGGTCTATTCGTTGTGATTCACGGTCCAGTTCCCTTATATCTGGTATTAGTTTGATGTCCATGGGTTTATATTTTTGAACCTCCTTACAGAAATCATATGTTGAACAAGGGGAGGGGTTGCAGATGTTGTATATTCCGTCTGGTTTGTACATAGCCATCACTATTCCCTTACAAACGTCCTCTATATAGGTAAAATGCCTGATATTCTGTCCGTTGTTATAAAGTGTAACGGTGTCGTTTTTAAGGCATATTCCCAATAAGGTGTCCTCCCGGCTGTTTGGACCATATACGTTGTGCAATCTCAAACCAACGCCGTAATTATAAACGGTTGCAAGCTGCTCATCAAAGGCCTTGGTTATTCCGTATAAGGAGGTGGCATTTATGGCTGTTGAAGAGGAGGTAAAAATGAACTTGATGCCCATTTTCCTGCACAAGAAAAAGATGTGGGAGAAGGCCTTTATGTTGTCGTCTATAATCTGTTGGTAATCAGCGTTCCATACAGATGTTTGTGCTGCCAGATGAATAACGCAATCAACACCTTCAAGGTCCTTTTCCGTTAAATCAAGGACCTCATAACCAATCTTGCGGTCAATCCTAGTTATATTGCTAAGACGGGCCGCAAGATGTTTTCCTATAAAGCCTTCGCTGCCAGTTATAAGTATCATGACTGTGCATCTATTACTGTTCAACCTTCCGGAATACCGCTAATGCCTTTTACACGATTGGCATAATTAGCCCAAGTAGGAGCCGCCTTGTATGCAGCTACGGCTTCATCTGGTACATATATAGGAAAAGTTAAAGATGTATCGCCAAGTGGGTAACTAAAGTTTGTTTCTAGTGTAGGTGGAGTAGTTCCTTTGAATTCAATCCACCTTAATTGTTCACTCTGCCATAAAGTATTTTTTCCTATTTCCCTTAAACCACTAGGAAAAACAATACTCAAAAAACCGGAATAGGCTAGGCTTTCTTCGCCTGTTTTTTGTATGTTTTCTGGTATAACCATTTGTTGTTTAAAATTGGAACAGCTTCTAAAACAATATTCAGGTAAAACTGTTGTTGCTGTTGTTATATTTACAGCTGAAACCAGACTGCGATAAAATAATTTACTACCAGACATAACTACATTATCAGGTATTTCTACCTTAATTGTTTTATTTGAATAAAACGCGCTGTCGCCAAGTATATTTTCATCTTTAAGTGTATAGTAAACCTTAATGACCTCCCCAGCTTTACTAAAATAGCTACCTAGATTTTCTCCTAAACTAACTGGTGTGCCGTCTTCCAGTTCAGCAGATGTGAAAGTATCAGCAGATGATGTGCGTATAACACCTATTGTTATATCGTTTTTATAGTATGCTACAACTTTCCCATCATTTTTTTTTCTTGTATTCCAGTCAATATATTGCCCGTCCTGAACATAGGCAACATAAGGTCTACCGAGCTCCTGGTTTTCAATTGCTTCTTGTACGGCTCCACTTGTTGAAAAACTCTGTATATATCTCATATAAATTACTTATTATCAGTTTATTAAGCATCTTGAACGGTCCAGTTCTTAGGAATACCATTTATACCGGTCGTCCAGGTACTCATATTAGCATCTTTTACAAAGGTACCTTGTGTGTTAATATTTCTTACCCAATCAGCTGTACATCTAGTTGTTGAAATATCTGTTGCAAGACACTTGATGTAATTTAAATTTGTACAGCCGCCGAACATATTATAATAACAACTACTTACCAAAGTAGTAGCAGGAAGTTCTGGGGCTATTGTAAGGCTTGTACAATCCTGAAACATATACTGATAACACTTATTTACCAACGTAGTAGCAGGAAGTTCTGGAGCTGTGGTTAAACTTCTACAACCGGAGAACATACCACTATAGCAAGAGTCTGTTAAAGCTGTAGCAGGAAGTTCGGGTGGTGTGGTTAAGCCTGAACAAGCTTTGAACATATTATGATAACAACCATCTGCCAAAGTCATAGTAGGAAGCTCTGGCGCTGTTGTCATACTTGTGCAAGCAGAGAACATAGCATTATAACATTCATTTGCCAAGGTAGTAGCAGGAAGTACAAGGTTTTCAGCAGAAGTTAAACCGGTACAATTACGGAATAGGGAACTGAATGTAAAACTACTTGCAAGAGTCGTAGCTGTTGTATATCCAGTACTGTCTATAAGTGACATTATATTACCTTCAACTTCAAACTTTGCTGTTGAACCGCTGAAATAATTACTTTTTAAAGGACTACCTGTTGTACTACCGGAAGAATAAGTTGCATTATCGCCTCTAAATTGAACAACATCACCAGCACTTACTGAAATAGATGGGGCTGAATCTCCTGTATTTGAAGTAATGCTTGTCCAGGTTTCTCCGCTATCCGTGCTATATTCGATTGTTTTTGTATAAGCAGTATTCTGTGCTCTCCATACAATTGTACCACCGCTGATGATTTCAAAGGTCAAAGGCATAGCGGAATAAACAGGAGTGGGTGGTACAGGAGGTGTAGAAGACGACCATATGGTCTCAGCCCCCAGATATAGTTTAATTATCTGGTCGCTTCCAACATATGCACTTGTTATTTCTAAATTAGTCATAATCAAATAGTTATAAATTGTTTATAAGTTTCATAGCGTAGTCAATCTTTTCCTGGGTCTTCCTGTTCGTCCTGAAAAAGTAGTTCTCCCAGTTGTCGTACCTCTTGGGGTTGCCGTTTGGGCCTCCTCTGTTGTATTTCTGCCTGATGTACTCACCAATCGTCTTTGTAGGATAGTGGTTCAACCAGCAGATTTGATGTATTATTCTGTGTGTGTGCTGGTTATAATTCTCGCACTTATCACCCAGAACATTCCTTGCATCCAGCTCCTTGTTGTATATTCCATGGCCGTAAATGTGAAATTCTCCCAGTTCCACCCTTGTGTTTATAAAACTTTTTACAAAGGTATCCAGGTCTGTCAGGTAAGGATGGGTAAATCTCTCTACCACCCTGTAATCCCCGTCAGTATCAAGCTCATCGTTGTCATCGTAGTGCTTGCAGGATATTCTCACAACATCACAGTCAAACGGTTCCAGGAAATCTTTTATGTTGTCGTAGCCGTCCAGCATTACAAACTCATCTATGTCTATGAACAGCAACCAGTTAAACCTGTCTTTGTTTTCCAGATAGAGTTCCTTATACGCTTTTGGCTGACAGCTTTGAACGCCAGTATAGTCCTTATGTGTGACTTTTGGATTGTCTATAATCTCAGGGAGCAGGAAGGTATCATCGTTGTCTGCCAGGATGATTTCATCAAAACCAAGTTTAAGATGATGCTCAACCCACTCCTTGATATATAGTTGTTCGTTTTTGGCTATTGCTATGATTCCAACATTCATTAGTCAGGATAAGTAGGGTCTATTGTGGTCATTACAAGTGGGGCTGCGCCAGAATTTGTTGATTCAAAAGAGATAACATTACTAGAAACAAGACCAGTTTGTATTGAGATGGCGTCGCTTGAAGTGTTAGATGTAAGGCATAAACTATCCATTTTATCACCATAAGCCGGATGAGCGGTACCTGGCTCGCTGTATGCAGGATAGGTATATTCAATTGTCCAAAGGCCATCATACTTTAAAGAAAGTGACCATGTTACTGGGTTAGGGGCTTCACCAGCGTCTCTGTCATAGCCTACCACCTCTGCAATTTTAACGGGTTGTGCCCAATAGGTTGAAGCTGTTTCCGTAATAGTAAAAATATATACATCACCGACAACGCTCCAAGTTCCCATAGGAGGGCCTGCTGGTTTAACGCTGTTAAAGTCAACCACACCCGAAACAAGGGCTACGTAAGGGTTAAGCAGGGTTTCCTGTTCAATTGCGGTCTGTACATCACCGCTGTTACTAAATATTCCTATGTGTCTCATATTCAATCAGTTATTTATTGGATTATTATGTAGAAGGTTGCCGGGTCTTTTGTTTGGATAAGGTCATACTCTGCCTGGGTGCCCTTCCAAATGGTATGAACGGATGTGCTTTCTACTTTTTTGGTATCAAGCTCAACGATAGCAGCTGAAACAACGGTGTCAATTGTTGCAACATCAGCAGAAAGGGACTGTACATCACTTGCTATGCCGGTTGTAGCGCCTGAAAGTGTCTCCACAGCGCCAGAAACGGTATTAAGGTCACTCTGTTGTGCGAAAGTAGCTGCTGACCATACTGGTGCACCATTTCCGGTAGATACAAGGATATTACCAGCAGTACCGGCAGAAAGTGGGGCATAAATACCTGGTATGCCATTATAATTATACTGTATGATGTTGTAGTTTTTTCCATTTACGCCAAACCCAGCCATATAATATGTGTTACTTGATGCAAGACCGGTAATTACACCTTGGGTATTCCACAGAGGGAACTTAAAACCGCCAGTATTTGCGGTAATACTGGCAGCATCAGCCTTTCCTGCTGTTGCTGCTGAAAGTGATTGAACTTCACCAGAAAGAGCATTCAGGTTGCCAGTTATACCAGTTGTAACGGCAGAGAGACTGATAACATCACCTGAAACTGTTTGAACATTTGCAGCTATGCCGGTTGTTGCAGCTGAAAGAGCATTCAGGTTGCCAGTCATACCGGTTGTAACGGCTGAAAGGCTCTGTACGTCACCTGAAACCTCAACTATCTGCGTGTGGAACTCGTTAAGAGCAGAGGACATAATTCTTTCAACGTCCTCAATATGAGTTGTGGCTGAATTATATATGATTGTGTCAGCGCTGTCAACATAGGTCTTGGTTTCAGCACTTGTCCAATAGGCACTAAAATCACCAGCACCTACTTCATTCCAGTCGGTACCGTCAAACTGATAAACACCGCCATCTGAAAGAGCAACAACGGTTCCTGGGTCTGCGTTTTCAGGAAGGCTCTCCTGCGGAATAAGTTCGTTTCCAGCAGCACCACCCTCCGTTACACAGGTCTTCATCCAATTGACGCTGACCTGGCTATGGTTGCCGAGGAGTCTGTAATAGCTATTTGCGGCCACACCTGTTACAAGTCTGGTCACTCCTGCTCCTACGCTGAAAAGATTGCTGTACTGTTTGCCGTCTGCAGAAATCTGTAAGGTATAACCCTCATTTGACGGGCTGATTGAGAAATTGTTGGTGAGGACCTGGAACGGCTGCTCACCTTGGATTTTTGTAATCATTCTTCGTCTTCTTCTATAGATTTATTATTTGTCTTTTAATATATTTGGGACTGAAATGAAAAGGACCCACCTTCAAACAGGCGGGTCCATATCCAGTCCGGTAGCGAAATTAAAACACGAGCTGGTTATTGAGCATCTTGCACGGTCCAGTTATAAGGAATACCGTTGTTGCCAGTAGACCAGGTTGCATTTCCTGATTTAACAAAAGTACCTGAGGAAGCGACACTAGCGACCCAGTTATCTGTATAACCATATAAAGATGTATTTGTTGCCAAACATTTGATGTAACTAAGCGATGTACAACCATTAAACATACCACTATAACATTCACTTACTAAAGTCGTTGCCAGAAGTTCTGGGGCTGTTGTTAGACTAGTACAACTATTAAACATACTACGATAACAACCTTGAGCCAAAGTTGTTGCCGGAAGTGCTGGTGGAGTAACTAAACTGGTGCACCGTAAAAACATACCAGAATAACATGTGCTTGCAAGAGTTGTAGCCGGAAGTTCTGGTGCAGCGGTTAAACTTGTGCAACCATTAAACATACTACTATAACAACTTTGAGCCAAAGTTGTTGCCGGAAGTGCTGGTGCTGTTGTAAGGCTTGTACAGTTAGAAAACATCCATAAATAACAACTATTTGCCAACGTAGTAGCGGGAAGCTCTGGTGCTGTGGTTAAACTAGCACAACCATAGAACATACTATCATAACACTCTTCTGTCAGACCAGTTGTTTGCATAATAAGATGTTCAGCAGACCTTAAACCGGAACAGTCACTAAATAGATAACAAAATGTGTGACCAGATGAAAAATCATAAACTTCTGTAAACGCGGTGCTGTTTATTAGACTGTTAATATTTCCATAAACATCAAAAGCAAAATCTGTTTTAAAGCTTGTTGTTCCAGTTAGATTAGCAGCCTTGCCACAGTACCAATCATTATCACCTTTAAGTAGTATTTCATCTCCTGGTTGTACGGTTGTGATGACACTACCACTATTCGCATTACTTGATGTTACACTATTCCAATTCTGACCATCATCGTTACTCCACTCTATCGTTCTTGTAAATGATGTACTATTTGTGTACCAATATAATGTACCCGCACTCAAAGCTTTAATTGTAAGATATTGGCTTGCGTAGCCCCCACAATCAGCCTGTCCATCAGTATATCCGGAATTATAGCCGTTTGTCCAACCGCTACGGAAGGCGTTATCAAGGTCTTGCTGTGTATAACCGCTCACATTTACAGTAACGGCGCTCCAACCATCAGCCCTTGTGTATGTTCCATTCTGTGTGAAAGCCGTGGAAGTGAGTTTTGCCTTCTGTTCATCAACACCATCAGCGGTACCAATAGTGTAACCTGACGCAAATCCCATATTCCAATAATCTTGTGTTGGAACATTTACGTTGATGGTAACATATTCCAAGCCAGTATAGTTGCTGTCGTGGGTAACGGTGCTTGAACCATTCTGGGATATGTTTACGTTCTTTGTCTGGTTGTTGATGGTCTGTCCGGTCTGGGGGACATTCACATATACGCTTGAAAAACCATCAGGCCTACTAAACGTTCCGTTGGCGGTAAAGGCGGTTGCAACAAGCTTGGCTTTCTGTTCATCAACACCGGCGGTCTTTCCACTAGAAAAGGCCTCTTCTATTTCCTCGTCTGTATGACCAGTCTGGGGAACATTTACGGAAATGCTTGAAAAGCCGTCCTCCCTACTATATGAGCCATTTGATGTTACTGCAGTAGAGACAAGTTTCGCTTTCTGCTCTGCTACACCATCGGTTTTTCCACTTGTGTATCCGCTTCCATATCCGTCCTCACTACCATCGGTATAACCTGAGCCGTAGCCGTCTGTATAACCACTACCAAACCCATCCTCAGTACCCTGGGTATAACCACTTTCATAACCATCGGTATAGCCACTAGTGTATCCACTTTCATAACTCTGGCCTGATGTGTTAAGACCATCGGTATAACCGCTTGAATAACCCTGGGTGTATCCACTTGTAAAACCGCTGCCAAAACCATCTTCAGTTCCGTCAGTATAACCGCTTGTATACCCACTTTCAAACCCGTCTTCACTACCATCGGTATAACCGCTAGCATAACCATCGGTATAACCACTTTCATAACTGGCACCACTATATGATGGAACATCTACGAAAATCTCGTTATAACCGTCCTCCCTTGAATAAGTTCCATTTTCGGTAATAGCGGTATAGACCATAAGGCTTTTCTGCTCTTCCTTTCCCTCTTCTATACCATCAGTAACGCCAGATGTATAACCGGATTGAAAACCTTTATTTTTTCCGTCTTCATAACCAGCTGTATAACCGCTAAAATATTCCTCTTGGCAATTGCATTCCACTTCCTGCAATCCCTTTGGGATGCTGATAATATTATATATACGCATAACTTAATTTTGTTTTCTTTTAATATATTTGAGAGCTATTGGGGGAAAAAGAAAAAAGAGCAGGCTAAAAACCTGCTCTTAATTTTTTGTTAGTCAAGGACTTAGTCGCCCAGGATTGCCTCGTCAGGGAAGCGAACAGCTGTACCAGCGCGGAAGAGGACACGGAAATCAAACATATCGTCCTTCTCATCGTACCAGAGCCTGTAAACATTCTCTGAACCTTCGATATCGGTTGCATAAACGAGAGCGTCGGCGGTTGCAAGAACCATAGCGCCGGTGCCTTCAAGACCGATAACAGGGATAATCTTAACACGGCTGTCACCGAAGTAAGAAATGCTGTCGGAAGCTGCGTCAAGGACTGGCTTGTTGTTGCAGCAAGCACCGTTCTGTTCCTGGATGTAGTTGCGGAAGTCAGTCATAGAGATGAAGAGGTTAACACCTTTCTTGAGCATCTTTACGGAAGCAGCAGCAACCATAGCGTCAATCTTGTCGCTGACGGTCTGACCAGTCTCAAAGGAAACAACGTCACCTGATTCAGCCTTGATGTCGGCGATGAGACCGCTGATAGAGAGACTGGAGTCACCCTGCCATACGAGGTCTTCAACCTTTTCCTGGATTGCAGCCATCTGGTTCTGAGCAATCTTCTCTTCAAATGGAAGCTTCTCACGACCTGCTTCCCAGTTAAGCTGGTAGTTAGCAAAGGTCTTCTCGAAATCTTTCCAACACCAGGATTTCTCAACCTTAACGGCTACGGTCTCAACATAGCGCTCTGAGAAGATATCAGAACCGTTAGGATTGAAGCCACAAGATGAACCGTCTTGGAGAACAACTTCGCTGTCAAGGAAGTTAATCTGGTCTTTGTACTTGACGTTAGGGAGGATGTCAATATAGTCAAGAGACTTTGCGCCAAGAGTAGCCTTGGTGTAGAGCTCATCCCTGTGGACATTTACATACTCGGTAAGTGCACTTAAATTAGTAATTGTTGCCATAATTTTCTATTCTTTTTTCTTAATTATTTATAATTCAATTAGTTAGTTGTAGGAGCAGGAGTTGAGTTGATTTCTCCGGTGTATTCAAACGGGAGATATGCGCTCGTACCCTCAATAGTTACGGTATAACCGTTACGGTCATCTGCACCTGCACCAGTTCCAGCTTCGGTACTTACACCAGAAACATAGCTGTCAGCGCCAAGGAACCATTTCTTGCCGTTGTTGTCAACGACGATAGCAGCGAGCTTTTCAGCTGCGAGAGCCATAACCTCAAGGTGCTTGTCAGCGGTGAGCTTGTTGAAAACAAGTTCAAGGGTGTTGGTGTAGTAGCGGGTTCCGTTAGCTTCATCCTTGGTGAGAACAGAGTTCAAAGAAGAAGTGTTGCGAGCGAAGTCGTACTCATACCAGGTAACACCAGTTGAAAGAGTTACAGCTGTGATAGTATGTGCGGAATAAACGGGAGCGACGGTAACATCATCAAAGTAGGTGAGGTAAACCTTCTTTACACCAGCGAGGTTAGCGTTGCAATCGTAACCGATACCTTTAAGTGTGTAATCAGAAAGACATGAATTTGCCATAATGTAATCTTTATTTTTTATATTATTCTTTTTCTTTTTGTTAAATTAGTCCTTACGGAGATAGCTCAGCATAGACTTGTGTTCGTTCTGCTTGACGTCCGGGTTCTCGTCAATTGGTTCAGCTGCTGGAGCTTCAACGGATGCGAGCTTGCCCTCAACCTCTGCAATCCTTCCTTCAAGAGCTGCGATGCTGTTGATGATTGCGTTAAGACCTTCGGTGAATTCAGCGAGACGAGCTTCAAGAGCTGCAATCCTGTCTTCCTCGGTTTCCTCATCGGCCGGGTCAGTTTCAGGAGCATCAGCGGGCTCAACGTCTTCGTTAGCCTCTTGCTCAACCTCTTCCTGTGCGGTCTCCTCAACAGGCTCTTCTGCAACTTCTGCCTCAGGGTCCTTGATTTCAGCAACCTTACCTTCAACAACTACGATGGTCTTGTTGTCCTCGGTTACATAGTCGCCATCCTCAGCGGGATTTGCGTTGCCTTCCTCGTCCATTACATAAACCTCGTCGCCTTCTTTAAGGTCTTCCTCACCGTCCCAAACGAGAACAGCCTTATCGGTCTTTACTTCACCCATCTTGATAGAAAGCAGGTTTTTCAAAGCGATTTTAAGTGTGTTTGTAATCTTCATAAATGCTTGATAGTTAGTTATTTATTATTATTTAGATAATCAAAAAAGTCTTCAAGGGTGGAGAGTGGTTTTTCCTCCTTGAAAGAGACGCCGGACATATCTATGCTGAAACCGGTGAGAGTTCCGTCCTTCACCATCTCCCAAACCTCGTCATTATTGACCTTTGCAGACAAAATCCAGGTACCATCAGGTAGGTCTGCGAATTCTTTTGGAACGATGCCCCTTTCCTTGTTGAGAATATAGCTCTCAAAGAAGGTAATTCCGTTAACCGATACGGCGTGTTCCACATTTCCTTCGTTCTGTCTGCTGTGCTGGAAAAAGTTAATGGCCACCTGTTTGATTGTCTCAGGGGTCCATTTGATGTAGAACTGCCTGCCACCCTGGTTCCTGTAAATAGGTTCGTCAGGGATAAGAGCCGGGCCTGATACAATACGGTTCTCCTCGTTGACTTTCAGGCGTATTCTTGCATCATCCTGTTTGCTCAACTGGATGAAGCCTTCAAGGATTGCAGGCTCTGTAACAAAACTGACATTATTGAACACGCTTTCTGCATCGTCAAACTCAATCTCAAAAAGCGGTAAACCCTTATATGATTTCATAGTAGTATATTCTTTGTTTTTAATAGTTATTTAATTGTAATCGTAAAAAAAAGGGACCTTTGAGGGTCCCTTCATTTTAGAAGCTCGTTTCGTCGGTCACTTTCACCCGCTGTCCTAGGCCCTCTTCTATGTCGGTTACCGTAACATAGATTGGCTGGTTCAACTGCTGTTCCTCCTCTACGGTCTGTACGGTCTTGGTGTAGCTGTAAGGCGTGTTGTCAACAAGAGCCGGGGTTGCTGCTACACTTGGTGCAGATGAGCTCGCGCCACCATCGTTAAAGTTATTTTCAGCTGCAATCACACCATTCCTTGCAGCGGCTATTTGTGCAGCGGCCGTTCCTGCGAGGGATGTGGTCTTTGCAATTGCGGAGATGAGTGACTTTGCGTTGAGACTAGCAAGCATAGGTGGACCTAGTATCGGACCTGCAGCTGCGGCGGTTGATGCATTTGCTGCCTGCTCTATACCCCAGGCTTTCCATATTGAATAGATACTGAGGGCGGCGTCAGCGGCGATTGTTGCTATCTTGAAAGCGGTTTCTGCCTTTTGCATGGCTATCAACCTCTTCTTCTTGTTCTTTGCCTCTTTATCGTCAATCTTTCCGGCCTTTACTTCGCTGTCAATCAAGGACTCATAACTTGACCTAATTGTACCAAGGGCATTCCCCAGGTTATCAGTCATGTCAATCAGGTTGTTAATCATTTCAATAGTACGCTGTTTGGAAAGGTCTTGCAAGGCTTTCTCCCTATTAGATATCTCTTCCATAACAGAGATATATTTTTCCTGCAACGCAATCCTTGTTTCATAACTCAGCTGGAATTGTGTGTCGCCGGTACTTTGCGAATCAAAGAGGACTTTTTCAAGTGCTTCTTTTTCCTTTACAAGCTCCTCAAATTCAAGCTTCAAGCTCTCCTGTATCAAGCTCTTTCCGGCTTCCTCATCGCCACCAAGTAATGCCTCCAAGATTTTGATGTTTGCTTTGTTAATCTCTTCGTTTGCAGTCTCCTCAATAGTGTTAATATATTCAACCGCTGCCTTTTTTGCAATTTCTTTTGAAGACTTTTCAGCAATAATTGTAAGCTGGTCTTGTAGGTCTTGGGCGTTCTCAACGGTTACCCCAAACAAAGTCTTTATTCTTTGGAGGAGGTAAGCAATAGGGGTCATCAGTTTCGTATAGTCCACTTTACCAACGTTCTTAAGACTTGTTGCAAATTCAGGGGCAAGCTTCAACGCCTCCTGGAAATCTGTAATCTTGGACCAGTCACCCTCGTTGAAAACTTTTTGGATAAAATTGGCCAGTTCTTTCAAACCATTTTTCTGGAAAGTATTGGCCATGCCCTGGAAAATTTCTGTTACACCTTCAAGGTTTCTTTTAAGCTCAACGGTGTCAGCTATTTCTTCGCTTAATGAATCACCACGAAGCTGCTTCATAGCGTCTCTGTGGCGTTTCTCTGCGTTAAGTTCCTTGTTATACCTTTCCTGGTGCTCCCTTTCCTCAATAGCAAACAGGTCTTTGTAGTACTTTTCTGTAAGGAGCTTTGTATCAAGGTGATATTTTTGGAGCAGCTTCTTTTCCTTCTCGTACTTCTCTGTAATCTTTGTAATTTCGGCCTTGTTGTTTTCTTGGAGCTGGTCATAGAGCTTCTTCGCCTCATCCTGATAACTCTTTGTTGAGGTGGTAGTTTTCTTTACAGAGCTATCAACCGAATTGAGCTGCTTGTTGTACATACGCATATTCTGCTCACCCTTTGCAATAGCGTCGTTGACCTTCTTCTGGGCTGCTGCAAGCTTTTCGTTGTCCTCTGCACTATTTGCGGTCTTGTCGGCGTACGCTTCCATTATGCGAAGCTCTTCCTGGGCCAGTTCAATCTCTCTCTGGTCCACTTCCTGCTGCAGCTTCTTTGCCTCTTCAAGCAATTTCTTCTTTTCAATAACATCATCGGTTGCAGACGCCTCTTCCCTCAGTCTTTCAATCTCTGCACCCTTCTGTGACGCTACAACGGAGTTTTCCCTCTGGGCCTTTGTCAGCTCATTTGTGGCCTTTGCAAGCTCCTGATGGCTCTTTACAGCAGCGTTCCACTTCGGGTTTATCCTGGATATCCACTCAACGGCCTTTGACATACCCTCAATTGCCTTGACAATCATATTTGCAAGGAAATCAAAGACATTTGCAAGAGCGTCGGTTATCGGTTTGAGAGCGGACATGGCCACTTGCAGCCTGTTTGTAAGCTCCTCATTCTTCTTAATTGCCTCTGCTGCCTTGGCAAGAATAGCTACTAATGCTGTGATTACCAATACGATAGGGTTTGCAGCAAGGGACTTCAAGGCCGTACCAAAGGTATTTGCACCTCCGGTAGCCAGTTTAAGCGGTGTTTGAAGCCCGCCGATGGATACACCCATACCGTTGAAAGCTTCCGAAGCACTCTCAGCGTATCTTCCGATATTGTCCTTGAAGTTTCCTACGTCTTTTTTGGTGCCGTTAAGCTTCTTTGACAACTCTTCCAGGGATGCAGCCATATTCTTACCGAAGTCAGAGTTGCGCTGTTCCTCGGTAAGCATCTTGTAGGCATCATAGAGTTTTTTGTACTCCTTCTGCATACCAACAATACTGTCAGTAGCTGCGTTGTTGTCCTCTGTTCCGGCCTTTGTGACCTTGTTGAGTTCAGCTTGCGCCGCCGCCAGTTGTGCTGATGTGGTCTTAAACTGCTCTGATTCGGTATCAACGCCAATTAAACTGTTTTTAAGGTCGTTTATTGCACCTTTCAGTTCCTTGACGGAGCTTATGTTTCTACCAAGTATTTCATTTATGTCTGCCATTTAAAATCAGGTTTCTTTTTAATATTTTTTTTAGTCAGCGGGGTATATCGTTATCGTTGCTGAATTGCTGCTGTCATAAGTAAATGTAAAGACTGCCTTTTCTCCGGCTGTTACATTATCAGACTGTGTTTGAGAACCATACCCTACCGTAACGTTGAAATCCCGTGTCTGGCCCATTCCCTGACCATCCACATACCACATTTCAAGCTTAAACTCTACTGTACTTGAGCCATCACTCAAATATTTGATTTCCAGTCCGCTATTGTTCCTAGTAATTGACGTATCCAAAGTAAATGCTGTGTGGGTAACGTATGAGTTGTAACTACTTGCGCTAAGGTCAAATGTGACATAACCCTCATCAAGATGGTTCAGCGTTGTTGCAACATCTACGGTTTTTGTTTGTACGGTAGGTGTAGGAGGAACATATGCAGCTTGCGTGCATTCAATAATAGGAGCACCAAGGGTATTGAGTGTGTCGCCGATGTAGTGACTCATGTTCATACCCTCGTATTGTGATGACCTCTCGTCTCCATCGTTGGTGCCTGCTGAGAGTGTAAATACTCCAGACGTATTCGGTGCCAGACTTATCCTTTCTCCTTCCTGTATCTGGGTATTGCCGGACCAGATTGTGAGCCAGAGCGGTACAGACCTGAACACGATGTCATAGTGACTCATAGCCGTAAGTGTGATGCTACCGCCGGTTGCAGGAATAGATGTCGGGCCCTGCATTTTGTACGGCTTGTAGTATTGTATCACATTAACGGTAGCCGTTGACACTCCGTTGGCGATGCTGATGGTCGCTGATTTATCGGTGGTCGTGCTATTGACTGATGCCGCTGAAACTGTCACCTGTGCGTTTCCCGTGCCGGTTGTTGGTGTATAGTAAAAATAGGTGCTTGCCATTATATCTTGTTAGTTATCATTTATTTCACTTGTCCAGCTGTCAACGGTTGAGATGTTGAACGTCTTAGGGCCCTGTTCGTTCCAGTTAATTATTATGTTGTTAGGTGATACTGTGATACTGCCTTGTGCATTCTGTGTGATGGTTGCTGTCGCTGTCATAGTACCTTCTGCGCCTTGACCGGTTGCCGTGATAGTTGCGGTTCTCGGTGTAGTGCCGCTATTTTTAGTGTAGGTGACAGTTACAGCAGTACCGTTCCTTGACACGGTAGCCCACTCAACATTTGATGCAACGGTAGTTCCGGTCACCCTTTGCTCTGTCAGCGTAAGCGTTACAAATGAAGCAGGCGAATTGACAGTTTGTGCAGTAGGTGTCAGCGTCAGCGTTGAAGCAGTATTGCAGGTATCCTGGGTAAAGGTTGTACCAAACCACTTGTCAAGGTCGTCCTGGGCCATAAGTTCCCAGGTTATGGGCGTATCTCCGGTGTTTTCAGGAATGTTTATTGTGATGGTTGTAGCTGACTCACCCCTGCCGGTTGTCGGGCTCATAACTTCCGAAGTTTCAAGGTAGTAGTGGTTACCGTCCCTGTCCACTCCACCAATAACATCAGAAGCGAACCATCCACCGAAGGACTGCATATAAACCGTACCTGTGATTGTTCCTCCCGTACAAGGAACCGTATTCTGGTTGAGGACGATTGAGCTTTCTCCCTGGTATATGATTTTATCAAGCTTGTAGTTGCTAACGTCCTGGACCTTGATAAACTCCATCTGTGTGGTTTCAAAGTCACCTGGGTTAAGGTCTTTTATCTCGTTAAGCCTCCACAGACTGTTCTCAAACCAATAGAACCTACGGAACCAGTAAGGCCACGGTTTATCATCCATCTCTCCCTTAACGTAACAGGTAAGTTTCCTTGTATCAACATCATACATATCTGTGATGTATTCCTTCCAGGTTACGTCATAGATTGAATCACCATCTGTTGTATAAGTGTCAGGTACATAGGTCTGTTGAGGGTGACCCATATTCCAGCTATGTACAATCATACCGTATGTGCTGAAAGGTATGAGGTCCCTGGTGAAGTAAGGGAAGTAATTTACCTTCTTTGCAATTGTGCTTCCTCCTGCATCTTTTGAATCAAGGGTAAATAGCCA
>Ga0326512_10001307_pt1 | contig 19519 bp, 27 predicted proteins | sample 1_2617_0518_D_FD_203652 | JGI IMG/M metagenome (GOLD analysis project Ga0326512, IMG submission 203652) | Bovine rumen microbial communities from UC Davis, California, United States - 1_2617_0518 | ecosystem: Host-associated > Mammals > Digestive system > Stomach > Rumen | place: USA... | reverse complement strand
AGGACATCCATGCTCATGGCGTCCTCTTTCTTCACGAAAGCGAGAGATGCGATCACGGATTCCTCGTTATCTGTGATGTTGTTCATCGTTGCGACAAACATCCCTTTTTCGTCTATGGCGGATGCCTCCAGATGGTTTTGGAACACCATCTCTACATCCGTAAGCCCTGCCACGGTATTGCTTACTTCTGCAGATACGGCAGGGCCGTGCCACTCTGTCCCGGATCCGTAGGACAGCGCTTCCAGTCTTCCCTGTTCCCCAGGAACCTGGACATCAGCAAGGCCGGCGATCGTTATGTCTTCGTCTCCTGCGTCAAACGTGCAGCCGCCGGAGATCCAGTCCGTAGAGATGCAGCAGAACAGGGAGTCGCTGCAGTACACGTCATCATCACAGTACAGTTTCTCGTAGATGCCTGCGCAGAAGTATTCATAGATAATGTTCCGAGCATCGGACTCTTCGTCCACGAATGTCGAAGTATTCACCCCTCCGATCTGGACTATCTTCCCGTCGCCGTTGATGAATGCAAGGTATGTGCAGTTGCTGTCAGGGCCGTATTTCGGAAAATCAACTGCAAGGACAGGCCTTGCCTCCACTGTCCCCTTATAGTCGATCAGGATCGTCTGACTCTGGTCTTCCTCCGGGACTGCTTCCAGCTCTTCCACAGAGTACTTGAAGGGATCTGTACATGTGAAACTGATCTCCCCTGTTATGGCATTCTTTCCCGGTTCCGGAGAGTCGATGTCTGAAAGGGTGCCAAAAAAGCACTTGTCCGGCTCGTCCGCAAAGACAAGCTGTGCTTCCTCGGCATACAGAATCCCGTTAAGAACATTGAATCTTTCCCTGAATTCTTCATTGCTCGGGGCGATCAGCTGGAATCCCACAGTGATCACCCTTTCCGGATACCTGCGGTTCCTGTAGATGGACCCATGGCGTTTTGCCAGCTCCAGAGTGTTGAGCTCCGGAGCCAGCAATTCTCTCCCGGAAACGTACAGAGTCCGGTATCCTTCGATCAGGTTCTCCAGATATCTCCCATTGAATTGAAGGGCTTCACCAGGCAGGGAGGATCCGGAGTTTATGTTTTCAGTTGAATCAATGAAATTATACATGCCTGTCTCCTTCTTAGTTACCGCGCTTCCTGGAAGAACGGCTGTTCTTCTTGTCGAGTTCTTCCTGCATTGGATCGGCCATGGCTCTTGCAGCTTCCTTTCCATCAATCTGAGTTACTACGGTGATCTCATATTTCGCAGACCCGTAAGAATAGTTATCGTTCAGCATGCTTCCGGAACTCGATACCGAAGGAGCTCCCGGATCCGGGATGTGTATCGTGGATTCCGATACATTCCTGATCATCCGCTGGGTAGACTCCAGGCCTTTCACATAACCTGCTCCGGTCATCTGCCCGATCCATGCGAATACTTTGGAAGGGCTGTGGACCTTTAATTTCTTCTTGGCCGCCTTGGTGTTCTTCCCATAGGACTTCTTTGTAGCCTTGGTAGATTTTTTGGTCGATTTCTTGGTACCTTTCGCGTACCCTGCGTTAGTCGCGTTGCCGATCGATTTAGCCGCTTTGGCAAGCGTCTTACTCTTCTTGGCGATGCCGTTACAGAAGCTCTGTACGGCGCTCTGTCCAAGTGCATCCATCTTCGCCTTAAGTGTCTCCATTTCGGAGTCGATCGCTGAATTGAACTGTGTTTTGATAGCATCCAGCTGAGGCTGATAATATTTGGATGATGTCTTGGAAGCGGTGCTGATGAATGTGGAATACTGCTGCCCATAAGCTTTCAGCTGATCAGTGGACATCTTGAGGAGTTGGTTGGTCAGCTTAAGCCCTGTTGCCGTATCCAGCCCCAGGATCTCTTCCATATAGCCGTCCGGCAGGATTCCTTTGAGTTTCTCCAGATTTGCGCTGTACTGGTTGATCTGAGCAGTCGCCTTATTGAAGTCCTTCAGAGCGACATATCCATAGTCATCAGACACAAACAGGTCTCCGATGTCAGAGAGCTTATTATAGAAATTGGTTCTCTTGCTGATCACGGCATCATACATCTCCTGGTATTTGTCCGTGATCTTTTTGATGGATTCGTCAGCCGCCGCGACCAGTTTGTCTGTCTCTGACTTATAATACTTCTCAAACTGTGCATACACAGACTTCGACATCTTATTAGACTTTTTCTGTGCGGCTTTGGTCTTCTTGGTAAGAGCCAGATTCTTCTTCTGCAGCAGCGTGATCCTCTTCTTGTTGGCTTTTTTCTGTGCCTTGGAAGCCGATCGGTTGTCGAGCTGCAGTTTCTTGATATCTTCCTTGTTTTTTTCTATTTTTTTATTGGTCTTGTAAGTGCCGTAATATTTGTCTGTCCATTTCTGCGTGGTTGTCTTTGCGGATTTAAGTGCCGCCTTGGACTTTGTTTCAAGATTATTCTTGATGGACTTGCTGATCTTGTCGCCGGCTTCCTTATATTTGCCGTCCGAAGCCGATGTAAGGCTCTTTGCAGTTTTTGCCGCTGCCGTCGCCTGGTCTTTGCCGTACTTCGCCAGCGACTTCATCTTCCCGGTGTTTTTTGTGATGACGTTTTTCTTGATCAGCTTTTTGGACATTTTTTTGACGCTGCTCGATCCGGCTTTCAGTCCTTTAGCTACGCCTTGCGCCAGTGGAATGCCGACTTTCTTCTTGGTAAGCTTTGATGGCGAATGGATCTTCGCCTTAGCTCTCATAGCGCGGTTTACCTGACTAATGATAGCATTGGCGGCTGCGGTGACAGAGCCTAAGGCACTCCTGAGCCCGGAAGCCACGCCCTGTCCGACATGGGCACCGGCACTGTATGCCGCACCGTAACCGGCACGAAGTCTGGATCCGATGTTGCTCGTCATCTGGCCTGCTATATTTCCACTCTGGGAAACAAATGGCCTGAGCGACGTCACGAACTTCTGTCCGATCTGTCTTCCGGATGTCTGCGCATTCGTCACACCCTTTTTCAGTCCTGTCTGCAGGTTCTTCGAGAACCCGTCTCCGACCTGTTTGCCGGATTTCTGAGCAACCTTTCCTGTCGTGGCAAATCCTTTGACGAGGCTTGTCAGGGCTGTTGTTCCGACTTTGAATGCACCGGTAAGGCTTGTCTGCACCGCCTTTCCTGCACTTGCGATTGCAGAGAGTCCTTTCGCTGCCCCGGAAGCTCCTGCCGCCATAACCGTTAAGGCTGCAGCTGATTTAGCCATTCCTGTGGCAAGTATGGTTGCCGCTGCCGCCGCGATCCTGGCAGAGGACGCGAAAACGACCATCGGCTGGGCTGCCGTAGTCATGGGACCCACTACTCCTGTGACTGCAGATGCGAAAGAAGAGACTGCAGAGGAAGCCGGCGTTAATGATCCGGCAATCCCGGTTACCGCAGTGACAAATGTCGTGAACATCGCCACGGCTGCTGATGTCTGCGTCACGAGTATCACGATGCTCTGTCCAAGGGCCAGCATGGCCGCCCCTACAGGCTCCAGCCCCGCTCCCTGGGTTGCGATGGCTCCCAGGCCTGTCGCTGTTGCCGCCAGTGTTCCTGCGAGATCCCCAAGGGGAAGGGCGACTAGGATCGCAATACCCTGCGCCATAGCCTGAACGCCCTGTCCGGCATGAAGGGCTGCATTGCCCATACTGTCGAAGATTCCGGCCACGCCGTCAAGCACAGTTCGGATCGATTCCCCGACAGAAGTCACTACGCCGCTGACCCCGTTTAAGATGGTCGTAACGGTGTTGCCAAACGTGGTAAAGAGGTTACCCACCGAAGCAAGCACGGTGGATACCGTGTTCCCGAATGTAGTGATCAGGTTCCCGATACTGTTGATGATACCGCTCAGGTTGCTGACCAGACTCTGGAAGATAGCCGCAACCGACTGGATCGCAGCAGATGTGGCCTGCACCATCTTCGTGACTTCCGGCACGTACGGAGCCAGTGCCTGGATGATGCTCACAACTGCGGAAGCGATCGCCCCCACAACGCTCACTATGGCGCCGCTCAATGCCTTGAGGATCGCTGATACGCCTTTGCTCTGCGTAGCCAGAAGCGTGATTGCGACCACAACGATGGCGATCGAAGCAGCAATAGCTAAGAACGTAGTCGGCGGTATGGCTGCAAGGGCCGCAGCAAACCCCGTGGTTGCCGTCGTGGCTGCCCCGCCGACGATTCCGGCAAAACCAGTAATCGCCCCGACCACTCCGGAGATCGCTCCTCCTATGCCTGTCACGATACCGATCACTGTAGTGATCACCTTAAATGCTGCCACAGCTCCGATCACGACCGGAATGATCTTCCCGATCGTATCTGCATGCTGTGATATGAACTGTGATGCTGCAGACGCTGCTGTGCCTACTGCGTTGAATGCAGTCTGCAGCATATTCAGTACTGCCTGGTTTCCCAGGACCTGCCTGCCAACGTCGAATGTGGCTTTTCCTACTTCATAGAGTGCTCTTCCTGCCGATGCTGCGACCGGTGCGATCCTGCTGAAAGCTTTCTCCATAAAAACTGCAGCTTTGTCCAGGCCCGTTCCCAGATTCTTGGCAAGCTTGTCTCCGTCGATCTTGTCAAGAACGCCGGAAAGCTTCTCGACTGCTTTGATCCCGTATTCGGAGAGCTTGTCATAAGCCGGCTGCAGTTTTGTTGTCAGCGTCTCTTTCAGTCCGTCCATGGCCTGACCTACCGTCTTGTACTGGGTAGCCATTTTGCCAAACTTCGTACCTTCGCCAGCTGCTTTTTGTATGGCATTAAAAAAGTCTTCTGTTTTGACCGTTCCGTTCTGGACGTCTTTGATCAGCTGGGAAGTGCTCTTGCCCATGGCTCCGGCTACCGCCGCGATACCTGCAGGCGTCTGCTCCAACATGAGCTTGAAGTCCATCCACTGGACTGTAGGCTTGGCAGCCATCTGGGTGGCCTGTTGGGACAGTGTCTTCATTGCCTGCTGCGGGTTCTCCGCCGCTGCCGCCAATCCTCCAAAGGCCTTTACCAGATTGGTGGTATTCTTTGTCCCTACTGCGGCAAGCTGCGAGTAGGTACTTGCCATGTCAGACGCCGAGTAGATGGAGTCTGTCGCAAACTTCTGGAGATCCCCGCGCACCTTTTTGATGGTATCGGAGGATTTCCCAAAGTTCTTCATATTGCCTTCAAAGGTCTTCCATGTGGCTGAAGACGAGGAAAGATCTGCCGCAAGACTGACGGCACTTCTTGCCGCTAGGTCAAAAGCTTTCTGGCCGGCCCGCATGACCACGCCAAAAGCAAAGGAATTGCGGACCGTCTTACCGACGCTGCTCGATGTCTTTTCCAGATTCCTCGCTGATTTGGATGCATGCTCCATCCCGGCGATAAAACCGGCATCTCGCGCAGACAGGACGGCCTCTATGCTATATGATTCACTCATTTTTCAGCCGCCTTTCTTTTCTTGTAATCTATAAGATCTTTAAACTTGTTTTCTTTGTCATCGAAGGCTTTCTCTGCCTTGTCCAGCTCGCCTTCATAGTCATAGAACTGCTTAAAGGTCCGGTAGACCGGTGTCTCCCTGCGGCCCTGCTTCTTAGTGGCACTCGCACGGAATGTCTCATAAGCGAGCTGGTGGATGGCGTATTCGTCATCAACCTGTCGGAACCTGAGAGCCTTCTTCATGATCTTGTATTGGTGGATCGTAAGGTCATCGACCTCCTTGAAGGTGGTAAACCCGAAGAATCGGAAACAGTTGAAGGCGATCTCGTCATAGAGATCTTCCATTGACCCCTCTACTGTTCCTGATCCGCCTGTCTTCTCTCCAGCTCCTTCTGAATCTTCAGGGCTTCCTTCTTCGTAACATTCGCACTCAATAAAAAATCTTTCACCTTCTTGAAAAGCTCATCGATGTCCGTGTCGGGGTCTTCGATATAAGATTCTATCGCAGCTCTGGTAAGCCTTGGATCCTGGCCTTTGTTACCGATGTCGATCATCGTGATCAGGCTTTCGATGTCATCATCAAAGAGGTTTGCTATCTCATACCGCAGTCCGATCTTCTCAGATTTTCCTGGGATCCCTTCTACCGGCATGACCACTCTCTTATCCAGCTCTCTCATGAAAGCGATGCCAAAATTGATGTTGTAAACATTTCCGTTGATAGTCAGTTCCATCATCTGGTCTGTTTCCCTCCTTTAACAAAAACAGAGCGGACTATTGTCATCCGCTCTGCTGGGTTTATGGTAGATCAGGCACCGGTCTTCGGCGTGTCAACGAATACATAGCTTGCAGCCTCCTGCTGCTCAGCTGTCACGGTAACATCACCTTTGACACCTTTGCCGTTGATACCAAATGTCAGGGAGATCTCCACCATGTCCTCTGCGTTGGAGGTCTTCTCAAACTCAGTCACATAGCCCTGGAAATATCTTCCCTTGAACTTCCCATTAGCCGTACTCTCTTTCTCATAGTACGAGTCCATGCTGCTGGAGCTTGGTGTTGCAACCGGTGTATAGACATACGGACTCTCACTTGTTCCGCTTCCGGTTCTTGTATAGTATGTCTTACCAGATACCGGGGCCGCGTCAGATGTCAGCGTATAGGTGTCCGTATAACATGGCCGTGCCAGATCTGCTTCCCAGATATCCATGAGCTTGTCTTCGTCAAGACATGTCTCCAGGGTATCGATCATATCATCATCCGTAGACAGGATGCTGGTACAGGTGATCTCCTGCTCCATCGCTCCCGGTGTGCGGATAGATCCATCCTTGGTTGCCGTAGAGTCGGCATCCTTACTCTTGGTCCTGCCATTCTCCGTTACGAAAGCAATCTGGGTACCATCCATTGTCGTGGCCTGGTCATGCGGCCGGTAGAGATAGAGGATCTTCTTGCCGGATACCGTGCTGCCAAATAGCTGTAAATCAAAAAATCTCATAATCATCCTCCTAATTAAACTTATATTCCAGCTCAAGGACACCGTGGAGCAGCGGCCTTGCTGTCGTGGTATCCGTGAGTATCCTTTGGTCAATGTTTCTTATATACCAGGAAAAGTGGGCCGTAGAGGTAAGGCCCCTGGCTATCTGTTTTATGTGGGACAGGATCCCGGAAACGGTCCCTCGCTTCTGCGGACTGTTATGCCAGACATGGATCGTCTGGAACACGTTGCCCCACACTGCCGTCTTATTCCCGAAGTCATCCACCTGCTGTGAGTCAGCCAGGTAGATAAACGGATATGGAGTGTCCTCCGGAGGCATAGCTCCGTCGTAGACATCATATCCCTGTGCTCTTAATGCTATCAGCAGTCCGGAAAAAAGTTCCTGTTGCGGATCCATGTGTCCTCACCTCATTTCATTAGTTTGCCAAGATCTTTCTTGAATATTTCTTTCTGGACATTAAAGGCCGGTCTTACAAAAGGCTGGGCCGCCATGAACCGGGTGCCGTACTCCAGATAAGGGCTGTATTCCGTACCCGGAGCTACGGCAGCGGCAAAACCGGAATCTCTGAATTCCAGAGAGATGCTGCGCTTGGTATCCCCGACAGAATAGCCTTTAGTGAAAACCGCTTCTCTCTGCATCTTGGACTGGAGTTCTGCCCCGTTCTGCCTTACTACCGTCTTTACATCGTCAAGTCTGCAGTTGTCCCTCAGCTTCTTCTCAAGCTCGTCAATGCCCAGAATCTTTATCGTTGCCATCACTGCACCTCCGATACGATAAATGTCTCTTTGGTCCTCAGCTTACGGCGTTTGTCCACGGCATAGGTCCCTGCATACCGCCCTTCTTTAATGACGATGCTGTCAAATGCCTCGTTAAAGTGGTTCTGGAGACGTATCGTCAGGCTCCCCTGTCTGATCTCCCCATAGACGACCATAAGGGTGTCCTGTGATGTGTCCGTGACGGAAGCATAAACCGTCTTTTCGGTCGGCTCTCCATCTGAGTAGTCGCCGGTAAGCGGATCATACACAGGAACCCCTTTTCTCACAAAACAGATGGCTGTGTCATAACGCATGCTCCATCACCCCTCTCACAGGAAACGTACGCGTCCTTTGTGTGTAGAGGGATCATCCTGGGTGTCAAGGTAGGCCTGTATGTCGTCGTTATAAGGAGCAAAGTCATCATCCGACCAGGCCATGGTCTCTCCTTCTACCGTGTGGGAAGCGAACCCTTCGGACCCGACCCGGTTAAAGCGCCGGATGGCAACTTCTGTCACTATGTAGGACAGAGATACCGGAATGGCTTCTGCGCTTCCGAGCAGGTTCTTCAGTCTGGACTCTGTCAGGCTGATGATCGTCTGCAGGAGCTCGTCCTGGCTGTTATCCGAAAACCCTAACAGTTTTTTAATCTGTTCCAGCATATCCCTTACTCCTTTTTCGCAGAGGCTTTGGACCTTGCCTTCTTCCGAGCAGGTGCTTTTGCGGCAGCGGCTTCCAGCCTTGCTGTCGCATCTGCGACTTTATCCGACGCAATGAGAGGTGAGCCCTGAGCATTGTCGCTTCCGCTGAGCTCCCTGATCCGCTCTTTTCCCGGTTTGAGCCCTGCCCTTGGATAGACGTCACCAGCTTTGTATTCGTGATAGACAGTACCTCCCTTGACTTCAACTCTGTCCTGCAGGTCGAAGAAAGGCCTGATCACTCTATATACCATGATGATCCCTCCTTATGCCTCAGGCGCCTGTGATAGTCGCAGTAACCTTCACGAGCGCTTTTTTGTTGTCGTTAGAGATGAACTGTCCTGCTTTGCCGGCACCCTGAAGCGTAGTGCCGTCGAAGTCATGAGCCTCGAAAGCTCTTGCAGTCTCGATACCGGTAAACGGTACGCCCATAGCCTGCACGCCTGCGATACAGAGATCCTGTGTAGCGGGCTGTGCTGCGACGTATCCTTCCTGTCCGGATGTGCCAACTGCTTCTGTCGCTTCTGTAGATGCGAAAGCCTTGGTCGGCAGCTTACGGATCACGAAATCCTTAAACATGCGGACTTCATTTCTGTCGATGTTCACGTCGGAGCCCTTTGCGGTTGTGGACAGGTTATTATCCACGATCGCGTTGTAGAGGGCCGGAGTCACTGCTGCGACTCTTGTCAGGGTCTCGTCTACTTCCTGGTCTGTCATGTAAGCATCGATCTCGTTGAAGATCGCAATTGCCTGCGCGCTGGTGATCTCATCTGCTGCACTGATATTGACAGATACAGTCTTGCCCGCATTGGCCGCAAGATAAGCACCCTGCTTGGCATTAAACTTTCCTGTGATGCCTGTGGATATCTTCTCAAGTTCTCTTGCATTGGCTTCATCAAAGTCCTCATTGACCGTATGTTTGTCAATGCCCTCATGGTATACCCAGTCCCAGGTGTAAGGAACATCGGTGTCGGTATACTTCACTTCTGTCCTGTTACCAAACCGACTGGTGGATCCTGTACCGGTGCCAAATGCTACATTTGCGCCGGTGTCATAAGCAGCTGTTCCACCGGATTCCAGGGAACCTGCGTTGACTGCTGCTGCAACATCGTTGGTCTTGATGGTAAAAGCAACATCCTTGTGGCTGATACCATCAAGCAGCTGGAGCGGTGTGAAGAAATCACTCCAGTAGGATTTTACGGCGAATACGCTCTCCAGGATACCATGGAGCTCCGGTACATAAGTTCTGATCTGTTCGTTCTGGTTATCTCCTGCTGCAAAAAGCTGAAGATCGATAAAAGATTTCTTTCTCATGATATTATCCTCTCTTGTACTTATTGGCTACGCGCTCATAAGGACTTGTCTTGTCACTGTTATTTCCCCCGTAGTTCTTCGGTGTCGTTCCTTTTGCCCGTTTTTCCTCCTGAGCCTGACGGTCAGCGAGGATCAGTCCTACCAGCTTCTTGACGTTAGCTTTGGCTGCATCCGCATCCCCTGTCACGACGAGGTCAAGGAAGTCCTGGCTAGCCGTGATGCCTTCCGGCATGGCCTCCACATCTTTTGCAACGGATTTGCGGAGCGCGTCTGTAGCAATCTGGTTCTCCAGTTCCCTGATCCGGGCATCCTTCTTCTCAGCTTCCTCCTCCGCTTTCTTACGGTCGGCTTCTTCGCGCTGTTCCTTGGACATCCGTTCATACTTCCTGGCTTCCTCTTTGGCCTTCTCCAGATCTTTCTCATGCTCCTTCTGCCACTTGGCAAACTTCTTGGCCACGATGGCATCGACATCTGCATCCGTGTAAGTCCTTGGCTTGTTCCCGTCACCGGGATCGTTGCCGCCTTTTTTACTGTCCTTGCCTCCGTCACTGCTGTCTTCTCCGGGATCTCCGGAGCCCTGTGGATCTGTGCCGGCACCGTCGCCGTCATCAGCGAACAGCTGCAGGTTCCATCTCAGTTTCTTAAGTTCATATGGCGTGTATTGTCTCATCTGTTTCTCCCTTCTGCGCTCCTCCCGGAGTGCTCCCGTAGCTTTGTCCGCCCCTCCCGGGGCTGCGGATCCACGGCCTGCCTGTTATTTGTGTTACTGTACTCTGACATTTGCAGGGTGCTCATTTGCAATGCTGCAGACGCCAAGAAAAAAGGAATCGACAAGAAGCCTGGAGGCTTCCGACAATTCCCCGAAATCTATATCAACCATCCCTGGTGATATGCTGTATGAAATTTTATCTTCTGTCAGTTCTTCGATGGAACTGATCAGGCTCTGTGTCAGGGTGCTGACCGCTGCACAGATGATATCCTGTCCCGGTGGGCCGGCTCCGGCATGGCCGCGGACTTGGATACTGGTCCCAGTAATTGATATGGTGATCATTTAGCCCTCCCTGAACATTCCCGGGTTATCCCGGATCAGCATGTAAAATGCATTTCCGAGCTTCTCCACCTGTTCTTCCTTAAGTTCGATCCCGAAAAGTTCGTCCAGTCCGTGAACCAGCTCATGGATCAGGGTTGCCTTCTGCTGTTCTTCTGAAGCATTGTCATTGATCAGGATCAGCTGCTCTATGTATTGCGTCTGCCCGTACAAAGTTTCCCCCGAATCGTTCCGGAGGTTGTTGGTCTTTTTGACCTCGTAATCCTTGTACAACAGATGTGCTTGTTCTGGTATGATCATGTTATTCTCCTCTCATACAGGCATAAAAATGCCACCGGCCGTTATGACTGGTGGATATCTCTATTTTTCATCAACGACAACCGTACCTGTTGGATAATATATGACATGCCTTTTTCCTTGTTCATCGTCAAATATTATCCTGTTGTCATCATGATCGATATCAAACTTTCCGTCGTATGTTTTGATCATGTCTCCTGCATTGTGAAATACACAGATGTTCTTCCTTTGGTGCTGTCTATGACCAGTTTTCCCTTTGAGATAATGTCCATGCCAATAATAAACTCTACATCTCTGTTTTTCATAGGGCTTCCAAATACTCTAAGGTTTCTAACCTCCACTTCTTTTGATATCAGAATATCGACCATGTATATCGGAACTTCTTTTGTTCCTGTGGCAGTGGTCAGTATCCCTGTATCAACTGGCTGTAGGCCCATTTCTCTGGCAGTTATTTCAGAGATATTTGAGTTTGTAGCTCCGGTATCCCATACAGCATCCCTGATTCTCCGGACTACTTCCTGCCGTGATGGGTCCGCAATATCTAGATCCATCGTAATCCTGTTAGCTACTTCCTCATACTCAATAGCCACTCCTTTTAAAGTATGATGTTGCACATTCTTTGACAGGAACAACTTGTCTGCTGCGGTCACAAAGCCGGAATAGGCTCGTTCTAGCTCTTTCATTATGTCCCTCCTCCCACTAAAAAACCACCGACTCCGGAGAGGGGTGGCTTTTCATCCATTCTGGTGTTTTTCTGCTGCGACAAAAACGTTTATTAGTTCTCTGAAATCATATGTTTTATCTTTAACACGTACTTTTAGTTGTGGTAGTGTCGCGTTTTCATGATTAAACACATCTTCTGGATTTACTACGGAAACCCAAACCAAAGAACCATCTTTCTTTTTTTCAGCATAAAAAATCATATGCATTTCTTCTTCTGGAACATCATATTCATCAACCTCTGTTTCATCTTCTGATTGATCAAAAAAAAGAACTATCTCATTAATATCTGTTCCCAGGTATTTATCCCAGGTCACCCCAGTCAGTTGTCTCACCATATCTTGTTTCCCCTTCTTACTTTTGCTAGGTATTTTTTCTTAGGCTTATACGCCGTAATTATACCATTACGCACTATAACAAGTAAAGGGGATTTCGCATTTTGTATATAAGCTTTTCCAATATTCCCAAACCTGTCCATGCTTTCATGAACGGCTTGAGGCCTCATTAGCGTATCGACTATCTTGTCGATGTTTTTTACAGACATCATTTCTTGGTGTCGGTTTACAATGTGATAGAATGCGTCTGTTTTATCAAACACAACTTCTATTGGGGTTTGAACACCATTCTTAAATTTCTTTTTAAAATAATTATAACAGTTGTTAAACTTATTGTTATCAATCTTTCCGTTTTTAATATTTGCGATAACATTTCGCTTATCGCTATATCCAAAGAACTGCAGATTCATTTTCATCGAGCTCTTATTCTTATTAACCTGATTTTTTATCCTCCACTCCTCAAACCCCAGCCCCGTCTCTCTGGCAGCCTTGGCATCAAGCCAGGCGTCGAAATCCTCACGGTTTGCGTAGTGTGCAGCGGTCGAGCAATGATCATTGGGATGCATGGGCGGTGCGTTCTCTCCAGGCATCATGTCCTTGACCTTGAAGATCTTCCCGTCCAGTTCCCGACAGATCTCGCAGGCATCCGGAAGCCCGCAGCAGATATACTCATACTCATCGAAGCCATTTCTTTCAAAGGACTCCTTCTGGGCATCGGTCTGGGCCCTGGCCATCTCTGTCCGCATCAGGCGTTCTGCGTTATATCTAGATACGTCAAAAGTCTTCCTCAGCTCTCTGGCCAGGTCTCTGGAATTCCTCCCCTGGATCAGACCGGTCCGCAGCAGGTCATCCAGTTTATTCTTGAGCAGGTCCTGATACATCCAGATCCGGTCAGACCATTTTGCATTGTGGAAAGATGCGTTTACAAGGACTTTCGCTCTCTTTGCTGCTTCCGTGTCCGTGACCGTATCACCCAGGATCCCAGCCTGTCTCTTGAACTCGTCGATCGTACGATCAGTCAGTTTCTCATCAAAGAACTGCTGCAGGTCATTAAAACCATCTACCAGCTCCAACCCGATGTTGGCTTTCAGGAGCTCCAACCGGTTTACCTTCATGGTCATGTTGTAAAGCCGCATTTCCTCATTGGCTTCTTTGGAAAAGTTTTTCTCTTCCACATACTGTTTCGCTTTTCGGGAGTATTCCTCCATATCAAGCTTAGAAGCCCTCTTCTTTGCCTCGGCCAGGGTAATCCCTTCCTTCTTCGCATAGCGGGCATAAAAAGAGTCGATCTCCTTCTGGATATTGTCCATAGCCTTCAGATAGATCGACTTGATACGCTTATCGTATTCTTTTTGCTCCTTTATATTCTTCTTTTGCTGTGCTTCTTCCCGGCGTCTCCAGTAATTACTGCCCGGACGTATCTTCTTCGGCATCCTCGGTCACCTCTAGTTCGGGGGTCTCAAACATCCGCCTGTCCACGATAGAGGCCTGCTCTTCTTCTTCCTCCTGCTTCATCCTGTCGATCTCCGCTTTCGGATCCTCCACATAGGACAGGAGGGAGAGCTGGGTCTCTCTGGATACCATGCCTTCCGCAGAAGCAGCGGTCTGGGTCTCTTCCTGGACGTTCCTCGGGATGTTCGGCTGGAACTTCACCTCGATATCTACCCAGGCATCATTCCTTGTCGTATTGGTCTGCAGGGAGGACCAGAGCTTGATCCTCTTCTTGATAGACTTTTCGATCAGGGTATTGAAGTCCCCGACGATGTTGGAGGTAGACCAGAGCTTATAAGCCAGGGCTACCCCGGAAGTCGCAGATCCGAAAGACTCGTCGGAGATGTTGGCTACCATGGCGATCTGGTATATCAGCCTCTCTACCCTCGTCAACAGGTTCTCCTGAGTTCCGTCAGCTGACGGCCTTGTCAGGTACTGGACGATCGCGTCCTTCACGTTCTCCGTGCCGTAAAGGTTGACCAGCCTCTTGTCTCTCATATTCTCTAAGTCTTTCTCTTCGACCTCGGCGCCGATCACGGCAAGGATCGCTTCAGCGAAGTAATCGATGTCGTTGGATTTCTCGGAAAGAGTATGGTTATATAATTCGATCAGCCCCGCGACTGGTTCATAGAGTCCCATGCGCTCATCATTGAGGCACCACTCCACGACGCACAGCCTCGGTGCGTAAGGATTGGGATAGGGTTCTTTCTTCCTGCCTGCATCGAACGGGATGTTCTCCATGCTCCCGATGATCTCTCCGTAGATCTCGCCTTCATGCTTGCCGGTATTATGCCTGCCGTAGCGTACCCCGAACAGGGCACGCTTCTTCATGGTGTCATCACAGACCACAAAAAGATCTGACGGCTTTTCTGCCGTGACGTTTGTCCTGCCCTCCTCATCCTGGTACATATACTCCCAGGCATGGCCGTAGATACAGCAGTATTTGACCATGTTTGTATGGTGTCCCTTGATCTCGTTGGACTTCTCAAAATCCCGGATCCCTTCCGCGATATCGTCATCCGGATGCAGCACCTTGATGCCTTTCCCGTATCCGTACCCCGAGAATGTCGTCGTCAGGTACCGGGGAAAATTGACTGCAAGCCTCCAGTCCGGCTTCCATTTCTCTTTTTCCGGCTGCCGGAAGATATCGTGGAAACCTTTATAGAGGGCTTCGAGATACCGGTATCTTCGCAGCCTGTCCTCATGCTGCCTTATATACTTTTCCACCAGGTCCATACTGATGCCATTCTCTACCTCTGCGGGATCGCAGTAAAAAGGCTCCGGCAGCGTATATGGCCTGGTATTGTGGTTATTTGCCATGACTCATTACTCCTATAAATCAAATGTCTTGATCCTTGCTCTTCCGCCAATCTCTCGTTCAATCGTATACTCAAACGCATCCAGCGTATCGATGTCACTGCTTCCATCATCAAGGCGTTCATCATCTTTTGCCTTCGGATTCCATACTGCTTCCTGCAGGGCTTTTGAAAGAGTCTCGCAGTCTTTTGTGATTGAGAACTGGCCAGCGCCCATGATCCGTATCGTGTGCTCGATCCTGTCCTTGATTCTCTTTTTCAGTGCAGGCATCACGCTAATCTGAGGATAGGATCTCCGGCAGGCATTCCTTATCGTCTGTCCAAGCACTGTTTCTGCATTATCCCAGTACACTTTCCCCGGAATCCCGTATGCAATGATCACTTCTTTTAGAAAACCCAGGAACAGTTCGGAAAGCAGGGTGGCATCGATCCCTTTTGGGTAATCCGCATTCATGTATCTCCTGCTCATAAGCCCCTGAACATTTCCATCTGGATAAAAGCCTGTGGCAACGAACGAATGACCGGAACCATTCCCGCCAAAGTCCACGCCGATGATGATCCTTGACAGATTCTCTCTTGCAACCGGTCTGATAAAAGTTTCTGGTTCATCAGCAAACTTTCGATAAATCGCTCCCTCCGCCCGCTTCCATTTTCCTTCAATCAGGCGGTCATAATAGACCGTTCCCTCATACTCCATGCACAGGCCTTCAACAAATTCCCGGGGCAGATGAGGGTTATCGAAGATTGTATATTTCTGCAGATAAATGTCTGCACCGGAATCAATGAATTCTTTCAGCCAGTGAGTCGGGTTCTCCGGGTTACATGCTCCGTCAAAGCAGGAGTAGGGTTTATCCAGTCGGGATTTCAGCATCTCAAAAACTTCCTTGTTCCACTTTGCTATCTCATCCCCATAACAGTATTTGAAGGATGCACCCTGGATCTTGGCGACCTGGCTGACCTTCTCAGCACCCAGGCAATAGACCTCTTCGCCGAACAACATGGCTGTATTTTTGCTGGAAACGATCTGCCCAATCCTTTTTTGTCCGTAGATCTCACGCATTGGCTGGAGCACGTTTCTCTCGATCGTAGACTTGCTGACCCCTATGACCACAGATAAACCAGGCTGCCCCTTTCTCTCAATGATCCGCTCAGGGACAACGGCAGCAGTATCCACAAATGATTTCCCTGATCGGACAGCACCCGACTTAATATTCCAACGATGGTCAGCGTTTTCTATATATTCAATCTGCTTCGGCGTCAACTGTATCATGATGCTTCATCCCCTCGATGAACTGAAGGACCTGGTCATCGTCATCGATTCCCTGTCCGGAACGAATCCGCTCCGTATCTGCTTTGAGCCGTTCAATCTCTGCCTTGAGCTTTTCGATCTCCAGCTGGTCTTTCTTATGCTTGTCAGACCAGTCCATCCAGTCAGCAAATACCTGAGCCGCCTGGGAATTCCCGTTGGCAGCAGCGTTCATCTGCCCTACCACAACCGCAGTAAGTCCTACAAGATCATACGGATCCATGCTATTGATGTCTATACCGGAACGTTTCAGCTTGTTGATGCCTATGTCGTTTAATGGGAGTTTGGATACCTCCTTGGTTATCTCCTGCAGGGTCTTGTGGCGACGCCTGGAAGCTCCAGAGGCCTTGCCTCCTTTTTTGCCTTTCTTTCTCGCTTCATTCACGCTTCGAACAGGTTTCAGGTTCTGAGGATTACCTTTCTTGTTTGCCAAGTTTAACCACCACCTTTGGTGATGTCAGGGAGGTCTGCGCCGGCATCTGCCCATCTGGCTCCGAACCTGTCAACGATACTGTGGAAGTCCTCAATATCATGAGGTATGACTATATAAGTCAACTCTCCGTTTTTCTCATTCATTCCGATGTGGAGATGCTCATGCCATAAAAGCACTTTGACCTGGTTTTCTGACAAATCAATGATGTTGTTTTCATAAACAATGATCCTGAAATCACACGGGCAGTAAAGCTTCCATTCCTCTGGCACTTTTCTACATTCGGCCAGGACCCTCTTGCCGGAATGTTTCTTTTCAGCATATGATTTTTCGTAATTGATACATATTCCGGCATCCCGGATCCAACGAAGCTCAGGGACCGCATCAATTACAGCTTCTGATATAACTTTGTATTTTTCTGATAATTCGTAATCCATGCCCTCACCTTCTTTCCCTGGTAAAACATGGTGCACACTCTCTTTGTAAAGCTTCCCGGGGAAGCCGCGGTATTGAGACCTGTGTATCGAAAGGAGGTAGCAGGGCAGAAAATAGTAAAAGAACCCTTGCACTTTAAGGGCGTGCACCATGGCGGTAATAATCAGTTGTATGTAAAAAGGACAGCCCGGTATGGACTGCCCCTCTTGGCTAGTTGTTGTTTACTTCTTTGATGAACTGCTCCATCAGTTCTGTGATCTTGGCAGCCTGGCTAACGCCTGCCACCTCACAAGCTTCTTTGAATCTCTCGGCAACATCGCCTTTCAGCTTAAAGGACTTATTCTTATATCCTGCTTTCTTCTGATACTTGTCTGTTGCCCTGGTCTGTACATTAGGTTTTCCTTTAGGCATATCACTTCCCCCTTCTTCGCAAAATAAAAGTAACGGTGAAAGCGACAATAAAACCAACAATAATTGAAATCTTGCTCATTGTATTTGAGTGAAGAATATGATAATATCAAGAGAGAAAAGGGAGGTTGTGAAGCCTCCCCGGCTTTCGCCTTTGTCTTACCGGAAAATAAGATTTGTGATGACGGTACTTATTATCCCGGAGACGATCCCGATAACAAGATCTCTTATTAATTTGATCAGGTTGTCGGGATTTTTCTTTCTCTCATGTTTGCCCTTCACTCGCCCACCTCCTTCCTTATGCTCTTATTATATCATAGGGGATTCCCTATGTCAAGCATTTTTTGGAGGTTTTTCTATTTATTCTCAAATTTCTTCCAAACAACTGGCGGAGCTTTCGCCCCGCCTGCCATGACTTATATAGCGCTCTCGGCCTGCGCTGGGCCGGTGTTGTCAGTCCCGGCAACTGCTTAGCAAACGCATAAAGAAAAGGCAGCGGGATGATCCGCCACCTTCTGACCTTAGTATTATAGCACATCTGATTTTTCCCCGTGCACAAACTTTTAATCAAAACCTAATCTTTTTGCCACCGAATAGGCAAAAACGGACTTCCATCGGGAATACGTATTGCGGTGTGCATCATCAGGATACCGGGAACCGTACTGAATGGAATCCCATACACCCTTCTGGTATTCCTCCGGAATCTTCTTCTTCTCTTCCTCGATGACCTTAATGATATGCAGCGCTTCCTCTCTGCGTACTGCTTTGGCGTGCACCGGATCCCCGATCGCCGTACCTCTTGGCATACCGTCCGAGAGCGGATAAGACTCCTGCAGTATCCCCTCCGCTTCTTCCTTCAGCCGGTAATAATCGCGGATCTGCCAGAGAGTCTTATGGTATACTGCTCTCGGCAGAATGTACTTGTTGTTCTTAAGTCTCTGGTAGTCACGCATGCTTACCTTTTCGTCCTCCTTGTTGTCAATACACGGATCCATCTCTCAGCTCCGCCGGCAGTTCCGGGCGCTGCCATCTGAGAACCGTGAAGTCTTTGCAGTCCGGATACTGTTTCAGCTCCCAGCCTTCATTAGCATAATAGTTTGCAGTCAAGATGGCGTGATGGAAAGAGATATTGCCATACTTTCCATCAACGATCACGAACAGGATACCATCATCCGGAGGCGGGTCCTTCTCCGGATCCTTCCACTCTGGCACGGTGGCCGAGGCCCTGATGATCTCTTCCCTTGCCCTGATATCTCTGGGGATCCGATACTTGTTGGCTATATGGAACAGGTCTGACAGCCTGATGTATCTTTCTGGTTCTACAGTTCTCATTCTCCTTCTCCTTCTCCTTTCCTTTTCTGCTCGCTCATGATATGAGTGATCGCCTTCTCAGCAGTCGGATCATGGTATCCGTATTGATTCCTGGATAGATTCGTCTTCTTCCTCCTGCTCTTTCCTGAGGGCATTGATCGCCATCTGAAAGGCTTCCTGCTGATTATATGTTATGAAGGGTTGCTTCTTGCGGTTCTCTAGGATTCTGATAGCTTCTTGAATGGTCATTCTTCACCCTCCACTAACAACGCCTTACCAATGTATTCAATGCTAGACCCATCATCATAGATGTATGCCGTTCCACTATCAGGGATCGGAACACCTATCATGTATCTTCTCGGATGTCCTTCGCCTTTGTCCTCGTCTATGATCCCAAGGCATCCGCGCCACTTATGATTTTCTGTGAATTGCACAACATCATTCTTTGTCATTCTTCCACCTCCTTCAGCTTGTATGTCCTCTTAAGAACCACATCTACCATCTCTCTGAATCCCTTTAAGTCATCCTCGGTTGCTGTATCGGGAATATTAAAACTGATCAATGCACCATTTTCGCATGTATACTTGAAGTTCTTGAAGTCGATTGTTATCCGTTGATTGTTCATTCTTCCACCCCCTGCTAGCTTCTATAACTATCAGCAACGCTTTTTACCCATTTGGTAAATCCATCTTTTATATCAACCCCTACCTCCCCACTCGCACAATACCAATCAGGCATTGGATTGAGATTATGTAATCCGCATTTGCCTTGAAGC
>Ga0326512_10001305_pt1 | contig 19546 bp, 29 predicted proteins | sample 1_2617_0518_D_FD_203652 | JGI IMG/M metagenome (GOLD analysis project Ga0326512, IMG submission 203652) | Bovine rumen microbial communities from UC Davis, California, United States - 1_2617_0518 | ecosystem: Host-associated > Mammals > Digestive system > Stomach > Rumen | place: USA... | reverse complement strand
GTCCAATTGAGCAAGCTTTGTAGCTTGTGTAATATATTTAATAGTATCTAAATCAAAATCTTCATCTATTTCGTCAATTTTAGATTGAAGATTAAAAAAATTTACTATATAAAAAACCGCAGCATTTAAATCTTTGATATCTTCAACTTTTTGGACTAATTCAAATATATCAAAAGTTCCGCAACTATCGCTGTAACATTTAAATAATTGAGTATTCTCATAATAATAAAGTTTATGACTATCTCCTCCATGGCAAATAGTTTTAGCAATAATATAATTATTGAACATTTGAGGTTCTGCATCAAAAAAATCTAATAAATTATAAACATCATCTAGTTCAATTTGTTCTTTAACAATTTCTTTATCGTAAGATATGATTCATCCCCTCCTGTTCTTCTATTATCATATATCTGTATTGATTTTCAAATTTAATAATATCTTGATATATTTTATCTTTTTTTAATTTTTCTTGTGTTAATAAAAATTGTATTTCTTCTAATTTTGACTCTAAATTAAAAATTTCATTAGAATATAATCTTAATAAATTTTTATTTTTTTCATAAGACATAGCTAAAATTAATTCTTCTTCTGTTTTACACCGTCTTGTATCAATCATTATTGATTCATCCCTTAAACTCTCATATGAATATTAGTATTTGTAATAGGAATTAATTCATAACTATAATCAGTACAAAATATTCCTTCAAATCTGCAAGTCGCTTTATTAGCAATCATCCAGAGATAACATTTATTATAAGAACCTCTACGATTTTTATAAATAGATAATTTTACATTTGGCATTGCCATATTATTATTGCTGATTAGCCCTTGAAGTTTTTCTTTGTCATCATCTGTTACATCTAAGAGAAGCATTCCCGTATCAACTTTATCTGCAATGCTTTTTGCTCCACGTAATAAATTTTGATCTGGAATTTCCGCAGATTTTCAATCTTGATTCAATTGAGTTGAAGATAAAATAAAAATATTATATTCTGTTGCAATTTCTTTTAATTTAACGCTTAATAAAAACAAAATATTATCTTCTCTTAATCTTACTCCGCCAGATCTTTTAGTAATTTCTTCAAGAATTTTCATTGAAGTATGAATATAATCTAAAAAAACATATTGAACACTATACATTCTAATATTTCTTTTAATAGCATTTTCAATATCTTTTAAGTTAAAATCTGGAATTACTTCTACATACAAAGGAGAGCTTTTAATAATTTCAATTGCAACTTTTACTCTTTCTTTTTCTTCAAAACTTAATATATTATTAAGAATATTTTCCTCATTAATATCTGCTAAAAAAGCTACCATCATTGTTTGTAATTCATCTAATTCAAGCTCTGTACTAATGAAAAAAGAAGGAAAAGCTAAACCATTATCAACCCACTCTCCATCTTTCCAAATTTTTGCACATCCACAATTACAAAAATCTGCAACCATTGTACGAGTTTTTCCAACACCGGTTGCCGCGGATCGTAAATAAAATTTTCCTAACCTCATTCCTCGGGTCATTGTATTAATCAAATTCCCATACATAGGTTGACCAACATCTGGAGTTTCTTCAAGAGATGCAAATAATTCGTCAATTCCAGCAGAAGCTGAAATACTTTCATCTGTTGTTTGATCCACATATTCCGCGCGAATTTTTAACATTAAAGTATCAATTTTGTCTGCAATTTCTGTTAGACTTAAACTATCAAAATATTTATTTTGCTTTTCTCTCTTGGAGATATCTAATTCATCCGGATCATACAAATTAGATACGTCTAATCCAGCTTCATAATAAGCTTGCATTAGAGTCAATTTTTTTATGCGATTATAATAATAATCAAAATTTTGAAAATCTGCATTTGCCATACAAGATTTTACAAATCTAGGACCATCTCCTGCTTTATATTCTGCATAACTTTGAGGTTTATCTTTTAAATAATCTTCTAGAGTTTGCGGAGTTATATATTCGGTACCTAAAACAGATAAATTCGTTAAAGCTGAAAAAAGAGTTCTATGGAATCCTTTAGGGAAATCTGTATCAGATAATTGATATCTTGAGTCATTTAAAATATCAAGATTATTAATAATACAACCAAGAATTTGAACAATAGCAGGAGTATCTATGTATTTAAGTTTATTCAAAAGCTCCTCCTAATTAAGTTCATAAAATTTAATATGTCGAGGTTTTCTAATAGGAGTGGCTTTGCCAATTACTTCTATCGAATCCTGTCCAACAAAGTCTTTAATATTTTTATTTTTATTAATTTGTGAATTTTCATATTGTTCTTTCATATATTTTAAATAATCTGAATATACATAAGGAACGATACCAATTCCACCATTTGCTTGTGTAGTTGAAGATTTTTTTACATCATACCAATATATTAAAGTTTTATATATACTGTCTACACTCATACCTTCTTTAGTTGTAAATAATTTAATTTGAGAATCAATTTTGCTGTATGAATATTCAATTCCTAATATATGTCGCATATATTCATGAATTTGCTCTATGATATTCACACATTTTTTATGAGCATATCTGCGGCCAAGCTGAATAAATTCTGTATCTTCTCTTTGAAAGGATTGACCGCAATAAGGGCATTTAACAGGTGGTAGTTTTGCCATTAAGTCTCCTTTCATAGATATTTTTATCAATTAATTATAACATAAATTTTTATTTTTGTCAAATAAAAAAGCCATTCTCAAAAAGAGAATGGCTTATAACATACATTAATTAAAAATTAAAAGTTATATGAATAAATACTCCATCAATATCTTGGTAATAAGCAACTACATATAAACTTTGTTGTTTTAAATCGGCTGTATTAGCATTAAGATATCAGTGATCAAACTCTAAATTATGATCTTGAAGAAAGGTTTTAATTTCTTCTAAAGTTTTACAATTCTTAATTTGAGCTAATTCTTTTCCGATATTCATTCTATAGCCCATTACCGACTGCTTCAGTTAAATCATCAACAATAAGAACAAGCTGTTCAACTTGATCTCGGGACATTTCTGAAACTTTCTTTCCCTTACCTAGATATTTATCAGTAATGGCGACAATGCGAGGTGCCCAGGTAGTTCCAAATGCTCCGCCAGTTGCTTCTTGAATCTTTCCTACAAGAGTATTAAATTGATTCATTAAATCGTCAAAATCAAGTTCAGGCTCTGCTACATGAGCTTGAGTAGGTGCATCGGTCACATATTGTCCATTGAAATCTTGTGCTTGACGATCAATTGCATTACCAATAGCATTAACAAGATTGTCATAACTAAAATCAATACTATCAGGAGTATATTTAAATCGAGAACCTGCGACAAAACGAGGAGTACCGCGCATAAATAGAGTAGTATGAACAGTACCATCTTCCTCTTGGAAGGGGTGTGCGTAACCAATAATATCGCTCATACGATCAACTACAAGACGAGGTTGATTAGCAAGAGTAGGTACAATTTGTTGATATTCATCCCCATTTTCATCTTTAAAAGTTTTATCTTGTGCATGAGAAATCATTACAAGACCGTATCCCATTTGTGGAATCTTGCGAAGTGCTTCATCAAACTCTTTCTTTGCAAGAGAATACCCTTTACCATATGCAAGATCGCCAACAGTTGAAACACCATTTTGATTACAGACATACTTTTCACAAAGATCATATGCAATATCAACAGTATCAACAATAATATTTTTAAATTGTTGATGCGCTTGCTCAGAATCAAGTTGTTTTAGAATTTGTTTAAATTCAGACCATTTATTAACAGGCTGAGCCATAACTCCAGGAATAGCTAAATAGCCCGTTTCAAAAGCACATAGAAGAGCTTGCGGAAACTGTGCTGCGGTAGTAGTCTTTCCAGTTTTTGGCTGTCCATATAGTAGGACCGTATAACCACAAAGGTCGCGACTGACCTCATGCGGTTTAATTGCAAAAATATCAATCGCCATTTACTACCTCCTAAAACTTAAAGTTAGAAACTGCAGTTGGAGAAGCAGAAACAGTTGAACCATTAAATGGTAGATCTGCATCTGTAGCTGCAGGAAAACCAGATTTACCAACTGTAGAATTATTGCGAGCTTCTTGACGAGCTTTTGCTTCAGCTTTCTGCTGCTCACGATTTTCTAGACCTTGCTTAAACTCTGCTAGAGTCATTGTAGATTCATCATTAAATTCATAAGGTTCAGGTGCACAACCTTCCATTTCCCACATACGGAGAGTATGAGTTGTATATTCGACTTGTGGGGCACCCCAAGCTGTTTCTACCTGATGCTCTACTTTTTGAGTTGTTGAAACAATTTTACCCCAAACATAAACATAATGAGGATTATTTATTGAAATATCAAGATTTTCAAAATATTTAATTCCAGCTTCATTGGTGAGAGTATAAGTAACAGGAATAAAATCATTGCGGAAATTGAAAACATACCCAATAATATTCATATAATCTTTTCCGTTTTCAACTTCTACCAGATTTGTCCCAGTAATGAGCATATCGGTTTCAAAATTGTTACGCTTATCACGGAATCCGTCATTTGCATAATGAGTAAATCCGCCACGAACTTGTTTGGACTCAATCATATTACCATCACGGCCCATAAAGTCATTAACTTCTACATCACCTTGAATACGAAGTTTAGTGGCTTTGTCTTTGCCATCTTTCTCCCAAGTTGGAGCTCCATCAAGAAGAGACTTTAGAATAGTATAAGTTTCATTTTCTTTTCCACTCTTCCAAGTAGGAGTTACATAAGTATAACGAACACTAACGATATTAATACCATCTTCATCAGTAGCAATATTTACAGTTCCATTAATATAATCTTGACCAGGATTTTTACTATTAGGTCCTGCTACATTAGCAAAGAGACTAAAATTATAAACATATCCTTCTACGTATACAACATTTTTATTTGCTCGCATAAATTTTCTCTCTTTCTTTTAAATGTCTCTTTTTATTACATTTTTATTATATAATATTTTTTATTGTTCGTCAACTATTTTTTCAGGTTCTTGTTCCTCTTCAAAATTAATTTCTAGTTGTTCTCCGATAGAAGAATCAGTTTCATTATTTTCCTTTTCTTTTTCTACTTCTTTTTCTTCTTCTTCTGGAAAGTCTCCTGTAATCCATTCTGACATAGGAAGTGTGTGTATCCAATTTACAAAATCTGTATTCCAATGGGGGAGTCGATGATTTTTTCTTTGATTATACATAGTTCGTAAAACTTGATAATTTAAACTTACCATACGAGTTTGCATATAACCTTCTGGTAATAGCGCCTTTATCATAGCAAAAAATTGATCTTTATATTCATCTTCTACATCTTTATAAGCTGAAATAAGACTATTAATATCAGAAATTAAATGATTAAGAATAACATCCGCAGAAGGATTGGCCCCCCAAGGAAAATCAATTTCTTCTGGAGAAATCCCGTCCTTTAGAAGACGATGCATAGTTGATTGACTATTTGCGACAGTACCAACTTTATAAGTGTCAAATTCAGCCCACCAGAATCGTGGTGCTGTAATATGTGCCCATACACTAATTTGACGAAGAAATTTTGCATGCTCTGGGCTACCAGCCTGACAAAGTCGTTTAGCTAAATCATAATCATTATTGCCAATATGAAAGACATGATCTTCGTCATATCCACTGTCAGCTTTATCATATGACTTTAGAGGATGTCGCATTCCAGCAATGGCGGAAGCAACACCTGCAATTTCAGTTGTCTGAAAATGTACCACTTTTAATTAACCCCCTTATTAATATTATATCCAACAATATTTGAATTATATAGTTCGATAAAATATTTTTCTTTTTCATTTAATTGACTAGAATCACATTCCAAGAGAAGCTCAAAAGAAAAAGCATCTAAACCATATTCTAACATTGCATTATATAATTGACTTCCTTGAGGAGTATCAATTCCAATTCCACAACGACAATGCTCATATCATCTTTTTTTACAATCTCTTGCTTGACCAATGTAACATTCACCAGTTTGTTGATTTGTGATTTTGTAAATGCCACAAATATCAGCTTTTCCTAAAATTTGCGGGAATTTTTTCTTTGCGATCGGCTGATAATAAGCTTGTCAAATTGCCATTAAAATTGCTCGAGGTTTTGTAATTTTTTTTATCACTCCCCGCAATATAGTTATATCATTAGCTTCTTCTATTGGAAGTATAAGACAATAATCATCTTTATTTTCTTGAATTTCTTTTTCTTTTCGCGCAGCTGTAATTGCGGCCGCACGAGTTTCTTGTAATGATTTTAATTCATTTTCTTGTTCTTTAATTAAATTTTCATTTTGTTGTAAAATTGAATGTAAATCTATATAACGAGCTTTATATTCTTGCTTTAATTCATTATAGCGTTTTTCATAAATAGCTTCTGCTTTTTCATTAGCCAATTTTTCTGATTGGTCAATAAAATCTTGAATTTCTTTTTTCTGTTCTTTTTTTAAATCGAGTTCATTATCTAATAAAATTTTTTCTTGCTTTTTAACACAATAATTATGACTTAATAAATTAAAATCATTATCTAAACTATTATTTCGTTCTTCTAATTCTGATTTTTTATTTTCAAGATATAAAATATCATCTTCAAGTTCTCTTCGTCGATCTAATATTTTATCATTAATATCTTCTATTGGTTTAACTGTGCGGCAACCTAATTTATAACAGAATCAAGCAAGAATTATATCGCTAATAAAAATACTAATAGGTATTATAATATTTCAATCCATAATAAAATAGCGGAGATAAGATTTAATCTCCTACCTCCGCTCTCCTTTTATCTCTGATAAATTAAATTTTAACTTACTCTTTCTCGGCATCAGGATCCGCAGCAGCGCCCTCAGCTGTTAGACGAATTAGTTTATCTTTCTCGCCCTCAACAACCTCACGTACAACTAGTCCCTTGCGCTGAAGACCATTTAGAACACCTGTAATAGAACGACCTTCAATACCGAGTGCAGCAGCAATATCCTTAGAAGTAAAATCACCATCATTACCCTGTAGGAAAGTTAGAACTGCTTGAGCTTTTTCAGAAAACATTGGTTGAGCCATAATAAAACTCCTTTTCTATCCTTGGGATTTTTTCCCTTTTTTATTTTACCTTTAATATTATACTTTATATTTTAAAAAAAGTCAAGAACTTTTTTTAATAATCTGTTAAAATTGCTACACCAACACTTGGAATATATTTTATCTCAAAAATATCCTCTAAAAAACAATATTTGTATAAATAATGAAATTTATTTAGAGCTTGTTGTTTATTTTTAGCTCAACAAATAGCTACATCATCTGAAAATTGATGATTGACCATTTGATTTGGTTTAGCATAACAATATAATTTATCTTTATTTTTCTTAGACATTATTTAAAAACATCTTCCCACAAACAATCTTCAGGATTTTTATCATCCCGCATCCTAACAAATACCGAATGTCGCAATGCTCCATCTTTAGTAGTAGACATTGCTTCGCATTCTACAACATGGCCAATATAATTATCAGGATTTTCAGCCATATCTTGACGTAATGCATCTGTAAAGCCAGACGCTACACGGCCAACTTCTATAAGTTCTCCATTTTTATAAAGTCCTAAAGTCATAGCCGTTTTCCAACCATTGTACCAAGGTTTGGTAACAGGTTGATAAATATTAGGATTTTGTTTATAATCATTATAATAATATCCATAAAGAGGATACCATTTAAGATCTTCATTTAAATTTTGTTTGTCTCGTTTAATCCAATATTGCCAAGTTTTAATTTCTTTACCAGTATAGGCACAAATAGGATCTTCTAGTCCGATACAAATAAGATCAATATTATCCATATGTTGCTTCATTTTAAAATAGGTTTGAGTTGGGCGCTTACCGGGTTCATAAATTGCGTCTACTCTTTTAAAAACCATACCTTCTCCGCCTTTAGAAAAGATATTATAAAGAACTTGTTCAAAATTTTCTTTATATATATTAGCTAATTGAACATAAACATTAACGTCTTGTTTAAAAAACCATTGTTGGAAACATTCAAATCGATATAAAAAACCTTTATTAGTAAGATCTTCTCCATTATATCTAATACAATCAAAAATATAATAATGAATAAATCCGCCGTATCCGTTACCTTTTTGACGAGCAATAGCATTAGATGGAGTACATCCCATAATTTTTGTTACATCGTTACTTTTACCGCCTGGTACATAAATCTCACCAAGGACAATTGTATCGTCTGGAAGCGATTTTGCCCACTCAACAATATGTGGCACATTAGAACTTTTTTCTACAAGCTCACCAGTCTTTTTAGAAATCGTCCTTGCAAAAAGATATATATGCTCATTGTCAATTTTCTCTAACATATAAAGAGCACCATCTTTTTTTTCTTGAGCAACCCATTGCCCAGTAGTATTAAAAGCTTTATCTACAAGACTTTGAGTAGGAGAACCATTATATTTCATTAAAGGAATCTGATAAGATCCTGGATAAATTGTACTCAAAATAAACTCCTTTCTTTTATATATATTATATAATAAAAAAAGGGACTTGTAAAGTCCCTTTTTTAGAAAGAGAGTCTACTTCCTTTTCCGGCTCTATGTTGTACCGGTAATTGCTTTGACATAATTCCAACATTAACTTGAATAATAGTAGCTCCCTCATTAAGAGAAATACCCTTAACACCTTTTGCAGTTTTTCCGACAGGATTAATTTCATCAAGTTTAAATTGAATCCCCATTTGATCTGAAGTAATTAATGTCATATAGTCTCCATTTGTTTCTCCGAACCAAATAAAGGAGTCATTTTCATTAAGCCCTGCACATTTCATACCACGCTTATTTTGAATACTTCCAATAAAGATAGTTTTATCAGATTTCTTTACTAAACCTTTTTCAGTCACACCTGTAATATAAGGATGTTTTTGATCAATATTCATATTGGTTATATAAAGAATTTTCTCATTTGGCTCAAGATTAAGAACGGCTCCAAGAGCAGTTCCTTTATCGGTTGCTGCGCACTGTTTAATTTCATTCACCTTTAAACGATACATTTTTCCAAGAGAAGAAAATAAAAGAATAATATCATCAGTACGAGCTTTAATTTTTTCTACGTTACTTTTATTCTCTCTGTAAGATTTTACAGGAATACTTTTAATATATCCTTGTGCAGTTCTAGTAATTATTACATCTTCAATAATAAGTTCTTTTGCCTTTTTTGCTGTGGATACTTTAGGAATATCTTTTTGAATAACAGATGTGCGGCGTTCATCGCCAAATTTTTTAACTAAATCCCGCAAACGTTCTGCAAGAATTTTAGTTTGTTTTTCATAAGATTCAACTATTTCTTGACAAGTTAAAGCTAATTGTTTCTTCTCTTGGAGTTCATTTGCAATTGCAATTTGATCCATACTGGTAAGACGACTAAGAGTCATAGCAAGAATTGCATCTGCTTGTTCTCTGCTTAAATGATATTTCTCGCAAAGATTAACCGCAGCGATTGCTTTAGTTTCACTCTTTTTAATAAGATTAATTACATTATCAATATTCTCTAATGCAATTGAAAGACCTTCAAGAATATGAATGCGTTTCCGAGCAGCTTCAAGATCATATTTATACTCACGTTTAATACAACCAGTATTATGCTCAATATAAGTATCTGCATATTTCTTCAATGTAATCATAATTGGAGTTTTGCTAATAATTCCATTTTGATTAGCATTAAATTGTTTACGTAAATTAGTAGCCGCAAATAATTGAGCTACAACATTAAGAGGTTCAATTCCGGGCGCGCACGTAACTATAAGAGAAATGCGCTTTTTATCAGATTTATTATATACATCTGCAATACCAGTGACTTTTTCTTCTTCAATTGCTTTTTTAATTTCATCAATTACTGGCTCAATAAAGACTTGATAAGGTAATTCATAAAAATCAATTTCATTTTCATTAATTTTAAATTTACTTTCAATTATAACTTTACCTCGACCCGTCTTATTAATTGCGGCAAGTTCATTTTTATTAACAATTGTTCCACCAGTGGGAAAGTCAGGATAAAAATTATCTTCATCTAGTTCTCCTGTTTCAATATAACGAAGGAGAAGTTCTGCGGACTCACTGAAGGAGTGCGGGAGCCATACATTCGATAGAGAGACTCCGATTCCTTGGGCTCCATTAACAAGGAGTCTTGGGAAGACCGCTGGAAGTACTCGCGGCCACTCATCGTCTTCACTAAAATTAGCTTGCATTGGAACCACTCTTTTATCAATTCCAGACAACATTCCACATTCGACAATTGGGCTGAGTCGAGCTTCCGTATATCGATCTGCTGCAATGGCATCTCCTCCGAGGATGATGTTGCCATTCGATCCATGAAAATCTACCTCCGGTATATTGTTTGTAAAGGGCTGAGACATACGAGCAAAAGTCTCATAGATTGCAGTAGTTCCGTGCGGCCACCACAATGCAGCGACTCCGCCAGAAATCTTTGCAGACTTTACGTGGGGCTTCTTACTAGTATATTTTTTAGTGTACATTTCCCAAAGACAAGCTCGCTGTCCAGGCTTTAAACCATCGCGAATATCTGGGAATGCACGATTGGTATTAGTATCATAACTACTATCAATAAAGTTCTGCTGAACTTCATCAATAATATCAATTTCATTAATCAACTCGGGCCTCCTCAAGATGTTGTGCGAGGAACTGAACACGTGGTTCTACTCGCTTGCCGTATAGGTCTTGGAACATTTTATCAGTCTTACCATAATCCTCAACTGTAAGTTGAAGTACATTGCGAGTCTCAGGATCAAGTAGGCAATAACTAAGCTCATCACTATCCTGCTCACCAAGGCCCTTTAAACGGCCAATAGATTGAACCTGCTTTCCATGTTCTTTTTGATAAGCCGCAAGAGCTTCTGCATCTCGCAAATAAACATATTCATTCTTCTTAGTAGTTACACGAAATAGTGGTGGAACTGCAGAATATACATGGCCATTAGTAATTAGCTCTGGACACATATACCAAAGAATATTAAATAAAAGATTTTCAATTGCGAATCCGTCAAAGTCTGCATCGGCCGCAGCAATAATCTTGCCATAGCGAAGCTTCTTTTCATCATATGTAAGTTTACAAGTTTTTTCATCTACGTCAAGTCCTAGAGCTTGAACAAGATTGTTAATTTCTTGGTTTTTATAGATGTTTACAGATGCAGTCTTGAGGACAGAAAGCATCTTACCGCGCACTCCATAAATAGCTTGAGTTTCACTATCTCGTCCTGCTACTAAACCTGCAGCCGCGGATTTACCCTCACATACAAAGAGTTCACATTTACTGCGATTTTTACTCCAACAGTCTGTAAGAGTAGTAGGAAGTTGAATCGCTTTAGCCTTTGTAGGAGTCGTAGCTTTAGCTTTTACACGCTCTCGAGCTTTCTTTGCAGCTTCTGCAGCTTTACGAGCAACTAAAGCTTTTTCAATAATATTTTTACCATCTTCAATATTATTATCTAGCCAAATCTCTAATTGTTCTCCAAGAATTGAAGAAATAAAAGTTGTATCAATTTTAGTAATTGTAGTTTTTACTTGCGCGTCATATGCAACGCCTTCTGCGGTAATGTTAGCTACAAGTACCATGCCCTCTTGAAGAGAAGCGCCATCTAAGTTCTTATCAGAAGGTTTTAGAATACCTTGCTCTTTAGCCCATTTATTTAAAATACGGGTAATAGTAGATTTAATTGAAGTAATGTGCGGACCTGCTGATGTGAGTCCGCAATTGACATAAGGTACAATACTAGAGCTACCGCGAGTAGTATAACTCATTGCTAAAGAAATTGATTGTTTATCTTTCTTCTCTTGGATGATTAGAGGATTATTAATAATTTCAATCTCTTTTCCAAGATGCTTTTTAAGTAGATCTTGAATACCATTTTTATGTACAATTTCTTCATTATTAAAGATAATTGTAAGACCAGGACATAAACAGGTAATATCTTCACAGAAATCTTTAAGTTTAGTTTTATTAACCATAGTTTTAGTAAAGAAATGCTCACTAGGCACAAAAGCTACAGCAGTACCTTGATGCCCTAATAGGTGTTTACCTACAGTTCTTTCAGCAAAAATACCTGCCTTAAAAAGAATCTGCTCGGCATCTCCATTAGCATTTTCAGTTGTAACAAGAAGATGATTACTAAGAAAGTTAGTAGCTTTTGATCCAATGCCATTTAAGCCAATCGCAGTACCTTCATATACTCCATCATCTTTGTATTTACCAGATGTATTGATAACATCGAAAGATGCCTGAAGAACAGTTTCGCCATCTTCTCTTAAAATGTTAATTGGGAATCCTTGACCCCAATCTTCAATACATACTTGTGTATTATCACTAATAGTAACTTGAATTTTATTACCATGACCAATATTATATTCGTCAATGGCATTGCCAAGAATCTCAATAGCAAGATGTGTGGGATCAGATGTATCTCCAATGTACATACCTGGTCGCAATTGAACATGTTCTCGTGCAGATAGAGATTCAATACTATCTTCTTTATAAAGGTTATCCATTAACCCTCCTTTCATTTTCTATATAATTTTAACATAAATAAAAAATCCCGTCAAGATTTTAAAATTCAATCTTAACGGGATTAATATTATTTTAAGAATACATATTTCGACGTTTATCTATTTTTTTCCTGAATTCTCTTCTACTTTTAAGAGTAGTTTCAATAAAAGGATAATAAGACTCTTTTAGAATTTTATATGTTTCAAGTGCACTATTATATTGCTGCCAAGCTATAACAACTTGTCGTTCAAGCTTAATCATATGAGGATCATCTGGATCACAAGAGTCTAAAAGAACATTATAAGCATGTTCAATTCCTCGAGCTCGCTCCTTCATTCGCATAGCCTTTTCATGATATGCTTTAATATCACACTTCATTTCAGCAAAATAACAACCATCATAAGCATTTGCAATATCATTATCATCTTCATGAATTTTTACAGAACTGGTATAAGTTCCATATTTAGTTTGTTTTGTGACAGTAGAAATTCCATTTGACATGTCTGCTGTAAGAATATAACCTTTCATTTTATCTCCTATTCATAATCTCTTAAATTTACAACATCAGTATAAAGAATTGTATATTTATTTGTTAATACTTTAGTATCGTGAAAATGACCACCTATATATTGTTTAAAAGCATAATTATTTTCATATAATTCTGCCATTGTATCTAACCATTCTTCAGTTTGTTTATCTACATTTCCTTGGTTAACTCCATCCATAAATAAATAATTCAAAAATGGTTCAATTTTTTTAGGAAAAGTATGTCCAATAACAAAATCTATAGGTGCTCCATCATTATTATAATCTTTAACTAAATCATATAAATTTTGTCGTTCAATTGGAGATAATTGTTCATTTGGATTTCAAGGATAATTATTTCTTAATCTATAAAACTTATCAATAGAATATGCCCCAGGACAAAAAAGAATAGTATATTTATCAAGATTATAAATTCCACCCCAATCATATGTGTACCAAATGTTGGGATATTTAATTTGTCGTAGATATCCGCAATCTTGATAAGTAATTAATTCCCAATTAGGATCTGCAATAAATCTATTAGCAAATCCTTCTTGAAAATCTATATAATTTGTATGTCGCATCCAATAGGAAGAATCATGATTTCCTCTTACTACGATTCAAACACCAGGAAATTTAGCTGCTTCTTTCTTAGCTTGCCCCATAACATATTCTTCATATTCAAATCCTGCATCTCCTGCGATGATAATAAAATCATCTTTAGTAGGATTTTGAATTTGATTTATAATAATCTTAATATTGCGGGGATCTCCATGAATATCTCCACATACATATATATTATTCATTTTCATCCTCGTAGTGTTTTACACTTGCTTGTCGCATCTTATCTTTCTCACGGCGCTTCTTTTGAATCTCTCGATTATCATTGGTATATTTCTTTTCACGTACAATTTTTGGATGATGAATAATTTTTTGGATACCTCCAATTTCATCTTCATTCTCATTGTCGTTATTATAATAATCTTCAACAAGATTCTTTAAATTGCGGGCCATTAGATATAATTCTCCTTTTCTAAAATAAATTTAATAATGAAAGTAATAAATTTCTTTTCCGTTCAGACTCATTTATTAACAATCTCAACGATTAGGTTTTTTAATCTCTAAGCCGCCTTAATTTTCATTGCTGTCCAATGGAGATTAATGTTGTCACTAATAAACACCTAACGACCTCAAATAACATAATATCCAATTAAAGTTTGTGCAGATAGCTTTAATTTTCGAGTGGTCAGCTCTTAGGGGTAAGGTTTAGAAACCTTAACTAGCTTTTGCATGCCCTAATATAAACCTTATTTAATAACTTATATTAAGTATTAAAAACAAAAAATTGATTACACTTATCATTTGTGCAAGCCATTGTATTTGTATTTTCAATTACTTGCATTGGACTACCACACTTAGTACAAGTAAATTTACGATGATGTGATTTTCGAGGTTTAGGAATTTTACCTCCTACACCTGTATTAACAAGAGCTTTTTGTAGTTGGTTTCCATGTAACATTAAAACCCCTTTCATATTAAATCTTTAATATAATTATATTATAAAATAAAAATATTAATATGTCAATTTTTATTTTTAGTCCAAGTTATTAATTAAATGAACATAAGTTGGAACTCCTAATTGTTTTGCGTATAAAATAGTATCTAAAGTTCCTTTACTTTTTCCGTCTCAAAAAGAAATTAATACATCGCAAAATTCAATCATATCGTGATTTCGCATGATACCGGCTTTTTTACCAAATTTTTTTCATTGAGCTAAATAAGCTACAAATTCAAGATGATTTCGTTTTGCTCAATGTTCTGCCAATGTATCTACACCATTTGCTCCACCAGATATAACACATCCAACATGTTCTGGATTAATAAATAAATCTAAATTAATATAATTAATTGAACGACTACCATTAATGCATACAATTGGTTTAGTGTTAATTTTAGGCATAATTAATCCAATCGCTCATAGGCATATCCCATATCTGTTGTATAATAAACATTCTTAATACCAAACTTACGAATTGCCGCCATACACCCAGCGCAAGGACGAGCCATACCCATTTTAGAGGGTAGACCAGGTGCAATTCGATAAATATAAATATTAACATCCTTCCAATTAATCTGATTAGAGATTGCTATTGGAATAGTTGACAATGTTGCTATCTCCGCGTGCATAGCATGGGTAAAAGGATGATCACTTTTACGAAAATGCCTATAATGATTATTATAATATTTTTGCATAGGATGTGTCTTACAAGTATTACATCCATAACTTAGAATTCTTTTCTTATAGGTAACAACACATCCAAGATGAAAATGATTAAAATTTGAAGTCTCCGCCACCTCTCGAGCCTTTTCAAACATCTTCAAATCAAATTTTGAAAAATGAGCCATGATTTAATCCTTTCATCTTCGCACTTTATATATATTATAACATAAAAGTATAGATTTTGTCAAATAATTTTTAATTGTTTAACAAAAAATTTTTAATAAAATTATTTTGACATATTTAAAATATAATGTCAAGAAAAAAGATTTGACAAGATATATATTTTTATATATAATACAATATAATGTAATTATATAAAGGGAGTATAATATGAAAATAATTATGTTAATGGGGATTCCTAGTTCTAATAATTTAGAATTAGCTTATTTTTTAAAAATAAAAAAATATCCACATGCGTTAATTTTTGATAGAGATTTTATTAGAATACAAAATAAAAATTTACCAAGTAATTCTTTGATTATTGATTTTTCTTTTATTCAATTTATTAAAAATACTTTGCAAAAAAATCCTAGTGATTGTATTATTGTAACAGCTCCTTTTGTTTTAAAAGATTCTAGAAAATGTTTTTTTGAAGCTTTTAAAGGAAGTGAATTTGTAGGAATATGAGTTGAACGTCGAAAAGAAGAATTACTTAAAAATAATCAGCTATCTATTCCGTCCTTTCAAGAAACTGAAAATACAATTGACTATTATTTAAAATATAAAGTATCGCCTACGTCAGACGAGCCATTTAAAGATATTGCTTATATTACGAGAGAATTTAATAAAGGCATGTCTAAAAAGTATCCTTATATTACAGACTTAGAAACTTTATTAACAAAACTTTAAGGAGTAAAATGTATAAAGTAATTAATGTACAAGATATTGATTTATATCCTGAAAATTATAATTGATTAGATCAAGACCAACAACTAGTTATTATTAGCTACTTAAATGGTGTTCAAGATTTAGCAAATCGTTATTATAATAATTATTTACAGGAATTGGAAAAAACTTTTGATTCAACAGAAAAGCATAAAAAAGATGTTGAAAGATATTTAAGATTATATAATCATACAGTAACCTCTTTAACAGGTTCTAAAAATGCCTATGCAACATTAAAAATTATGTGTGAGTATGATTGACCAGGACATAGCCAAAAATGGTTCCTTGCTACGAAACAAGATGCTCAAAATTACAATGAATTTCAGGAGTCTGAAGTTGAAGATAACATTGATGATATTCTAGATCGTTCTTCTTTACTAACCTATGGAGAAGTTGGCATTTAATTTAAATTAAAATGATTGACAAAAATATTTTTTAATGTTATAATATATTAAAAGAAAGAAAGATATTATGAAAGGATTTAATTATGTTTTTTGCAGAAAACAATTGGGAAAAAATTCCTTCTGCTGAAATTGAAACTTTTATAAAAACTTTTAATAATATTGCTAGGAATGCATCTGCCGCAGACCTAGCTAAAATTGAAGAATTTTTGTCATCTATTGGATATCCTATCGTCTATGGACTTCCGGGATATTATAATGAATATGTTGCTGAAACTTCTACAATAATGTATGAAGTAGAAGATTATATTTTTTCACACGATTAATAAAAGAAGGAGCAGATTTAACATGAAAGTAAATGATTTAGTTAGCTCTACTGGATATACTCATAACATTCTTTCGCATTTTATTATTACTTTATATGATGCGGAAACAGATGAGTTTATTAGTATCAAAAATCCAACTCTAGATGAATATGTAAATCTTTGTGGAAGAAAAGTTCTTGAATGGTATCCTGAAGATTTATTGGATGATACCAATAAATGTATTGTAGATATTTATGTTAAGATGAAAAAGACTGATTATGAAACCTTTAAATCGCATAGATCTTACTAATGTTACTGATATTACTGCTCCATATTTAAAAGAACATATCATTTATAGAGTGTATGGAAATAAAAGTTTTTTAAAATTGTTACTACCATTGTTTGAATATTATGAAAATAAAATTCAAACTCTTGAAAAGGAGATTACTGATGCGTAAACCTGTTAAAGCTTATGATTCAAATCATCGATCATTAATTGAAGATAGAAGCGTTGTTCGATACGAAGATGTTTTATGGATTTACCATGGAGCTTGGGTAGACACTAAGACTGGTAAAATTAAAATGCTTATTTCTTCTCGTCGCAATGGTAAAATGCGATTAGTTCATGATAGGGATAAATATAAAGTTTTACTTGAATTTACTGTTGACGAGTAAATTAAGAAAGGAATTAAAAATGGCAGTTTTTAAACCATTTTTGCATGTAGAACGCCTTGATGAAACAAAGATTGATGTTTCTGCTTTTCTTAATGGTACCGTTTATTGTTTTTCTAAACTTGATGGAACTAACGCGGTAGCATGGGCAGATGAAGGTGGTAATATTCATTGCGGTAGCCGCAAACGTGAAGTGACTATCGATCATGATAATGCTGATTTTATGCTTTTCTTTACAACTGATAGTTCCACTGAAAAACTTCGAGATTTTCTTATTCAGAATCCTAATCTCATTATTTATGGCGAATGGCTAAATGGTTGGAGCGGCCGCAAGCAAGCTGGGACTATTAAACAGTATCTTGATCCTGGCTTTTGGATTATTGGCGTTTTTGATATTGATGCAGGTAATTATCTTTATTATGATACTTATGCTAACCTTCTTGATGGTATTTATGATAAGATTGATCGTCCTATTGAAGTTTTTGATCATCCTGCTAAGGAGCAGATCGTTAGTCTTTTAAAGGATAATCATTTCAATCTACCTGATGATACTGATGGTGAAGGTGTTGTTTGTTGGAATTATGATTTCCGTGATAACTGGGGTCATTTTCAAGTTAGCAAGATTGTAGCCAAGGAGTATCTTGAACGTAAAGGCACTCCCCGCAAGGAAAAGCAGATTCAAATTCGTGAAGGTCTTGAACAGGATATCGTAGAAGCTTTTGTGACTTCTGCTGATTGCGAGAAATGCAAGCAGAAGATTATGATTATGGAAAATCTTGACGAGTGGCAGTCTACTGGTAAATATATTGGTATGTTCCTCAACATGCTTTATACCGATCTTATTCAGGAAGAAATGCTTTCTATTGTTCGTCGTTTTAAAAATCCAGTAATTGATTTTGAGGTTTTAAAAAATGCTTGTTTTATTAAGGGGCGTCAATATCTTGGTTTAATTTAAGGAGAATTAGTTTGGTAGATATTATCCAAGAGTTGGAGAATTTAAAAAGTTATGTTGCAGGACTTGCAAGAACTGATATAATTTACACTTCTCTTCCACCACAGCATATGTTTTCAACAGGAGCTACTGTAGAATCAGTAATTTCAGAAATTAATCTTATTGAAGAAAAGATTAAACAAGAAAAAGATAAATCTATTAATTGTGCAGCTTTAATCGCTTATATAAAATCATATGTCTCTGCGGGAGGGCCTTGTACAGAAAAATTTATTAACGGTTTATATCATTATATAAATATTATAAACACAGAAATTATGATATTAAAGCCTTCTACTTTTTCAGCTAAATTAAGTAGAGTATTAAATAAAATGCATTTAGTAAAATAAATATTATTGACATATGACTATATTATATGATATAATATAATTAAAGAAAAAGAAAGGGGATTAAAAATGGAACTCAAACATAATCAATATTACATTGATAATATTTTTCATATTGTTATTATTTTTGAAGAAGAAAAAGATGATATGTTTTGGTTCTATTGCCCCGAGGATAATTGTCAAGTTGCTTATCACGCTTATGAACTAATTAATATAGCAGAATACTAAGGAGAGATAAATGTATTTGATTTATGGTAAAAGAACAGGTCTATTAGATAAGCATAAGCAACCTACTTTTGATAAAACTTTTCGAGCTTTAGATTCTGCTGGTCGTCGAGTAACCACATTAACTAATGCTATGTGCTATGCTACAAAAGAAGATGCTCAATATATTTTGGATAAACCCGCCACTAAAAAGCTTATTGATGCAGGACTAGTAGTTTTTGAAATTCGCAAGGCTAAGTAATGACTTCTTCTCATGAAGATGAAGTTATCTTAAAAATGACTTGTTCTACTTGTGATAATATTGATTGTACTAAAGGTTATAAATATGCTCCAATAGATAGTTTAGTTGGATGCACTCGATGAG
>Ga0326512_10001304_pt1 | contig 19563 bp, 20 predicted proteins | sample 1_2617_0518_D_FD_203652 | JGI IMG/M metagenome (GOLD analysis project Ga0326512, IMG submission 203652) | Bovine rumen microbial communities from UC Davis, California, United States - 1_2617_0518 | ecosystem: Host-associated > Mammals > Digestive system > Stomach > Rumen | place: USA... | reverse complement strand
GGTTTTTCCCTCCGCGGCTTAAAAAATCGACTAAAGGGGGTAGGCCAAAAAGGGATTTTGATATAAAAAATCGATTTTGGCTTATTTTTGATTATTTTTGAGGATAAAACAGTGAAAAATCGTCCATTTTTGATAGATGCAAAAAATCGAGAGGTCGTCACATGGAGCAGAGGAAGTGGAAGAACAAGATAAAAAAAGCGTGCCGGGAAGCTGGCACTTATCAACCATATTTCGACCATGTAATTGACACGCTTGCATCTATCTTAGAAAAAAGGGACGACGCTGAATCGCAATATATTGAATCAGGCGCCGAGCCACTTGTTGAATACACAAACAAGGGCGGAGCTACCAACATGATTAAGAATCCAGCGCTCGTACTATGGGACGATCTTAATAAGTCAGCGTTGGCATATTGGCGCGATCTGGGGCTTACTCCGGCCGGCCTCAAGAAATTGAACGATGATGCTCTTAAGGAGAAGCAAGCCGGATTCAGTGACTTGCTGAAGGATATTGGCATCTAGGGACTATAAACAAATAGCTATCGATTATGCTTCAGAGGTTGCGTCGGGGAGAAAAGTTGCCGGAAAGCATATTGTATACGCTTGTAAGAGATTCTTAAAGGATCTTTCGAGAGAAGATCTTGAGCTTCGGATGCATGATCCGATTGCAGCCTGTTCACTTATAGAACGAACTCTCGTTCATAACCAGGGCGAAGATATCAACGGCAATCCGTTGAAGGGTAAGCCTTTTATTCTTGAGCCGTTTGAAATATTTATAACGGTCAATCTGTTGGGCTTCTACTATAAAGGCACAGAAGAGACCCGATTTAAGGAAGGTTATATCATGCTGGCTCGTAAGAACGGAAAAACGAGCTATATCGCTGCGCTCGCGTGGGCTGTCTCAATCTTACGAAGAAGATCAGGATCAAAGTGCTATATCGTAGCCAATGCCTTAAAGCAAGCACTTGAAGCCTTCGGATTTTTGCGGTCAAGCCTTGAGATTAAGGGAATTGCCAAAGAGTTTAAAATTCGAGACAACAATCAGGATCATGATATTAGATATACATTTCGTGATGCTCAAGGACTCGAAGATGGATCTATTGATATAATTGCGCTTGCATCGAATCCGGATAGCCAGGATTCATTCAACTGCAATTTTGCTATAGCGGACGAAGTAGCAGCCTATAAGAAACCGGCTCAATATAATAGATTCAAAGAGGCAATGAAAGCTTATACCAATAAGCTTATGATCGGAATCACTACAGCCGGAGATAATATCAACAGCTTCGGCTATCGACGCATGGAATACGCGAAGAAAGTCGCAGAAGGGACTGTCAAAGATGATAGTCTTTTTTCTTTTGTAGCTCAAGCTGATATGGACGAGCGCGGCAACGTAGATTACACGAGCCCGATCCAGCACATGAAGGCAAATCCAAATTACGGAGTAACAATCCGTCCGGATGACATCCTTCAGGAATCGCTCCAGGCCCAAAATGATCCTCAGCAAAGAAAAGATTTTTTGTCGAGGTCTCTGAACATATACACGGCTGCAATGCTCGCTTATTTCGATATCGAAGAATTTAAGCGAAGCGATCAAAAATATACTTGGAAGCTGGCCGAGCTTGCGAAGCTTCCGGTCGAGTGGTACGGCGGAGCGGATCTTTCAAAGCTCCACGATCTGACGGGCGCTTGTCTTTATGGCAAATATGAAGATGTTGATATATATATCACACACGCATTCTTCCCAAGGGTCGCAGCAGCCAAAAAAGCCGACGAAGATGATATTCCGCTTTTCGGCTGGGAAGACGACGGATGGCTCACAATGTCGAACACTCCGACTGTTGAAGTTGCGGATATTGTCGGTTGGTTCTGTCAAATGCGCGATATGGGATTCAAGATAAAGCAAGTTGGCCACGACAGGAAGTTCGCTCGCGAGTTCTTTTTGTTGATGAAATCCAAGCATTTTAATATTATCGATCAGCCTCAGTATTATTTCTTGAAGTCAGAAGGCTTCCGATATATCGAGAAGTCGGCCAAGGATGGCCATATATACTATTTACATTCAGAAGCATTTGAATATTGCGTTTCCAACGTCAAAGCGGTCGAGAAAACTGACGACATGATCCAATTTGAGAAGGTCATGCCAAACCAGCGCATTGACCTTTTTGATTGCTCTGTTTTTGCAACAGTAAGAGCGCTCAACGACCTTGAGAACAAGAAAAAAGCACAGTCGTGGTGGGGTGTTAAGCAGCAATGAGCAAAAGAAGAAGAAATCGAAAAACAAATGAAAAGCGCGGAGTGAATTATCAGACAATCTTTCTGACTTCTGACGAAGCCTGGAAAGATTTTTGCCATTCTGGATTTACTACGCTTGAGAATAATCCCGAGATCATAGCCGGATGCAGCCGCATAGCCGAGCTTATATCCTCAATGACCATCTATCTGATGTCTAACACAGATCGAGGCGATGAACGGATTATCAATGAGCTCTCCAGGAAGGTTGATATCGAGCCCATCTCAACGATGACGCGTAAATCTTGGATGAGCGCTATTGTCATGAATCTGCTTCTATATGGCGATGGTAACTCTGTTGTAATTCCGCACACGCGAAAGGGCTTTATTCAGGATCTTGAGCCGATATCAGCGGAGCGCGTGAGCTTCATCAATGAAGGTTATTCAGATTATCACTTGCTTATAGATGGCAAGAGCTACGATCATGACGACGTGCTTCATTTTACGCTTAACCAGGACAAGACTTATTTGTGGAAGGGCCAAGGCTATCGAATAGCTCTAAGAGACGTGGCGGAGATCCTTAAACAAGCGCATAGCACAGAAAAGTCGTTCATGGAGTCAAAATTCATGCCGTCGCTGATTGTCAAAGTCGATGCGCTTACGGATGAGTTTTCATCTCCGGAAGGCCGCGAAAAGTTAGTTAATGAATACATTACCAACAGGAAGCGCGGCGAGCCTTGGATGATTCCGGCGGAACAGTTTTCCGTTGAGCAGGTCAAGCCGCTCACGCTTGCCGATCTAGCGATTAATGACACTGTTCAGATAGATAAGAGGACAGTCGCTTCAATCCTTGGAGTGCCGCCGTTCGTTCTGGGAGTTGGTGAATACCATAAGGATGCATGGAATTCGTTTATCACAAATACGATCGGCCCGATAGCCAAGGGCATTCAACAAGAGTTGACGCGGAAGCTGCTTCTCTCCCCAAAGTGGTACTTCCGATTCAACATAGCTTCACTTATGGATTATGACCTTCAAACACTTGCTAACGTGTTTGGAGGTCTAAGTGATCGTGGTTTCGTCACAGGTAACGAAGTCAGAGATCGCATCGGAATGAGTCCGCTGGAAGGACTTGATGAGCTTAGAGTTTTAGAAAATTATATCCCGTATGATATGGCCGGACTGCAAAAGAAGCTAGTCCAGGGAGGTGAATAATGGATAGAGCATCGAGACAGGTTCGAAGCGCCGCTTCCAAGTTCGAAACTAGGGAAGACGGCAACGAGCTTAAAATTGAAGGCTATTTTGCTGTATTTAATTCAAATTACCAGATTTTTGATGACTTATCTGAGTCAGTCGCTCCGGGCGCTTTTGATGATACCTTGGGCGATGATATCAGAGCATTGATAAATCATGATTCGAGCTTAGTGCTCGGAAGGAACACAGCTCACACGCTTGATCTGCGACAGGACGAACACGGATTATGGGGCAGCATCACGATCAATCCGAACGATCAGGATGCCATGAACTTATACGCTAGAGTCCAGCGCGGAGATGTGGATCAGTGTTCTTTCGGATTCGACATCCTATCCGAGGATTACGATGTCCGCGAGGATGGATCCGTTCATTGGACTATCAGAAAAGTCAGATTGTACGAAGTCAGTGTATGCACATTCCCGGCATACGAAGAAACGAACGTCAAGGCAAGAAGCGCTCAGAGAGACGAGATCAAGAAAAGATCTCTTGAAGCGTGGAGAGCTCAGACGCTCAAGAAATTGAAAGGAGAATAAGATGGCACTTAAAGCGCTTATGCTCAGAAAAAAGATTGATGACAAGAAGAAAGAGCTCGAAGCTCTCAGAGCATCAAATGACTTTGATAAGAGAGAAGCAGAGCTTGAAGCTTCCATCAATGAAGCTGAGACAGACGAGGAAAAAGCAGCAGTCGAAGAAGAAGTTGCTAAATTTGAAGCTGAGAAAGCTGATTTTGAAGCAAAAGAAGGAGCTCTTGATGAAGAAGTAAGAAATCTTGAATCAGAGCTCGAAGAGGAAGAGAAAAAGCTGGAGACTCCGGTGCCCGAAGCTCCAAAGCCTGAAGAAGGCAGAAAGGACGATCACAGGATGGAGACAAGAAAATTTTTCAATATGTCTGCACAGGAAAGAGACGCTTTCTTCGCTAATGCCGAAGTTAAAGCATTCTTAGAGAGAGTTAGATCATTCAAGGGCCAGAAGAGAGATATTTCTGGCGCAGAGCTTTTGATTCCTACAGTTATGCTGGGAGTCATCCGCGAGAATATCCTTAGATATTCAAAGCTCCTTAGACACGTTAATCTTAGAGCTGTAGCCGGAAAAGCTCGTCAGACTGTTGCCGGAGCTATTCCTGAAGCTGTTTGGACAGAAGCTTGTGGCAAGCTCAACGAGCTTTCCCTTAACTTCTACGATCAGGAAGTTGACGGCTATAAGGTCGGCGGATTTATCCCTGTTTGTAACGCGCTTCTTGAGGATTCCGACATTAACCTTGCTGAAGAGATCATTTCAGCTCTTGGCCAGGCTATCGGATATGCTCTTGATAAGGCTATTCTGTACGGCACAGCTACTAAGATGCCTCTTGGCATTATGACAAGACTTGTGCAGACAGCGGCTCCAGCAGATTATCCGGCTACAAGAAGGCCTTGGGTTGATCTTCACACGACCAATATCAAGTCCATAGCTGCATCCGTAACAGGTACAGCTCTCTTTAAGCAGATAATCCTTGCTACAGGCGCAGCTAAAGGCAAATACAGTCGCGGCGAGAAGGTTTTCGTTATGAACGAGACCACATATTCTAAGGTCGTTGCTGAGTCTCTTGCTGTTAATGCAGCCGGAGCTATCGTTGCCGGAGTTGATGGCCGTATGCCTATCGTTGGCGGAATAATCGAAGTTCTTGATTTTGTTCCTGACAACGTAATTATCGGCGGCTATTTCGATCTCTATTTGCTTGCAGAGAGAGCCGGTACAGCTATATCTCAGTCCGAGCACGTTCAGTTCATCGAAGACAATACTGTATTCAAGGCGACAGCTCGCTATGATGGCACTCCTGTAATTGATGAGGCTTTCGTTGCTATCGGCATTGCTGGAACAACTCCCGATGCTCAGATGGACTTCGCAGAGGATACAGCTAATCCATGATAAGAGGGTGAGACGATGACAAATCTTGACATCTTGACGATGCTCAAGGCTAATCTTGAGATCGCTACAAACGTACATGATACATATCTTGGCCAGCTTATCGAAGTCGGCTATAAGCAGATAACCGAAGAGGGAATCAAGATCGAGAAGGAAGCTGCTCCTGAAGGAAGCGATTATTCTTATTCGATCGAAGATATCCAGGACGTTAATCTGATAGTCATGTATGCAGCATATCTATATCGCAAGAGAGCCGACGAAGGAGCTCCACAGATGCCGAGAATGCTTCGTTATGCTCTTAATAATCGTCTGTTTAGTCAAAAGATCCGGGAGGAATCTTAATGCTACTTGATTCGGGTATTCTTACGCTTTACAAGTTAATAAACACAGCCGAAAGCGGACGAATGCCCGACATGAAGCTTCAAAAGTATGAAAATGCTTACTTTGGCGAGCGTACAGTGGGATATAACAGACTGTACGCAGCCAAAGGAGTTAATCAACAGGTCGATAAGCTTGTCAGAATTTGGAGAAATGAAGATGTTGAAGCCGGAGATTATACGATTCTGGATAATCCGGTCGTTAAAGAATCGAAGCAATACCGAATCGATGCAGTGCAGCATCTTTACGACGACGATGGGCTTAAAGTCACAGATTTAACTCTAAGCAGATTGGAGAACTTCTATGATGTCATTAGTGAGTAAGCTTCAGATCATGGCTGCAGCGCTCGTTCCGCTGACGGATCATGTATATCATTATTGGCGTCCAAGGCCGAACGGGATAGATAGATATATTATCTGGGCCGAGGATACGGAAGATAACTCTTTTCATGCTGGCAATGTAAAGCTTGAACAGGCGATTCACGGAACGATTGATCTTTTTACAAAAGAAGAATTTGATCCGCTGATTGACGCAATCCAGGACAAGCTTAACAGCCTGGATAACGTATCATGGAGCCTTAATTCTTCTCAGTATGAAGACGATACGGGGCTGATCCACTATGAATGGGAGTGGAGGATGAGATAATGGCAAAGCTTACAGTCGGAAACGGATTATCTGAATATATAGCAGAGCTCCAACGTCTCCAGAACATAGACGATTATATCGAGCCCGTCATATATGAGGGGGTATCCGTAGTTAATAAGTCGACTGTCAAAGCTCTTAAGGATCTTCCGACAGATGATACGAAGGGACGAGTTGATAGAAGATCGGGAATCAGATCAATCGAAAAAGCCGGACTTCTAAAAGCTTATGGTATCTCCGAGATTCAGAACGAAAACGGATATATCAATAGAAAGATAGGTTTCGCAAATGGATACATCGAGAACGAAGCCACAGGATACAAAAAGCCCGTCGTTCTTGTTGCAAGATCTATTATCTCCGGAACGTCGTTCATGCCAAAAAACGACTTCATGACTAAGGCTTCCCGGGCAAGTAAGAGCGCCGCAGAGCAAGCAATGGCCAAGAAGTTGGACGAAGAAATAAATAAAATTATTGATTGAGCGCCGTATGGCGCTTTTTTCATGAGAAAGGAAGGAAGCCATGAAGATAAATCTTCAGTTTTTTGCCGCAGCCGGACGCGTTGCAACAGGCTTTTCAAAGCCGTATGTAGCGAAGTACATCGCAAGCGGCACAAGCGTTATCTATCAGGGCGCAAGACGACTTGCACGCGGAGTTAATGTCAACGTGCAGCCGGAGAGCTCCGATGATAACAATTTCTATGCAGACAATCAGGCCGCAGAGTCCGCTTCCGGATTATTCACAGGCGGCACTGTTGAGCTCGAAGTCGATGGACTCTTCACATCATCCTATAACTATATTATGGGTATAGAAGACGTGGCAGAAGGCTGGACAGCTGACGGCAACAATGCCGAAGTGCCTTACGTCGGAATCGGATTCATCGTTAGATGGATGAGCGCTGGAGTTACAAGCTATCAGCCCGTTGTGATTGCAAAGTGTAAATTCTCAGTTCCTGAAGAAGAAAGAGCAACTCAGGAAGATGAGATCGACTGGCAGACAACAACACTTTCAGCTGCTATGATGCGCGACGATACCACTGCGGAAGCTTGGAGATATCGCGGAGCTGATTTCGCAACAGAAGCAGAAGCCGAAGCTGCTCTTGTTGAGAGACTTGGAGGCACAGAACCGACTCAGATCGCAACTCTTACAGCTCTTTCAATTGCCGGAATCACTCTCGATCCTGTATTTGCACCTGAAACTCTTAACTACACAGGCGCAACAACAGACGAGACTTCCGTCGTAACCGCAACAAGCGACGATACAGATGTCGTTATTACTGCGACTCTGAACGGAACTGCAGCAGATCTTTCATCTGCTCTTACATGGGTTACAGGCGCTAACCTTTTGGCTATCACAGCGGCCAAAGAAGGCGCAGAGAGCTCTGTATATTCAATCGTTATCACAAAGTCCACAGAATGATGAAGCTGGGGGCCGTCTTCGGGCGGCTCCCATTATTTTGAAGAACAGGGGAGAAAACAATGATTATACACGGAAAAGAATACAAATTTCTTTACACAGTTAGAGCATCAATTGAAATCGCGCAAGATCTCGATGGTCATTCAATGTCTTCAATTAGCAGAGTCTTCAAGACAGGAGATCAGATCAAGTCAATGGAGCTGATAAGCAGAATGGCCGTCGCTATGAATAGAGCTTATCTCAAGGCTAAAGCCTTCGAAGATGGCACAAAATTCGAAGAAGCGGACGTATTGACAAGAGATATAATCGACAATCTTACTTTCGACCTGGAACAGGAGCTTGAAAATGAGCTAATGCTGGCCATGTCATCAGGGAACAAGACACAGATCGAGACGACTCCGGAAAAGGGATCCAAAGGATCAAAAAAAAATCCGCCAAAATCGACTTAAATGAGCCGTGGCTGCTTTTTTACGGCTATAAAATCGGAATGAGCCGAGAAGAGATCCTGAACACGCGTTTCGGGCTATTTCTTGACCTTATCTCATGCCTGGGAGTGTTCAACGGCGGCTCAAAATTGAAGAAAACAAAGAAAAAGATGTCTTTCGAAGAAGCTATCGAGTTGAGGTGATGATATGGCTGTTAACATAGGGCCAAAAATCGGCATAGACGGCGAAGCCGAATATAGAAAACAAATAAATAATATAATCACGTCAACAAAGACGCTCAACGCGGAGATGAAGGCGCTCAAAAGCTCTTTTGATTCCGAAGGGAAGTCGATAGAGCAGAATAATCGGCAGCGCGATATTCTTAATCAGCAGATTAAGCTCCAAGAAGAGCGCGTGGCTGCTTGCTCGAAGATGCTCGAAGAGTCCAAAGCTAAATTTGGAGAGAATTCGACTCAGACAGACAAATGGAGACAGGCGCTTGCTAATGCTCAGACGGATCTCAATAATTTTAACCGCGAGCTGGATGAGCTGCCGTCATCCTTGGAGCTTGTAGGCTCAAAAATGAAGTCTGTTGGTGACGGAATCTCCAACGTTGGAAGCAAGATTGCTTCTTTTGGCTCCACAATGACTAAGAACGTCACAACTCCGATAGTTGGAGCTTTTACGCTCTCTGCCAAATCTGCTATAGATTGGGAGTCAGCTTTCACCGGAGTTATGAAGACTGTTGATGAAACGGCCACAACTTCTTACGAAGATCTCAGCGCGTCCATCATGAAGATGGCGACAGAGACAGCATCTTCGAAGGAAGATATAGCCGGAGTTGCTGAAGCCGCCGGACAGCTTGGCGTATCTGCAGATGATATCGAAAATTTTACCCGAACGATGGTCATGCTTGGAGATACGACTAACTTATCCGCGGATGAAGCAGCCACAGCTCTGGCAAGATTCACTAATATAACAGGAACAGGCAACGAGAATGTTGACAGACTCGGATCGACGATCGTTGCTCTTGGAAATAACTTCGCGACAACAGAATCAGAAATCACAGAGATGGCCACAAGGCTGGCATCCGCTGGAACGATTGCCGGATTATCTGAAACGGATATTCTGGCGCTATCCGCGGCTATGTCTTCTGTTGGTATACAAGCAGAAGCCGGAGGCACTGCCATGACGCAGACTCTGACTTCAATCAATACGGCTGTTGCCGATTTTGCGGACGGAGCGACAGAAGATCTTGAAGTTATAGCAAGCGTGGCCGGAGTGTCCGCGCAGAGCTTTGCGGATACATGGAATGCTAATCCCGTGGCAGCTTTACAGCTCTTTATTCAAGGTCTCGGAAACGTCAAGGATGAAGGCGGTAATGTAGCCGCTGCGCTCGATGAAATGGGAATGAGCGGAGTCCGTCAGAGTAATATGCTTCAATCCTTGGCTCTTGCTTCTGATATGCTCGGACAAGCTGTTGATACATCTTCCAAGGCATATGAAGAGAACAATGCTCTCGTTGCTGAAGCCGAAAAGCGCTATCAGACAATGGACGCGAAGCTTTCTCAGACTAAAGAACAGGTCGGAAATCTGGCCGTATCTTTTGGCGAGATCTTACTTCCGTATATCTCGCAAGGATTGACGATAATCCAGGGCTTAGCTGACAAGTTCATGAGCCTGGATCAGTCCGAACAGGAGCAGATAATTAAAATGGCTGCTCTTGCTGCAGCTATCGGGCCGATTTTGCTCGGCGGCGGAAAGCTTATAGTCGGGATCGGTAATTTGATCTCAGCTGGAGGCACAATCGCCACTTTCATGGGCGGAACACTTATCCCGGCATTGACTACAGCCGGGACATTCATAACCGGGACAATGGTTCCGGCAATAGCGTCTTTTGCTGCCGGATTTGCTCCGCTGATAGTTGCTGCAGCTCCTTGGATAGCGGCCGGAGCTGCAATAGTTGCAGCCGGAGTCCTGATATATAAGAATTGGGATGAAATCAAGGAAAAAGCCGGAGAGCTTGGTGATTGGATCGGGGAGAAGTGGGACGAAATTAAATCCACTGTATCAGAGACATGGGACGGGCTCAAGGCTGGAGCTTCGGAAGCTTGGTCAAATATGAAGGCGAGCGTTTCAAGCAGTGCTAGCCAGATAAAGGCGGATGCTTCGAATGCCTGGAACAATCTCAAGACAGGCGCTTCGGATACTTGGAACAATATCAAGACGGGTGCAGCTTCTTGGGGATCCGGAATGATATCTTCCATGTCATCAACATGGTCAAGCATGAAGAGCAGCTTCACAAGCGGATTTAATACGCTTAAATCGAGCGCTTCGACAGGGCTCTCTCACGTTGCAACGACTTTTAGCACCAAGTGGAGCACGATCAAGTCAAATATGAGCTCAACATGGTCAAATATAAGCTCGAACGCGCAGACAGCGCTCAGCAACTTGAATAGCACAATCTCAAGCAAGGCTACAACGATCGGAACGAGCATTAAGAACGGACTCAGCAGCGGAGTTAATTATGTTAGAAATCTTCCATCCAACTTCTTTAGCTGGGGCTCCGAGATGATCTCGAATCTGGCCAACGGAATTAGGAATAAGGTTAGTCAGGTCGGAAGCGCAGTCAAGAGCGTAGCCGATGCGATTTCAAGTTATCTTCACTTCAGTGAACCTGATGTTGGCCCTCTTTCAGATGCGAATTCTTGGATGCCTGACTTTATGGATCAAATGGCAGCCGGTATTGAAGCTGGAAGATCTAAGATCCAGCAAGCCATGAACTCGGTTGCTACGGATATTGCTGCACCGCTTAATTCAAATATAAACAATACTACGCTGAATTATGGCGGTAATTCAATTGTAGTTAATGCAGCTCCCGGAATGAATGTCGAAGAGATCGCTGATGCAGTCCAGGAACGAATCAATGACGAAGTAGAGGCTAAGGAGCACGCTTATGCGTAATTATTTGATTTTTAATCATACGAATATAGCCGACTTCGGAGTATACATCTCCGGATCAGGAACGTTCACAGCTCCCAAAAGAGATATCGAGACTGTGAGCGTCCCCGGAAGATCCGGAGATCTAACAATGGATAACGGGCGCTACAACAATATAACGATCTCGTATCCATGCTTTATTTACAGGAATTTCGCAAAAGATTTTGATGATTTCAGGGCTTTCCTGATGTCGAATGTCGGTTATAAGAGGCTAGAAGATACATATCATCCGGAAGAATTCCGAATGGGATTTGTAGCTTCAAATCTTGATCCTAAAGTCGGCACGCTTAACAGGTCAGGAGAATTTGATCTTGACTTTGAGTGTATGCCGCAGCGCTTCCTTCGCCTGGGCGAAGAAACAATATCTTTTGAAGAGGACGCAACAATCGTTAATCCGACAAATTACGAAGCTGCTCCGCTTATAAGGGTATACGGGAACGGAGTTCTTGGAATTGGTAATAATACAATTACTATATCTGACGTTAATGATTATGTTGATATAGATTGTGATATCCAAGATGCATACTATGGATCATTTAATTACAACAGTCATATAACGCTTAATTCTGGCGCTTTTCCGAAACTTGAGCCAGGGGAAAACGGAATCTCTATCGGTTCCGGCATAACAAGAATTGATATAAAACCGAGGTGGTGGACGCTATGATCCCGATTCTTTTTTCTGCAGATGCAACTTCATTCAATAATAACGGACTTGGAGCTCTTGCAGATTGTACTTCTTGCAAGGTCACAGAAAAAAGAAACGGCGAATATATATTGACGATGCAATATCCTTTAGATGGGATACATTTTAAGGATATACAAAAAAGCTGCATTATTTGGGTAAAGCCTTCTGACGGAGCTAATAATCAGGCTTTCAGAATCTATAAGACAAAAAAGCCTATAAATGGAATAGTCACAATTGAAGCAGAGCACATATCTTATCAGCTCTCTATGATTCCGACAATGCCATTTACAGCCGAATCAGCTTCGGCAGCTCTTCAGGGCCTTAAGACTAACGCAGCGGAGCCTTGCCCGTTTTTCTTCTATACAGATAAACAGACGATCGCCACATATACACAGGAGCAGCCAGCATCGATAAGAAGCAGACTCGGCGGAGTATCCGGTTCAATTCTTGATGTATACGGCGGCGAGTACGAATTTGATAATTACGATGTCCATTTATGGGCCAACAGAGGATCCGATAAGGGCGTAACGATTCGATACGGCAAGAATCTGATCGATCTAAAACAGGAAGAAAACATCCAGAACGTAGTGACCGGAGTAGTTCCGTTTTTTGCAAATGAAGAAACGCTTGTCACTCTTCCGGAGAAGGTTGTCGAGTCCGAATATGTTGATCTTTATCCTTATCCGAGGACAGTGATTCTGGATCTATCATCGGAATGGACGGACGAAGTGCCGACTGTGGAACAGCTCCGCCAGAGAGCTCAAAAATATATCGAAGATAATGATATAGGTATTCCGAAGGTAAGCATTGACGTGTCATTCATAGCTTTATGGCAGACCGAAGAATATAAGGATATAGCTCCGCTCGAACGCGTAAATCTGTGTGATACAGTCACAATCAAATTTGAAAAGCTTGGAATTGAGGCAAAAGCGAAGGTTATATCAACAGAATACGATGTACTTCGCGAGAGATACACGAAGATCGAAGTCGGAGATGCCAAGTCGACGCTTGCGACTACTATAGTCAATATAGATTCGACTACAAATACAAAGATCCAGACAGCCACTTCCTTCCTTCAGAAAGCTATCGTTCATGCGACAGACATGATAACAGGCGGCTTGGGCGGATATGTATACCTTAAGCCCAACGCGGACGGATATCCGGAAGAAATTCTTATAATGGATTCCCCGGATATTGAAACAGCTGTTAATATCTGGAGATGGAACAAGAACGGACTTGGATTCTCTTCAACAGGCTATACCGGTCAATATGGAACGGCTATAACGTCGGATGGAAAAATTGTTGCTGATTATATCACAGCCGGAACATTAAACGGCGATTTGATCCAGGCTGGCACAGTTAATGCGAATGCGCTATCTGCTGAAGCGATGGAAGATCTTCAATTAACACATGATTACCTTCCAAGTAACAAATTCAGCAACAGATCGCTATGGAATACGCGCTTTGGCGATAAAGTATACTTCGAAACAATCGAAGGTAAAACATATCTTGTATTAGACGGAACGGAATTATCAAGTTTTAGCGATATAGCATGGGCCCGTATAGCCACTAACGCTGTTGGAAATATCAATTTTAACGTTTACGTAAAATATCATGTCGATAGATCTGTCGCGATATCGACACAGCGATTTTACCATGTTACATATTATAACAGCGCTCAGGAATCAGGATGGATTAATTGGTGGAATCTATCGGCTCAGACATTAGATACAGATCGGGATTATACGTGGAATCAAAATATTAACATTTCAAACATTGATAGCTCTATGGAGAGTACAATGTTTGGATTGTATTTTATTCCAGGAGCGAAATTGTATCTTGAGGAGCTAGAAATCACATCATTATCCGGAACGTATGTATCAGCCGGTATGACATTTACTTCCGCAGGACTTAAGATCGTTACACAAGAGATCGAAGGGTATGGCGAACATAGTTATATCCCATATGACGCGATGGCTAATGTTGACCGATGGAAGATTGTAAAAGCTTTAGAGACTGATAATCCGACTGTATCTCATGAAACGATTACAGTAGACGGAACATCATACGATGCAATCGTCATAGATGGATCAAATGTTTCGCCAAATTACGAGAGTGGAACATATGCATATCTTGAAACGGATATCATAGGATCCCCATCGATCAATTGCAAATATCACTATCAAGCGAATATTGACATAGCTCCAGCAACTTTCACGATAATTGGGTACGCAAACGGAGAATCGTCGAGCGGTCAAGTAGAGCAGATTTTCTATAATTTTGTTGATGCTCCGAATGTGATAGTTGCAGGAACAGATTACACATACGACCAGACATCTACTCCATCCTTGAGCATAGATTATTATCGCAAAAAAGCCCGGATGTGTTTTATGTTTCATTCTGGAGCTAAGCTATACATTTATGGGCTTAGTATGACAAGCCCTGGGAATTCATACAAAAAAGCGAGCTTGTCATATACTGCAGATGGACTTGATTCAGTTGTGCAGAATGGATCTGTTATATCCTCGATTAATCAAAGTGCGGAAGCTGTCACAATTGAAGCGCGTAAGTTAAATCTTACAGGAGATTTGACATTAAAGGGGCAATTCACTGCCATTGATCCAACTGATACAAGTAATTATGTTGATATGCTTCATGGTGAGATTGCTGTCATTAATCAAGGTGAAACAATATTCACGATCGATGCTAATCCGCTCATCGGATCGAAAGCTGGAATATTCTTCGGAAATCCGGAAGATACATCGGAGCTGTATTCGCATACACACCTTGATAATGAACAGGTATCAACACCTGGATTAATGGGCTATAGCACAGGAGATCATCAAAGCGATCTTAGTGACGTAGATACGTCGCTTGTAAGCGAGGGAACAGCTCGCTTCTATGGTGGAATATCCGTATCTTCTGATCCTACGCAAACGAGCGGAGTAACAATTATTAACAGCTTTAGAAATGCGACTCAATTTTTTGGAAATGTATATAATAGCTCCGGCGGAACACAATTCGTATCTGATAGACGTAAGAAGCGAAATATAGTAGATCTTGCAGTTAAAAGAGCAAGGTCTTTTATTATGGCCCTGAAACCCGTCAAATACAAATTTACGAAAGATATTTCGACATCTGATCGTTATCATCACGGATTTATCGCTCAGGACGTAAAAAAGGCAATGCCGGAAGATTGGGGACTGTATTGTGTTAATAAAGAAAATGACTTCATTGGCCTTAGATACGACGAATTCATAGCGGATATGATAGCAGTAATCCAGGATCACGAAAGAAGAATCCAGAATCTTGAGGACGAGCTTAAAAGGAGCAAAAAATGATAACTCAATCAATTAACCTTAATTTGATTCCAGGCGGAGTCTTGCCGCGGTTTAATGTCAGTCAATACGACAAGGGCTCAAGGGTTCTGCAGTTTAATCTTTTTTCCGGATCTTTTCCGTTTGAGGTCCCGGATGGGAGCACTGTAACAATCCAGGGAACAAAAAAAGATATGACCGGCTTCCAATATCCGTGCACATATCAAGGCAGCCTTGTCGTGTCGGATCTTTACGATCAAATGACAGTTCTCGCCGGAGAAGTGACCACAGAGCTCGTAATTACCGACACAAACCTTAACATCCTTGGAACGTGTAATTTTATCATTGATGTAGAACAGGCTGCACTCTCTAAGGATATCCCGATTTCAGAGACGGAGCTTCCACTTCTCCAGGAAGCAGTCCGGGCGGCGAACGAAGCTAAGGCAAGTGCGGAAGCAGCCGAAGATGACGCGAAAGATGCAGAAGCTTGGGCAAATGGTACAAGAGGCGGAGTCCCTGTCGAGCCTTCTGATCCTACATACCAAAAAAATGCAAAATATTATGTTGATAATTGCATTGGAATGATAACAGATGCTCAATGGGCAGAAATTGAATCAATATTATCTACTTAAGGAAGGGAGAAGAAAATGATTACTTATGATGTCAATAAGCAGATCGGAAACGAAGCGGAGCTTGCATTCAAGGGCTTAGCAGCGGACACAAAGCCAACAGGAACATATGACGGCTATGATCTCATGAACGGATCTTCGTTCTTTGAGATGGATACACAGGATGTATATTTCTACAATGGCGCTACTGATTCATGGCTCGCGCAGCCATAAGGAAAGGAGCATAAGATGAAAGACGTTGAAATCATTGGAATGCTCAAAAGCTATGTATCTAAGTCGCTTGTAGGCATGGGAGCACTTAAAGGCGCAAATTGTCAGATTGAGAGCATCGCAGAAGTCACAGGCGGACAAAAGATTACTTTTTTATGGATTGATACCAATAATGTGAGCCACAGAAGCGAGCTGACAGTGCCAAACGGGGCCGACGGGGTAGGTATAGCAAATATTGAAAAAACCTCCACGGCCGGACTCGTAGACACATATACGATAACGCTTACAAATTCAAACACATATACGTTTGAAGTCACCAACGGCGCGAAGGGCGATCCTGGAGATGATGGATTTTCTCCTACAATTGTCGAAGATCCTGACAATACAAACGAAATATATAAGCTCGATATAACGACCAAAGAAGGCTCATTTGTGACTCCGAATCTTAAAGGTGGAATTGACTCGATAAGTGTCAATGGAGTGGCTCAGACAATTTCAAACAAGTCCGTTAATCTTGATGTTGCCAGCAATCTCATAACAGAGGAACAATGGACGCAGATTCAGGCGCTTCTTGTATAAGGGGGTATAGAATGAAGACAATAGTTCAGCTTGTCAAAGAGCAAAAAGAATATTTCTTAGAAAAAGATACAGCCGCAAAACAGGCTGTCGAGGCTAATATAGCGCCTGTCGAAGCAGATGCTTCTTCCGCTTCAAGAGCTTATGTGGTAGGAGAGCAGCTCTTCTTGAATGATGTGCTTTATGATGTCACATCTCCAATATCAGTCGGAGACGCTATAGTTGTAGGTACCAATATCACAGCAGCAAATAAGCTCTCTGCTGATATTAAGAGCAAAATAGATGATCTTTATTCGAAAAATCAGACTTTAACGAACCAAATTGAAGATGCCTATGAAGTAATGGGGCAGAATGGGGCAAAGAATGTCTTTAATCCAAATGACAAAGTTAGTAATGATTATGTCACTATAACAGATACAAATGGTGACGGTTCATCATTACGAATATATACACCTAGCGCAAAGAATTGGCAGAGTGGTACTTTTATTGTAAATGTAAAGCCTAACACAGATTATAGAGTAACAGGACAAGTCGCTTATACGTCTGGAGTGGGTAGAGTTATTGTAAGCACGACAGGCGGTACTACGATTGCAGTCAGTGAAGATTTTACCCAAAATACTGATATTAGTTTTACTTTCAACAGTGGAAACAATACACAAGTTCAGTTTGCTCTTGGTGTTACTAAAGGCACTGTAGAAGTCGGAGATATTACATATAACTATGTAATGATAAAAGACGCTAGAGACACCGACCCAACATACCAGCTATATGCCGAGACCAATCAGCAACTCACAAAGGACACCACAGCACTTCTTGATAACTTAGAAGTAAATGGGGCTGTGAATATGTTTGATAACATACTCACATCACAAGTTATTAATGGTATTACCTACACAGTAAATGACGATGGGAGTGTAACTTGTAACGGAACAGCCACAGCAAATGGTGGTGTAATGCTTGGTGGTATTGCTGTTAAAAGTGGAAAAGCATATAAGATTAGTGGTTGCCCTAGTGGTGGGGATAGTGATAATTCTTATGCACTTATAGTAAGAACAACAAACAGTACAAGCGCATCTGTTATTGGAAGTGATATTGGTAATGGCTTCATTTATACACCAACAAGTGATACCACAGTTTATTTACAGATAAGATTTGCGAGCGGACAGACAACAAACAATCTCACCTTCAAGCCTATGATAACAGTATCATCTTACAATGGTGATTATGTACCTTATGCTAAGACTAATAAGGAATTGACGGATGAACTAGCTATTGACAGCACTAGCGTAACTAATAATGGTGTAACTGCAACGTTTTCCAAATGGGGCAAAGTTGCTACTATTTTTTTAACAGGTGCATTTACCGAAGGTGTTGCAACAGATGGATTAGTTTTAACTATTCCTAGCGGATTTAGGCCAAAAAACACTGTTGTTAGTATGAAAACCACAAATGAGTTAGCATCTTCATCAAAAGAAGCATTGCTTTATTTGGCAAATAGCGGTAATCTCACAATCGCATATCCTGGATCTGCGGCAGGCGATGGAATTCGTGGTGCATTTACATACATTACAGATTAAGCCTATGAAGCGCCTTATATTTCTACTATCCCTTATCCTTTGCTTGTCTTTTCCTATCACAGTACAGGCTAAGACCTATGATATACAATCAGTAAACTTTACAACCCTATCAACACAAGACATGGAAGATACCATTCAATCCTTAGCTACTAAGATAGCTAGGGATTGTGGTATACCTTATGAGATCCATACATCATGTTTTGATTGGCAAGAATGGCATATCTTAGCTTATAATAATCTCATAATCTATCCTGATTATGGTACTACTATTTGTATAAACCTATCAGGCTTCAGAGATACAACAGAAGCAGACTATAGAGGTTGTACGGTCGAATATCTTTTAGTGCATACTTTAGCGCACGAGATTAGACATTCTTACCAATATTATCATCAAAACGATGATTCTGATTATGGTAGAGCATGTAAGCAAGGTTTTATTGACTACAAATCATATAACGGAGATAGTACAAGTTACTATTTACAATTTATTGAGGCGGATGCCGAAGAGTTCGCTTCTCAATATGCAGATGAATATTTTAAGTTAGTTCGTTAAAGGAGAATTAAGCGAACTAACTTAAAACGAAAAAATATAATCAGCATGGATATTTTTTGATCTGGGGGATATGAAGCGGATATCGTGATTGAGTCCGAGATAATGCCAACTTGCAAGATATCTTTTGGAAATTTTTAGACTTCATGCATAAATCGAGAGCCGCAGAAATGCGGCTCTTTTCGTTAAGGGGGATTATATGATCGGAATAATCGCTAGTATTATTTCAGCTGCAATAAGTGGAGCTCTGGCGATCCTTATGAAGAATATCAACGACGACGCCAGGGAATATCGGAAGCAACGCTCTAAAGCCGAAGAAGAGCTTAAAGAAAAACAAGCTGCTAATCTGGTCAAAGAAGAGAGTGCTCTTCTGGCCATCATGAGAACTATGTTAAAAGAGAACGCGGACAGATGCTTTGAAAAAGGATTCTATAGCGTGGAAGAGCGTGAAATCTATTCATCTCTTTATAAAGCTTATAAATCTTATGGAGGTAATGGAGTTATAGACGAAATGGCTAATCGTCTCAGGCCGTTACCTTATGAACCATCTGAAGACAAGATCTCTAAGAGAAGGAAAACAGATAAAAACGAATGAAGATCCTGAATAGAATCAGGAAGAAGGGAGTCAAGGATGAAGAAGGAAGATTTTATCAGGAAGATTACATCAAGAAAATTTGCAAGCGCCTTACTTGCTTTTATTACGGCTGTATTGATCGCCTTCAATATGCCGGAGAATCAGATAGCTCAGATTGTGGCTATAATCGGCTCTTTTCT